>Ga0182004_10001924_pt1 | contig 15813 bp, 5 predicted proteins | sample Sormic07211540_1_FD_120479 | JGI IMG/M metagenome (GOLD analysis project Ga0182004, IMG submission 120479) | Endophyte microbial communities from Sorghum bicolor roots, Mead, Nebraska, USA - 072115-40_1 MetaG | ecosystem: Host-associated > Plants > Roots > Unclassified | place: USA: Nebraska...
CCCGCACCCGCACCCGCACCCGCACCCGCACCCGCACCTCTCGGCGGAGGCGCGGCGCAAGCTCTACGCGCCCGTGTTCAAGACCTGCTCCGTGCTGCTCCAGAGGCTGATGAAGCACAAGCACAGCTGGGTGTTCAACAAGCCGGTAGATGCGAGCGCGCTTGGCCTGCACGACTACCATACAATCATCACCAAGCCCATGGACCTCGGCACAGTCAAGTCAAAGCTAGGGGCCGGACAGTACAAGTCACCACGGGAATTCGCAGGTGATGTGCGTCTGACATTCCAGAATGCCATGACGTACAACCCCAAGGGCCAGGACGTGCACTTCATGGCCGAGCAGCTGCTGAACATGTTCGAGGAGAAGTGGCCGGAGATTGAGGCTGAGGTAGCTCAGCTATCACCACAGCCTCCAACACCGTCCTCAGCGGCACCCAGGAAGCCAAAGGAGATAGATAATTCTAGGGTATTAGAGAGGTCTGATTCCACAGTTCATGCTGCCGCGATGGAGGCTACCCCGAAGACTCACACCGGCAGACCCCCAGTTTTAAAGAAACCCAAGGCAAGGGAGCCCAATAAGAGGGATATGACATTCTGGGAGAAGCAGCGGCTTAGCAATAACCTCCAGGATTTGCCACCGGAGAAGCTAGACAATGTTGTTCAGATCATAAAGAAGAGGAACTTGTCACTCAGCCAGCATGATGATGAGATTGAGGTTGATATCGATAGCTTTGATGTTGAAACATTATGGGAGCTTGATAGATTTGTGACAAACTATAGGAAGAGTATAACTAAGAATAAGCGGAAGGCTGAGCTTGAGCTTTCTGCGGTAAGGCCGGATGAAGCTGATCCTGATCAGGAGCCAGAGAAGGTAGAACATGTGAGGCAGGATGAGCCAGATCAGGATCAAATTCCTGCAGTACAAGAGCCGGTATGATTATATTGTTTATAGTATTCTGTGACATTACTAAATTTTATGGAATATAGCTCGTGCAGTTCTTACTGTTGTTTTTCCGTTACAGATTCCAGAACGAGAAGCAGTTGATGTTGCGCCACCTAAGGATAATGCGGCAGGTGGGCCAGTAGTGTGTCTTTAGACCATTGTTACGATTGCTATATTCGTCATTTTCTGTTTAAGAAAAGATCAAATGTATCATTATAGTCGTTCTTGTAATGCAAGACTCGCTTTTTATTACAATCCATTATCACTGTGAAAAACCAACTAACTTTACTCAACTACAGATGACAATGAGAGATTTGTGGGTGAATCATCACCTGGTCATTTGGAAGATCAGAAGGGAGAGAATGCTGGTAGATCAAGTAGTTCTGGAAGCTCTAGCAGTGACTCGGGGTCATCCTCTAGTGGTAAATGTTCTCTTATTTTAAGATATTGTAACAAGAAAACTTTTGGATTCAGTATTTTTCTTTTATAATCGTTTGGTTTGGAAGTATTTGGAGAGCACATGAATTTACCTTACGAAACATTTGCAGATACGGACTCAGATAGTTCATCAGCAGATGGTTCTGATGCTGCACAATCACCCAGAACATAGCATCTATAGGCCAGGTATATTCTGCATTAACGCAGCAATCATTTGCATTTAATGTCCAATAACTTTGGTAAATTCTTCAAAATCAGATAACCTTTTTGCGCAGAGAAAAAAAAATCATGTCCTTTATGGAAGTAGCTTGTAGCTTAATTAGTTCCTTGTTTTTTCTAGAAAGCTTTTGGGGTGTAACTTTCTTGTCTGACTTACAGAGGATGCTAATGTTTCTGGTTGTTAAGCTCACATGAGCAAGCCAAATTCATCTTCTGGCTCACATATTGTATTTTTCTCACCCATGAATCTTAATATTTTTCCCTTTTTCTAGCTGCATAAGCTTTTTTAAAAAAATTGGAATTCGGAAGACCAATGTGATACCTTATGCCTTTGTATAAGTTTATATATACACTAGCGAAAATATAACTCATTGGCTTCATCCTCTAGTTCTTTGCACAGACATGGGTAAGAAATAAATGTGTAGTCTTGTCTTGTTGGTGACTTGCTTGGTTGTTGTGGGCACATGAAAGAATAGCCTCTGTTGTTGTCTTGTAAGTAAAATCAAGTAGTGCTTATAATTGCTGTAATCTGTGACGTTGATCTACTGAATTAAAATAACTATGGTTTGACTAGAGTCTCTGTTCACATGATTTAATGTGATAAGGCTTTTACTGCTTGCATTCATAAAATGAGACAGTAGTTTTCCAAACTTATTAGAAAGTGTATCTGTTGGTTACAGAAACATTTTTTAGGATAAGGATTAGAGATATTCCCTAGATAAATTGTAAAAGGTTGTCCAAGTGTTCACATGAGTGGCATAGCGCAGTTATTTATGTTTTTCCTTGTATATATAGTCCAAAACAGTGGATATTGGGTGTCAACTGCTCATTTTCTTGCATATTTAGTGTCACATGCACATATTTCAAGTGACACATTGTAGATATATGCTAGTTTAATGTTGTCCTGTTACTTCGTAATATATTTGATTAGTCTACTGTTATGAACCTACCTGTTCGGAACTCAAAATGTTCAAAATGATGAACTTCTGTACATGCTCTGATACTGCTCGTCTTTTATAATTCATACTTCTTAAATTTAATTACACCTAGAAGCTTCTATTTTGAACCAGGCATATAAATTTGACCAGATGCCAAGTGATACCATTGTTCTTTGAAACTATATTAGCACCTTGTGTATAGATTCTTTTTTCTTGGCGCATCTTTGTCTTTGTTTTGTAGTGAGTACTGAGTACTCTAGGTTCTAGCTGTCCACTTTGAGTTGAGCTGACATTTGCTGGACTTATGATCCAAACTGATCTGCTCTTTGCCTTTTCTTCTTGCTAGCCAGGTTTTTGGTATTGATATCTCTGCATCTATTTGGCTCTAGATTTAGGTATAGCACAAAACTAGTATAAAAGATTCTTTAGGAATAAACATATCATTGATTGGTTCTACTATCCCTCAGAATTCGAGCAACAGAGTGATCAATTGTATAGCTGCTGTTTTTTGGCGTATATGCTGAGCTGGTTGTTTGTTATTCAAATTCAAATTCTAACTATATTTGGAAAACTGAGAGGGAGGTAGTCTTAGTTAATTAAAGTTTATCAGCTACTTCCTTTTGTGGATTTCAAGTATGTTTACTTGGTATCATTTACCATTTTCATCATCGAGGAAGTATCATGTGCACAATAGTGTATCGGCGCACATGTGCGCAAACCGCAAACTTAATCTCACCCCTCTTATCCACCTTGTTCACCCTTTAAATGGACCATATCTAATTGGACTTTCGACAGCCCTAGAGGGATGAGGAGATTTGTACCTCCCACCTGAGCCATTCAGATTGATTTGGAGGGGTGAGATTGAGTTTGTGCACATGTGTTATGTGTATCGATATATTGTTGTGTATCTGATACTTACCCTTTCATCATCTGTTTATATGTAGTCGAACTTCTATTTGCTAATATTTGCCCATTGAAGAAAGTTCTCCAGTTCAGATAATTGTTTTCTTCAGTTATTTCGTGGGTCATTTGAAAATAATAACTTTTCCTCAGAATTTGCTGTGTTCAAACCCCACTCTAGTCAATGTGTCATAAAGGTTAAGTTGTAAACATATAGCTGATTTTCTCCTCTTTATTTTCTTATGAACTTACTGAGGTACTTGGGTACTTGTTTGTCTTATTCTGCCCACCCTCCCCAACACACACCCCCCAACCCTAGAGCCTTAGACCAGCTCCTCCAGAGCCTTGGCGAATTAGAATAAGTGCGGCAATGTTTGTTATACATAATGGGGTGCATCCGTGCATATCTGAAGCCAAATGTAGCATAGATTGCTTGATTTGATACGGTACAACAAGCTGCACTAAGTTTAAGTGACTGGAATTTGTTCTATTTACTAGTGTTATTGCAAGGCGTTTATGCCTTACTTGCCCTTTTTTTGGGGTCATTTATAGTTATTGTTTTAGGTAATTTTTATTGCCCAGCGAGGTTGTTTCACTACTCATTTTAGATAAATGTTTGTTGCTCTTAAAGCAAGTTTTTAGCAAATCTTGGTATTGAAATAAAGTGATTAAATTATAACTAGCTTCATGATCACACAATCATGAATCACGAACTGACTTGTAAAACTTCCTTCTATGCAGACGTTGATGAGGCACTGGAAAGGCCATAACAACTTAGGTCAACAAAGGATTCTAGCGTGAAATTGCCGAACAAGATTGGTGTAAATTTTGGTCATGTAGGAACTCTAACCAGTGCCATTATGTCTGTTGTTTTGTTCACAAAGTGGATGCCCGAGATAGCACATGCATCGATTCACCTGTACAACTATCTGCAGTTGTGTACTTACTGTAGAGTGCCGTGTTTACCTAGTCGTCGAGCTGGAAGTTACATTGGAATTGGATAGGAGGAAACCTGAACACTGGGGCAGTGAAACAAGCGGTGAGGTGAAGACCAGGAACCTGGAGGCCTCGCCCTGTTGTAAGATTGTACAATTGCTATAGTCGTGTAATTTCTGTTGGTGTCTGCATCAACATTAGTTTTATTTTTTTCAAAAGGTTTGCATTGCCATTGATCTTCCTCTCTTGTTGCCCTGCGTCTTCTAATTTAGCTGCTCATGTTGGAGTCCATCTGATCTCTGTAGTTTGTGATCGGTGTTAGGAATCAAGTCAGTACCCTAACGGCTGAGAGTACAGCAGTGCACCTTGCAGTTGGAATGGTGAAGGAGAAGCCTCAAGACAGTTTGAATGGTGATCTATTGTCTTCACTCTTGCACTCTTTGCTATAAAGAAAGCATCCCAAGTAGGGACTCCCAATTCCTTTTTCTCGTTTCCTAGAAAATTAGCAGCAATTGTACTATTTCTCGTGAAATTCTCCCAAGCAGGCCACTCTGCTTCGTTTGTTCCGTGGTCTCTTCCTCCCTTCGGTGGACGCGAACGCGAACGCATCGCGTTATCCCGGGCTCCGGCCAAATGCACCCGCTCCGCCGACTACCGTTGCTCCCACTGCCACGCGGTCCCGCACCCCGCCGCCTGCTATTGGCCACGGCATCCGCCGCCGCCGCTTCGCCGCTTCCATGGCCAGGGCTCCACGCCTGGCGCAGGGCGCCGCCCAGCGACCTCCGCACGTGGGGCCCGAACGGTCCCTGCGCCTCAGACGTCGATGAGCCGGCGGATGACGCCGGCGCGGGCTCGTCGCTGGCGGAGATGGGGGCGCTCGTGCTGTCCAACGCGGACCCCCTCGCCAAGGCGCGGCTCACTCACGCCGCCTTCTCCCGGTGGGCCGCCGGGCTCCCCGTCGGCCAGGCGACGGCCCCCGACCACCCCGCCAGGCCCGATAAGCCCCTCGTGGTAAACCCTCTCGCGCTGCTCGTGCGCCCCCTCCGATCCTCCTTGAGTCCTTCTCGTTGAGGTGTTTCGTCGAGCAGGAGGTGGTGGATGACTGGGCGTTGCTGCTCTCCTGTGCAGGTGACGCAGAAGGAGATTACCACGCACAAGGAGATGGGAGTGCCGCTCAACGCGTACATGCTGCACAACCTGGCGCACGTCGAGCTCAACGCCATCGACCTCGCCTGGGACACCGTCGTGCGGTTCGCGCCGCTCAGGGATGCGCTAGGGAATGGGTTCTTCGCTGATTTCGCGCGTGTGGCCGATGACGAGAGCCGACATTTTCGGTGGTACTCACAGCGGCTCGCGGAGCTTGGGTTCAGGTTAGTGGCGCAAAGATGAAAACACCAGCTACTTTGCTTCTTCGATTCCATTGTATGAATGTTTGTACTTTGTGGACAGTTATGGTGATATGCCTGTTCACAATCTTCTGTGGAGGGAGTGTGCAAAGTCCTCAAGCGATGTTTCTGCACGATTGGCAGTGATTCCTTTGGTCCAGGTGCCACATCATTGCAGCTTCCTTCTGAGTGATGCTTGTCCTGTGTATGCTTTAATTTTTGTAGTTGAACTTAATAGTCTTTTGGTCTTCACCTAGTAGGTGTAGGTTCCATGTTTTAGGTGAGAATGCTTGCTGAAGAACTTTACATTGTTAAAATTGACCAATATGTTGATTATTAGAACCTTGATAGGAAGCCAGAGGACTAGATGCTGGACCAAGATTAGTCCAAAGGTTATCTGGTTTTGGGGACCATCGATCTGCAGACATTGTGGCAAGAGTAGCAGAGGAAGAGCTTGCACATGTTTCTGTAGGTTTGTATTGGTTTCTCAAAGTATGCCAAATGATGGGTCGTGAACCGGGTGATACTTTTAAAGGTTTGCCCATCTCCTAATTGCATAGACTGCAATATATGCTTATAAAAGGTCATGCTGGCTAATGGAATGTTTGCTTCAACATTATAGACTTGATAAAGGAGTACGGCGTTGTACTGAAGGGTCCATTCAACTATCCAGCTCGTGATGAAGCTGGTATACCCCGTGAATGGTAATTTCTGATTAGCACGCATAAGTGTTCAGGCATTCACATCTATAGGAGGTTAATGTTTATATTGTTCTAGGTATGACGATAAGTTCAAACAAGAAGCTGCACAAAAACTTTCAGAGGTGAGAGTCTGTCTAGTTTTTTATGATGATGTTTTGCTATGAACCTAAACTGGCAACATGTACTTGACAGGTCCATGATAGACTAGCTTGTATTGTTGAGATGGAGAAAGAGAATGCAAGTTTGAATGGCTAAGTGCCACTTGATGTACACGAGAGACTGGGTAGGCACTCTACTAATTATTTACCATATTTAAATTAGTCTTCTTAACCCTGAAAAACTACAGACTATCTCATTAGCCATACCTGCCATTCATATCCTTTTTGAGTGACACGTGTTGTCTTTTCACTTTTATTTGAGATAGATGAACATGATTATCTACTATATTCTGTTGCCTTGAGTAGTTAAGCTTTGTGCATAGACTGATAGCACCTATTACTGGATTCAAATCACTTGTTTCTTAGATAATTCTTGTGAACACTGGATTATCTGTAGAAACAAATCGAGTGGGAAGATCTTGAACTCTTGAAGGAAAAGCCCTTCTGTACCTCAACTATGGGCACATGATCCATAATGATCTCCTGCCAATGTCATTCAGATCCCCTAAGCCGATGAGATATTCCTGTCTCTAACCTTGCTAATGGTTTTGTTGAAATTCTCTCTAAAATGCACCCTGCCCATAGCCCCATATTTGAAGGATAAATAGCAGGACGTTACCAAAAGCTAACGTCAGTATATTATCATATTTCTTGCTAGGTAGCATTGCATAAAATCTTTAAACTTGACCATTCCAGGTTTTGTCTGGATGGAGTGAAAAGATAAGGAATCATCAAAGCGTGTTAGACCTGTCAGTGGATGCTTGGAGAGTTATCTGCCGTCAGATTTTTTTTTTGTTTGATAACTGGGAAACCAGATATTGTAGGCCGGAGCCGGAAGCCGTGAACTGGTACCATTAGGATGGTGGATTAGTCTTTTTCTATTTTCTTTTGGAACTAGGGTGCTGTATTACTTTGAGCAGAATTAACGATGGATTGGTAGGACACATCAATTCTTCGTTCCGCTGCAGGCCTACTGAGTACCAAATGTTGTGTTCAGCTCTGTATCTATGATGTGAACATGCAGTGCTACTGGGCTACTGGCTGTACAGTGAGTACCAAATGCTCGTGCGCCCCCATGATGCCTATCGCCCTATCACACCCTCTTTGTTTTTTTGTCTTTGACTTGACCCAGTTTGTTTTAAACTGTACCTTTCAGCCTCCAAAGTTGATGTGCTTAATCTATCCTAAATTATAAGACGTTTGACTTTTTTGGCACCAAATTTGACTATTCGTCTTATTCAAAAATTTGTGTAAAATATCACTTCTTTCATCTTGGCTTGTTTATTAATAAAAGTTCTTCAAGAATGACTTAAATTTGAGTATATTTGCATAAATTTTTTGAATAACACGAGTGGTCAAACTTCAGGTTTAAAAAATAAAGCGTCTTATAATTTGGAATGGAGGGAGTAAATCATATAAGTTCCCCCCTTGATTTTTGTTTCATCTCTAAGATAAGATGTATCCTGCTCAGATTATAATGTCGCACTGGACTCCAATCTTTAAGTATTGCTCTTATTGTTAGAAGAGCTTTCATTAAGGTCTTTGACAGTCCTGGCTGTTTCAGTTTTTGTACAGCTGGGGTCCTTCTTGCCCTTGCATATTAGTGCTAAACTGATAACATAATTCTTCACTGGCAGATAAGTTCTTAGTTACTATGGTGACCAATGGTTGCTGAGTTCAGTGATAATAATCATCTAATTATAGGGCCCTTTTCATATGCATATGTCCTGTGACCCAATTGCCATTCTTATGTGCTAAATACATCCATGTTTTGGTCGTTCTTATGTTCATATGCTATACAACCCCGATTCTGCTTGAAAGCATCTGTAATACTCTCTCCATCTCAATTTATAAGTCATTCCAAGAATCTGGAGAGTCAAAGCATCTCAAGCTTAACTAACATTAAAGAAAAATTAAAAGATTTTATGACATCAAATAGATATTACTATGAAAATATAACTAATGAAGAACCTAATAATACTTAGTTGGTATCATAAATGTTATTATATTATCATATAAATTTGGTCAAAATTAATATGCTTTGACACTCCAAGATTCTTAGAATGACTTACAATTTAGGATTGAGGGAGTATGTACAACCAATGAAGACTGAACACTGGAAATTTGTATTTGTTCCCTTGCACACTTTTTAGGAGCAACAAGAGCATCTCTAGCGGTAGTAGAAAATCCTTCCCTAAAAACTAGTTATTGGAAAGGCTACTATTTTGTTTTCTTTAAAAAAGACTTCTGCTCTAAGCCTCTAACAAGGATATCTCATCTTGTAAGGTCCATCTGTCGTTCAATAAAGCTTTCTCGTTTTAGTTTTAAGTCCCCTGTGGGGTTCATTTGTTCTTCAAAAATGCCTTAGTATCTTTTAAGCCTCCTTTGGTTTGTAGGATTTTTTTTTTCTGTTTCCTATGTTTTTCTAAAAAAACAAACTAATTCGCAAAATTTCTACGTGATCGTTGTAAAATTCCTGCGTTTAGGCTTATTTTCTCCTCCTCACCTGTTTTTTTTATCCTTCAAGCACCACGTCTTCCCCGCCCGTTCCTTTGTGCCGCATTTCTCAGAGTGTCTCCGCAATGGGAGGTTCTAGCTCCTATGCAAGCAAGAGTTCCATAGTATGAAAATATATATTCTTTCACAATCTTTCTCGCCTCCTCCCGGACCCCGGTATATGAATCCACCCAGACTCTATAAACCGTGGAGAAGTTACATTTGTTTTGTTTTTTTTTTATGAAGAGAGTTACATTTAATTTCTTATTATCACTCGTATAAGCCCATCAAACCCCAACGTCTACAAACAGAGCTTGGGCCGTGGATTGGGCTCAGCTCGAGAACAAATTTCTTAGGCAGAAAAACTTGTGCGTAGGCCTTGTCCATTAAGGCTCGTGGGCCCGATCGAATTTGTTCAGGTCCGAAAAGCCCCCATATCGGCCAATCCAATCGATCCCCAATCCGGTCACACACGCCTCTCCAATCTCGCCGGCGCCTGCCTCTTCTCCGGCCGCCGCTTTCCATCATAAACAGCCCACACCTGGTCGCCTCGCGTCTCCCGAGCCAACCTACTCTCCTCTTTCTACTACTGGTGCGGCAGCGGCGGTTGCAGCGTTGCGATGGGGAAGCACGAGTTCCTCACGCCGAAGGCGATCGCGAACCGGATCAAGGCGAAGGGGCTGCAGAAGCTGCGGTGGTATTGCCAGATGTGCCAGAAGCAGTGCCGCGACGAGAACGGGTTCAAGTGCCACTGCATGTCGGAGTCGCACCAGCGGCAGATGCAGGTGTTTGGCATGGCGCCCGACCGCGTCGTCGAGGGCTTCTCCGAGGAGTTCTTCGAGTCCTTCCTCTCCCTGATCCGCCGCGCGCACCGCCACTCCCGCGTCGCCGCCACCGTCGTCTACAACGAGTACATCGCCGACCGGCACCACGTGCACATGAACTCCACGCGGTGGGCCACGCTCACCGAGTTCGTCAAGTTCCTGGGGCGTGAGGGATACTGCAAGGTCGAGGACACGCCCAAGGGATGGTTCATGACCTACATCGACCGTGACTCGGAGCAGGCCGTCAAGGACCGCCTCAAGCGCAAGAGGATCAAGTCAGACATGGCTGAGGACGAGCGCCAGGAGCGCATGATCGCCCGCCAGATTGAGCGTGCGCAGAAGTCTTTATCCAAACCCAATGATGGTGATGTTGCCGAGGGTGAGTCTGAGTCCGGCAGTGAAGAAGAGTATTCAGGCTCGGATGATGATGGGGAGGAGCGGGAGGATGACGCGAAAGAGGCAAACAAGGCAACAGGGAAGATTGCAATTGCACTGCAGAAGGCTATGCCAGGGCCCAAGGTTAATCCTTTTGAGGATAAGCCGAAGATGAAATTCGGTTTTGACGAAGAGGATGACTCGGGTACCCAAGAGAAGGTGAAGGATGAGGTGCCCAAGAAGAAGGGAAAGGATGTGAAGGCAGCAGAGGCTAGGAGGTCAGCATTGGACGAGCTGATGAAGGAAGAGGAGAAGGCCAAGGAGAGGAGCAATAGAAAGGACTACTGGCTGTGCCCTGGGATTGTGGTCAAGGTAATGAGCAAGTCATTGGCAGAGAAGGGGTACTACAAGCAGAAAGGGGTGGTGAAGAAAGTTATTGATAAATATGTTGGGGAGATTGAGATGTTGGAGAGCAAGCATGTTCTCAGGGTCGACCAAGATGAACTTGAGACTGTGATCCCTCAGATTGGTGGGCTGGTTTGGATTGTAAATGGGGCTTATCGGGGGTCAAATGCCAGGTTGCTCTCTGTGGACACAGAGAAATTCTGTGCAAAAGTGCAGGTTGAGAAAGGCCTCTATGATGGGAAGGTTCTTAGGGCTGTCGAATATGAGGACATTTGCAAGATATCCTCTTGATTATATTATACAACATGATTTATTCCATTTTCCTGGATCATCACTGTTGCAAAGAATAGGAATACGATCCAGTGCACTAGCTCTGTCTCATAGATGCCTAACAGTGTCTTTGCTTGCTATTGCTTGTGCTAGAATATCTTCTGTTAAAGCAATGTTCAATATGAGCAAATGTTTCTAGTTCACTGTATCTGCTGAAAGGCTATGTGTGAGAATATGGTGGCATGTATGTTTGCTTGTTACTAGACCAGAATAACCGTATTGACAATTTTGTAATATTTGGTTAGCCTCTATGTTTCTGTTTAGTTAATATTTTACTAAATGTTTTCTTGGTAGTTTGAGTGTTACTTGCCAATCAAATGTCGTCATGATTTTCGATTGTATTATGAAGGTAAAGGATTCATCTACATGAATACCACCAAAAGATAATTGTGAACTAGTAAAATGCAACAAAGGTTGTTGTTTATGATCTACTTTTATTATCATTGTGAAAGAACCAACTCAGTTTAGTCAACTATATAGATGACACGAGAGGTACGCGGGTGAATCATCACCTGGTCATTCAGAAGATCAGAAAGGAGAGAATGCTGGTAGATCAAGTAGTTCTGGAAGCTCTAGCAGTGACTCAGGCTCGTCGTCTAGTGGTAAATGTTCTCTTATTTTGAAGATATTGTAACAAGAAAATCTTTTGGAGTATGTATTTTTCTTCTTTATATGAACATATGTATTTACCTTAAGGAGCATGTGCAGATAGGGATACAGATAGTTCATCAACAGACAGCTCTGATGCTGCACAATCACCACGTAGCATATATAGGGCAGGTATATTTTACGTTAAGCAGCATTCATTTGCATTTAGTGCCCAATAGCTTTGATAAATTCTTCAAAGTTAGCAAACTCTTTTTGAGCTGTAAAACACATGAACTGCCAAGAGTGTAGAGAAAATTCATGTTTTTATGGAACTAGTTTAATTTATTAATTGTTCTTCTAGAAAGCTTTTGGATGGATATTTCTCATTGAGCTTACAGAGGATGCTAATTTTGCTGATGGGTAAGCTCGCATGAGCTGGTGGGCAAGCCTGAATTCGTCTATCTGGGTTATGTTTTGTACTTTGCTAACCCATAAGCCTTAAATGTTTTATGTTTTTTTTTATCACCATAATATTTTTTTTAGAATGGACTTCAGGTCTTCAGGAGACCAATATGACATGTTATGCCTCTGTAGAGCTGAATGTTCTATTTATATATACACTAGCGAGAATGCAAATTATTGTCTTCGTGCTACAGTTCTTTGCATAGAACATGGGTAAGAAGTAAATTTTGACCCTGGTTTGATAAGGACCACACAAAACAGTAGTATCCGTTATTGGCTTGTAAGTAAAATAAAACAGTGCTTAATTGCTATAGTCTATGACATGGATCTACGGAATAGAAGTAATATGATTAGGTTTATATTTGGCAAGGCGCCTTTCACATGATTTATGTGTTACAAGGTTTTTCCTATTATTAGAAGGTGCATTTGTTGGTTACAGACTTACAGTGTCATTTTTAAGACAAGGAGAGATACTCCCTAGATAAATTGCTGATAGTTGACAAAGGTTCACATGAATGGCATAGCACAGTTATTTATGTTTTTCCCTGTATATAGTCCAAACAGTGGGCTGTTAGGTGCCAACTGCTTGTCTTCTTGCATATTTAGGTCACATGCTAATATATGAAATGACACATTGCACTTTACATATATGCTGATTTAATGTTATGTCGTTGATTCGCAATATTTTTTATCAGTATGCCAAATGATGGGTTGTGAACCGGGTGATATATGCTTAATTGCTTATACAAGATCATGCTGGCTAATGGAATGCTCACTTCAACATTATAGACAAAGTCTGACGTTTTACTGAAGGGCCCATTCAACTATTCAGCTCGTGATGAAGCTGGTATACCCCAAGATTGGTAATTTCTGACTAGCACGGCATAAGTCTGCAAGCATTCACATCTATAGGAGGTTAATGTTTATATTGTTTCAGGTATGATGAGAAGTTCAAACAAGAAGCTGCACAAAAACTTTCAGAGGTGAGAGACTGTCTCGTTCTTTATGATGACGTTCTGCTATGAACCTAAACTAGCTTGTATTTTGAGTTTGAGAAAGAGAATGCAAGTTTGAATGGCTAAGTGCCACTTGATGTACATGACAGACTGGGTAGGCACTCTAATTTAAATTAGTCTTTCTAACCCTAAAAAAGTGTGGAATATCTCATTAGCCATACTGGCCATTCATATCCTTTTTGAGTGACACATGTTATCTTTTCACTTTGAGATAGATGACCATCCTATCTACTCTTATCTGTTGCCTCAAATAGTTAAGAAGCTTTGTGCATATGGTAGACTGATAGCGTCCATTACTGGATTCATTTCATTTGTCTTTCTTAGATAATCTTGTGGACAATTGGATTATCTGTAGAGACAAATCGAGGGGGGAAATCTTGAAGGAAAACCCCATTTGTACCTCAACTGTGGCCGATTCATAATAATTTCCTGTCATTGTCAATGTCATTCAACCCCCTAAGCTAACGAGGTATTCCAGTCTATAACCTTGCTAATGGTCATGTTGAAATTCTCCATAAAATGCACCCTGCCCATAGGCCCCATATTTGGACGACAGTAGGAGGGTGTCATCCACAAGCTTAGTATGGTACCATATCTATTGTTGAGTAGCACTGAAAAAAAAACTCTTTAATTTTGACCATTTCAGATTTTGTCTGGCTACTTAGTATGGTATCATATTTCTTGTTGAGTAGCATTGGTATGATATCATATTTCTAGTTGAGTAGCATTGAATAAAGTCTTTAATCTTTGACAATTTCAGATTTTGTCTGGCTGGAGTAATCGCAACTCATGAGTGGAAATTTTTCTGCCATCAAGTTGGAAACCAGATATTGTAGGCCGGAAGCCCTGAATCGGGTAGGATACTGGATTACTTGGAAAGCATTATTAACAGACAATAGTGGATTTGTCGGACAGAGATGAATTCTTCATTCTGTTGCAGGCTTAGTAGTGACTACTAAATGTTGTCTCCAGCCTTTCGTTTGTCTGTTACAGTGACTACTAAATGTTGTCTCCAGCCTTTCGTTTGGCTGTACAGTGACTACTAAATGTTGTCTCCAGGCTTAGTAGTGACTACAAATCCTCAAATAGTTTATGGATAATATTTGTCAAATACAAATGAAAGTGGTACTATTCCTATTTTGCAAAAAATTTTGGAACTAAACAAGGCCTTAGACAACCCTGGCCGTTTCTTTTGTTTGTACAGCTGGACTGCTGGGGTACCCATCAGGAAGCTAAAATAGCACGCCTGGGCACGGGGCACGCATCGGGTGGTTTTCTTGTCTTTGTTTGCATACTAGTAGTATTAGTTTACAGGGAACTTTGCCTCTGTCAGGATGGTTGCAATCATGGCAATCCATGTTCCAGTTTTTGTTTTCATGGCATCCCCACTTCTGTAAATAGCGTGTGGTCACAGCATGTACTATAGAGCATAGCCAGTGGAGGCTAGCAACCAAAGGCATGCTGAGCATCTCCGTTTTCACCTCCATTTTAACCGGTGTTTGTGTGATCTGTTTCCCTAGGCTGCTGGGCGTGGTGTCGCTAACTTGCCGGTTGCTTCCCCGTGACTCCTTGACCAGCAGGAGAGTAGCCCTCCTGCTGTGTATTATAGTTGCCATCAGTATTAGTGCTGCTGTCAAGTAGTAGCAACCAGGCTTTGCAAGAATGCTGGATCACTTGGGAACTTGGAAGATCACCACTCATGTATCAGCCGGATTTCCGGACCGGTCAAAGGACTGATTGCTCATCAGCCTGATGCTGCTTCCTGCCTGCCTCTGTCTGCCAGCTCAGTAAGATGACAGAATGTGTCAATTGTGTAAACGTCTCTGCTGAATGAGCATCACACTCTGCTGGCCATGATGGTTACTCCTTGATGGGATTTATTAGCATCATTCGTGATAAAACAACCATTCTTGGTTGCACGTATGCGCCACGGGGATTATTTATATACACTAGTTGAGTATTATATAATATTCTGCGCCTGAGGAGGCTGGTTGGAACGATCTGGCAGTTGCAGCACCTGGTGGACCTGGGTTTGTTAAGAATTCAACGAGAGCGTGGCAGGAGAGAAGACGGACGGTGGCGGCTGGCCAGCGAAACGCCGAAACCCCCCGCGGCCAAAGCCAAACCGCCCCACCAGTCAAAGTCGGGCCACGAATGACCGAGTGCGTTGGGGGAAGCTGGCCAAACATTTCCATCGCTGCCGCCCGCCATCCCGACGGAAACCGCCCTGCCGCTGCCGGCGCCCGGCGGCTGCCTGATTATTGCCACACGGCACACTTGGAAAGTCAGACGAGAAAGCGTGTTGGGCTTCTCTCTCAGCACCGGACCGGAAACCGACCGCGAAACCGCACGCCTTCTGCCTTCATATATTACCGGAACAGGCCTCCGCTTGTCTGCCTTGGTGCTCGCGAGTCGCAACCAGCCCAACCCCAGCCAAGAAGCAACGCGGCGGCGGCCGGCACCGCATCGGGTTGGTTGTTGGGTTCATCCACGACGCAGCAGGCCGGAGGAAGGAGCGGAGGCGATGTGCTGCTGCGGCGACGGGGAGTGCCGGCCGCTCGGGTGGCTCCTGGGCCTGCCCTTCGCGGTGCTCGCCGTCCTCGTCTCCTTCGTCGGCGCCATCATCTGGATCATCGGGTGCGTGCGTGCCCAGGCCTCGCAGCCTGGTTTCCTTCTTCTTCTTCTTCTTCTTCTTCTTC
>Ga0182004_10001925_pt1 | contig 15813 bp, 13 predicted proteins | sample Sormic07211540_1_FD_120479 | JGI IMG/M metagenome (GOLD analysis project Ga0182004, IMG submission 120479) | Endophyte microbial communities from Sorghum bicolor roots, Mead, Nebraska, USA - 072115-40_1 MetaG | ecosystem: Host-associated > Plants > Roots > Unclassified | place: USA: Nebraska...
AATAGTTTTCAGACTTCCCAGAATTGGAGTAGAGTGTGTTCGACAGATTATCTGTTTGATGCACACTATTGGTTTCCATCTTCACCTGTATCGAATTTAAAGCAGAAGGTGAAACTATCCGCCATGGATCGAGGCGACGAGGGTCCTGCAAGACATCAGCATCTTCAGAATAGGCATTTTCTGTTGACTTCATAAAACACAACCTGAAAGTCACCAAAGATAGATCATACCCTTCTTGGATCACGCTTAGCATCATGAACGCTAGTCATAACAAAGGCTTCAGATGGTGACATGCTGACTCCATCTGCTGTGGGTGTCGATTGTGCAGCGGACAGTGCAGAGTCTGAATTGGCTGGTAGGTTTTGTGTTAGGAGACCAGAGGAATATTTAAGATTCAGTTGCTGGACACCGTTATTTGTTGCCAAATGAAATGAAGCTTCTAGTAGATGTTTCATTGTTTCTATCACAATGTCAGCCATGACATCTGCCTCTACAGTTGAGACAAGAATACCCAAGGATTCAGCTCCTCTTTCTCCTTCAGCAAGTAAAGCACCAATCATTTCAATCATCTTCTCGACAGGAGACACGTTGTTATTCAATATGGATGGATCAGACGAATGACCCACACTGCAACCATCGTCAGCTTGCATATCAGAATAATCAGAGGATCCCAGAACTGGCAGATTTGAAGTGGCAGACATGTCAAATCTTGCTCTCTTAGCTATGCCATCAGACGTAGTAAGAATATCACTTGATCGGGCAGCAGGTTTCTTCCAATTAATATCTCCATAAGGCATCTCCCATGATGTAGACTCATCCTGCAGCATAAGAAAAAAAACTACAGTTCTTCAAAAGAGAAAAAACAGTATATACTTGTCGAGGAAGCATATTTTTCAAAGGTATACATGTACAATCCATTGAACAAAACTGTATAAGCATGCAAATATATACCTTGATAGCACGAGAAGCACGCTCTATATTTCTAGACATCTTCTCTACCTGCCTAATATTTTGTTCCATTGCCTCACCAGGGCTGAGAACACGCAGCCGCCTTACTAATATGTCTTTAGACTGTCAAGAGAAGAAAGTCTGGTTAGTTTGACAAGTAATATACATCAAAACACGAATATGGATATGTAAATCCTACACACGTTTAGGAAAAGCAATGCAGAAGATTCATCAAAAAAAAAAGCAATGCAGAACTGATATAGAGTTCTCAAAAGAAAACAAGATGTCTCCAAAAAATAGCTCATAAACATATTAGTCACTTTATTAAGTTACAACAACAAACACAAGCAAGCAACCTGATCGAGAAGAAAAGGAAGGGATTGACTCCCTGAAAGGAAACTGGACAGCTCAGACCAGATACTGTTGCCACACACTCTTGGTTTGAGCTCGGTGGAATGAGTATACAAAAACCCAATGCCATACATTCAGATCCTATAGTGCATGATTCCATCTTTCTTATTATGACTCTAACTTTGTTAGTATCACCTATTTTTGCCACAAGAATCCAGATTAAGATTGAGGCGTATCATCCTTGGTTGTAAAGATCTGCTTACAAAATCATCTTTTAAAGTTTTGACAAAGTCACATAGATTTATAATCCAAATATTCTTGCCAACAGACTCGCCCCACTTCTCGACTCATTGGTATCAAATTGTTAGAGCGCTTTCATCAAGAAGAGAAGCATCCATGACAACTTCCTATATGTGTAGACCACTATTAGGAAACTACACAAACAAAAGACGCCAACCCTTTTCATGAAGCTCGACATCTAAAAAGCCTCCGACACAATCAATTGGAGTTACTTGCTAGAGGTGCTCCAAGCCTTGGTTTTTGGTCCGCGATCGCGGGAATGGGTGTCCATACTAATGCTAGAGGAGTTTGTCAAGGTGACCCTCTTTCGCCCATGCTGTTCATCTTGGCCATGGACCCTCTGCAACGTCTTCTTGACTTGGCGACCCAACACGGGACACTCTCCCCTCTACCCCCGACTGCCACTAGATGGAGGACCTCCTTATATGCAGACGATGCGGCCATTTTTATAAACCCACGAAAAGAAGATCTTGAGACGGTCAAGGCAATCCTTCAGGCTTTTGGAAATTTCTCAGGCCTCCACATAAACCTTGAAAAAAGCTCCATCCACCCAATTAGATGCGAAGAGGTCGACCTGGATCACGTGCTTTTCTCCTTTGCAGGGATCAAAGGCACCTTCCCTTGTCGTTATCTGGGTTTACTGCTTCACACGCGTACACTCGCATCGGCCAAAGGCTTCCCAGATGGAAAGGAAGATGGCTCAACAAGTTGCCCGCCTCACCCTAGTCTCTTCGGTCCTCTCATCCATGGCCACATACCACCTTACGGTGTTCTTGCTCGCGGCTTGGGCGAGGAAAAAAATCAACAAAATTAGGGTATCATTTGTTTGGAAAGGGGAAGCAAGCGCAAACGGGGGACATTGCTTGGTCAATTGGCCGATGGTATCAAGACCCAAGGATCTCGGCGGACTAGGGATACATGACTTAGAGAAGTTCAGAAGAGCTCTCCGTCTATGTTGGCTGTAGCAAGACTAGGTGGAAGAATTCAAACCTTGGGCGGGTGCAGAATTACCTTGCAACGAGCTTGACCGGCTACTTTTTAATGCATCAACAGAGGTCGCAATTGGTGATGGTGAAAAGGCTCGCTTCTAGCACAATAGTTGGCTGGACGGTGCGGCCCCAAGGCATCTGGCGCCACACTTGTTCGACCTTGCCAAAAGGAAAAACAGATCGGTCAAGCAAGAACTTCAAAATAATAGCTGGATTCGATCACTAAGTGGCCAAATCACCACCGCTGTCCAAATTGAGGAATTTATCTCCCTGTGGATCAAAATCCAAAACATCCACCTCACACCAGGCATACGAGATTCTATTGTTTGGAGGTGGACAACTGACGGCACTTACTCCACCAGATCAGCTTACAGGATGCAGTTCAAGGGTTCCTATGAGGGCTTCCAGAGCAACCTCATGTGGAAAGCTCATGCAGAGAACAAGTGCAAAGTGTTCGCTTGGATTCTAGTGAGAGAAAAAATCCTCACAGTGAACAACCTGCAGAAGAGAGGATGGCCCCATCAAGACAATTGTGCCTTGTGCAATGGACCACTTGAGATAGGACTGCACATGTCGCTACTTTGCCCATTTGCCAAAACCGTTTGGAATCTCATTCTTTTATGGGAGCACTTTGATGCCGAGTTGATCCTACCACCTCAGGACCCTGTCCACTTAAGCTCATGGTGGAAGGAGGCCAAAACCAAGATAACTAAGGGGAAAGAAAGTGTGGGGGTATAAACCCCTATACCCTCATGGCTCGATATAGGCCGCACCATCGGAGGTGGCTCGATCCATAAGATGAAGACGTGCGGCGCACGACGCTGGTCGGCGTGCACTGCAAGACTACGAGAAGATTTTGTACTAAATATGATACTTTACTTGTAATTTTGTCTCTTCATAGTATATAAGAAGGGGCAGGGGTCCCCTAGAGGACAACACAACTCAACTCATCATTAATACAATCAGATGCAGGACGTAGGTATTACGCCCTCACGTCGGCAGAACCTGGATAAAATCCTTGTCTGTGTCTTGCATCACCATCTAGGTTGTAGCTTGCGCACCTATCTGTCGACAATCTACTACCTCAGACATACCCCTAGGTAGACTGCCGACCATATTTCGTCGACAGAAAGCGTTTCAACGGAATGGTGATCTACACATTATGGAGTCTACAAAAGGAGATGAATAGAAGAATTTTCAACAGTGCTCACAAATCAGCAATGCAAGTGGCCTCAAGGATCAAAGAGGATATTCAACAAAGGAAGAGGGCTTTAATTTGGAGAGGGTAGTCTGTAATCCTGTAATCCTTTAAAATGCTTTTTTCTTTTCTCTCCAAAACCATCTGTACATAAACTCTGTTTTTTCCTCTCTTAATTGAAAGGCAGAGCTCCTGCCAATGCGTTCAAAAAATATAATCCAAATATACTGGTTGAATCGTGTCCTCAATTCACATATGAGCTTCATTAAGGATAGGAATGACCCTCTAAATGGATACACATGGTTTTTCTCTAGTCTAACTAAATGAACTAAACGAAAAAAATGAGGGAAGAAATTATCTATTTAGTTTATTTAGAAGAACCGCGGATACCCGTTTGGAGCACCGTTCCAATCCTTAAGCTTCATGCATCAAGGCATATTTACTATCAACCATCATATTAGTACTACCATTAGTTAATTGACCATAATCTGGTGCGAGAGCATATTAACAAGCTAGCCAAGTTAAACTCCCTCACAAACAAAAATCAACTATAGCAACAGTTTAAGAATCTTTGAGCTGTATCGAGGCATGAGGTATGTAAATTAAATCAGATAATTTATTAATGACAACTGAACCATAATCTACAAGTGTAACCAGTAGATGAGCTAACCTCAATCATTGCCTGGTGAGGACTCCGTAGAAACCCCCAAAATGCTGCTCTTACGGCATACCACAGGCTTGCTGAATGTGCTCCCTTTGCGGTCTCCAAGCCAGGGTCAAAATCAAGCAACACGGGCAACACACGGTCATAGTAAATTGGTCGGATCTTTACAACTGCTGCAAGACTGAAAAATGACATATATTATATTTCAGAAGAATAACAAATAAATACATCTCAGACAGCTATGTAGCTTGTAAGATAAACAACACAAATGGATGCACACAGTCTCAAGCTTCAAAGACACACTCCATCTGGACTCACAGCAAGCAAGCAAGGAGCCGAACACACAAGCACACAGCCACACGCAAAGGTCAAAATAATATGTCAGTAGATCACAGAGAACCTAGGTTGTGTAACAAAAAGAGTAGGATACCAGTCAATCAGCTAAAGTAATTCAATTGCTCCATAATGCTTACCTATTCAACATTCAAGATAAACATGTGGATAGCTAGTAACTGATGTCATGCATTAAATAAATTCAGGTTCATCTTCATACACAGAGGAAGCTAGTTCAAAGAGACGATGAAAGGGCGAAAGTGGGACTGTAACGAATCACACCTACTCAACATATGTGATAAAGCTGGTAGATATTCTTACGAATTAATGGTGCCAACTAGGAAGGACCCTCGATGGGCATAAGCTGTTCGAATAATATCCAAGAGGAGTTGGAGAGCTCTATGTGCATCAGCTTCCAAGACAGCAGGATCAAGGCTTCGATGAAATTGAGATAATCGTGAAGTATGAAATCTCCAGTTTTTTCCTGTATGGAAGGTGTACTTGTCAATGTGAAAGCCATTTTCCCTCAAAAAAATATTGCTCATGTACTTGTTACCGTTAATCTGGAAAATGGTACCTTCAGTTGGCTGTGTTTGGTCACTGTTGGCTTGAGGTGTCCAACACAAAATCCATGTTTCAATGAACTTTAGAGCAAGTAGTTTAGTTGCAATAGGGCCTGGCTGTTACATGTCACAAGCAATAGTGTCAGCCAGTAACAGTTAACAAAGAATATAGACCTAGAAATCACAGCACCAACCATTGCATCTGGTCACATATGTCATTTTTTTTAAAAATGGTTATACTCTCAGGTATCACTGCAGTAAAGTACAATAGTATCATCGAGGGACTTGAGATATGGCACAAAACGAAGGGGAGGCCTCACACTTGAAAAGTTTTAAGTAATTCCATGATGTGTCAACTTCTCATAACAGAACAACAATAATTGCACATATTATATATATACAGCATAAACTACAATTAAACAAACCTCATTCATCACACCACAGACTGCATCTTTGAACTGCTTCATCCAAGCCCACACGTCTTCAAGCCAAGTTTCAAGTTTTCCGCATTTGTTAACCTAGATGTACAATTACAGTAGAAGAGTGAGTACCAGGAATGATTATAGTGAGTTACAAATATTTTAAAGTTAACCTATAGGTAACATCAAATCAAAGCAGGACAAATATGCCAAGAAAAGCAATTGTTTAGATTTATACAATCTAGATTCCAGACAGTGCGTCATATTTTCCAAAGAAAAGGGGACAACGCCATGAGTTTCATTTGAACCAAAGCCCAGCTTAAAACATTAAATCTTAACTTGTATAGTTTCATCACAAATCATCCTTGTAAACTAGCCAAAAACAAATAGCAAACAATATAAACTATTGGTACTATGTGCCTCAATTTGTTGATAAAACTTCAATGGTTCGTGATGTTGGAATTCTAGACATTGCAAGGTAAGAAATCAGTTCAGTTTCAATTGATAGCATGTAGTTTAAACTCAACAGCACAAAATGTAAATTTAGGGCTTATGTGAGTCCAATGGGAAACATTTATCTACACAAGCTCAGAATCTCATTTACAAAAAGAATATGTTGCTCATATACCACTCTCAAATTCTGGCAATCCTATTATTGCATGGATATGATCATGTATACCACTGGGAAGCACCACATTATAGCTAACTTGACAATAAGTTGAACATATAAGAATTTATGATACTCCTTCAAATATTTTAACTGGATGAAAATGGATGTATTTTTTCAAGGCAATAGGAATAGTACAAGGAAACTACAATACATCTATTACACTTTAATGCTAGTATAATTGTTTGAGATAGTTGAGTTAAGGCAAGAAAGTCACTTTTTTAATTGATTGACTTTGCTCACATACTGAAAAAACATCATATTGTCATGCAAGTTTCTGTCCGTACTATTCCAGCATTTTCTTGGATTAGGTCTGCTCTTGCCCACAGTGTTTTTCATGAGACAATGTAGCAAATATATAAACAACTAGGCATAACAATGAGTGCCAGAATGAATGAATGGTGGAAGCAGAGTTCACAAGGATTTGGAGGCTTTGGTCATTGGACATAAAGTCACTGTAAATAACGTACTGAAATGATGGATCTTTTAATGGTAGCAAAGTAAGTTTTTTGATGATCACAAAAGATGCATGCACTCGGCATGCCGAAAGTCAAGAACAAACAAAAGTGCTTTCATGAACTGACAAAGTAGAACAAAAGATGCAGCACTTTATGATAGTCAATGTCTGTTACTTTGCTGCATGAACTGACAAAGTAGAAACAGGTAAAAATAACAAAGTGACAAAGTAGAAACAGGTAAAAACAACAAAGTGCTGGATTTTACGCTGTCAACAAGTCAACTAGAACATGCATTGCATCAAAATGCTTATCATTTGGAGCTTAAAAACTCTTTGTATGAAAACTACATTTTAGGTTAGCAAATAGGCATTTCTTGTACCATATTTTTTCAATCAGATGGACTTTGTTAGACGTTCCCGACACAATTAAGATAAGCAAGCAACTTCGTCAAATGACCATAGCAACATCATAATGGTAGTGTTGGGTACCATAAAAAGGGATACCCAAATCAGAGCAATAAAAAACGCAAAAAACAGAGCATGTTAAACATAATCACCAGGGCACGAGCCCCAGCTCATCCGACACGCCCGACCCCTCAGGGCCTCGGACGCTAGTTCCGACTCGCCCGACACCTCAGGGCCTCGGACGCTAGTTCCGACTCGCCTGACCCCTCCGGGCCTCGGACGCTAGTTCTGACTCGCCCGACCCCTCAGGGCCTCGGACGCAAGTTCCGTCTCACCCGATCCTTGTGGGCTCGGGCGCCGGACCCCGCTCCACCAGGTCAGCAAGACTTCCACCACACGGCGCCCGTACCCACGACGTGACAGGCACGATGACTCCCATACCGCAGCAGGGCAGGGTGTCGACTGTTCCAACCACCCTGGTCACTGCGACCTTACCTCTTTCACTGTGGCGTACTGCCTCACAGTAAAAAAGGGATGGGGAAGGTTAACTAGCGTCATTGTTCGCTGTCTTCTCCCACTATTAACGGGACCATCCGCAGCGTCACCGATCCGACCCCCCACGACTCCTACAGGGCTCGGTAACCCTCTACAGGAGCAGCCATGCTGTCAACCATCCCTCAAGGACAAGATGGACAAGCTTCAACAGGGTCGGAACTGTAACTCTTCCACTCGGTAGAAGGAAATTTACTCATGTAAATGCCTGTCTCCCCTTGAGGCTATAAAAGGGGAGCCAAGGCTCACAACTAAGGTCAGGTTCATAAGGTTCACACAGACGACCATCACACTCTTTCACAGAGCAGCGACCAACACTCTGTCCACCACAAAGTCAAGACCTGGGACTTAACCCTCTCTCGCAACCTGCTTGTACCCCCCTACTACAAGCACCTTTGGGTGCAAGGATATACAAACCCCCCGATCACACTGGACGTAGGGCATTTCAGGCCCGAACCAGTATAAATCCTCTGTGTCTCACTTGCATCACCATCCAGGCTTGGGTAGTCACGCAAACTTATACTCGTTTGTGTCTAGACCACGAGTCTAGACGCCGACAGGTAGGTAGTTACAACAACAGTGGATTTATTCATTTATGAATATCTTCTGTTTTACGAAAACGAACCTGTAGTGTCATCTCTTCCAATACAGCAGCACATAAAGTTGTCCCACTAGCTATAGATTGCTTAACAACCGCAGGATCATCATGCTTCAAAAATGAAAGCAAATTTGGCATCAGCACAACCAAATCTTCTGTAACATTTCTGCCAAGCTCTCTCAGCAATCTGTCAGAAAGAAGCAGATACATGAGGACCACCACAATAAATTTTCCAAGCAGAAAGCAAGGAATACACAAATAAACACAATTTCTTTTTGTTAGTTCACACTAGGCTAAACATCATGTCCATTTTTCATTCCAATGAATTTTAGCAAGTTATCCACTACAGAGCAGTGCCACTTAAAAAAATACAAACTTGAATCAAAAGCCATCAAAACCAACATACAGATTTAAAGATGTCCTTGAAAAATATTATCAAATCGTCTAATCGATCCTAGTCACCATGGCACCGAGCACCTCGACTAATCATGACTAATCGTAGTGCATAGCTGATCACCATGGCATCGATCAGCCCGACTAATCGCGATTATCAGACGACTTGATATCAATGCTTGAAACAAACTTTGCTTTGACCAAAAACAATATACTCCCTCCATCCCAAATTATAAGTCATTCTAAGAGTCAAAGCATCTCAAGTTTGACCAAATTTATATGATAAGATAATATTATTTATGATACCAACTAAGTATTATTAGGTTCTCCATTAATTATAGTAATATCTATTTGATGCCATAAATCTTTATAATTCTTTCTATAATTTTGGTCAAATTTGAGATGCTTTGACTCCCTAAGATTCTTGGAATAACTTATAATTTGGGATGGAGGTAGTATATAATATCAGGAATTATGAAAACTTCAAATGTCTGAATAACCCACAAGCATGATTTTTTTCCTCTCTATCATTCCAAAGCTCCATGCTTCGACAAATTAATGAAAATCGTATCAAAACAAAACACCAACACCATTGTGTTACCCTCCTACCAGATGGTATAATCAATGTCAAGCTAAATTACCATGTGATTGCTGATATTAAGTTCCAACTTAGACAGCCAAGTACCTAGAGACCCCTTAGAAGGCCAGCTGTACTACTAACAAAAATCACAATTTTGCCAAGCCCAAGCTCATATAAATCTCACAAGTAGGTGCACGGATGCAGAACGGAGCATGTCAGATCTATGAAGGTTACTAATATAACAATTTCAGCAACTTCAGTCACGTCAACTCAACTAAAAACAGTCACAAGTCCTAAAATTCATGAAGATAACAGACCTAACCATATAAAACAATTGTACAAGAACGCCTACGAAATGACATCGCTCCATACGGATATGAAAGTACAATAAAGGAAGCCCTAGAGCCCACCTTAGGGCATGAGATGAATCGAAGCGGGGTGATACAATATCCCGGCGACGTGTTGACAGCGATAGTGATGGCGCTTCAGCGACATCGCCTCACGGTTGCGGCCACCGAGCGTCGTCCGCTCTGAATTCCATGGGCTTGGGGCCTAAACCCTAGCTCAGGGTGCAGGGCCTCGCGGGCACGTAGAGGGATATCAAGGGCATGAGGCCATGACTATGAGTATGCAGCAGCGACTAGGTTAGGATAGGTTTTGTGTTCAGCGGTGGTCGTAGGCCATGAAGTAGGCGACACGGTGGCAAGAAGAGCAGAGCAGGGCATGGCCATGTGGCCGCTCAGGCGACGTGGGGCAGGAGGCGAGGAGGGCCAAGCCAACAAGAGGATTGCCCAATGGTGTGCATGATGTTATAGCATGAAGGACACCGACACGTGGGACCATTTGTGGTTCTATAGGGCCCTACGCATAAGTGTCTCTGCGTCATCGGGTTTTTTTTTAAACCGTGGGCCGACGCGCCAAACGTGTGTCGCGCCTCGTGTTTTTCCTGTGTCCCACATCTGCTAGTGGACCCTTAGAGGGAGTGATTAATTGGGCTGCATGTGTAAATAAGGCCCATTGTTAGCCTTTGCCACGTTTTCTTTCGGCGTTTATTCTTTTGATTTGAAGTACTCCCTCCATTCATAAGACGTCTTATAGATTTTCAACATATAGTTCTTGCTATACACTTATATATAGATTAGGTCTACTAGTAGAAATAATACATCTAGAAAAATCAGAACAGTTTATAATTTAAAACAGAGTGAGCAGTCCTTTCTATATATCAAATATTACCGAGCCAAAATTTATTTCCTATTTTATGTCTAGTCCTCTCCAAAGTAACTCCATCAATGTGAAAACTATCTCTATTTCTATTTTTATATTATATATAAGGTTTCTTGAGATAACCTGGATAGTTAGAAATTATGGGGTGTTTGGTTTCCTGGCTATCACTAGTAAAAATCTCCAATTCTATGACAAATTTGCTAATGACGGCTCTGAAATCATTAGAGAAGATCACTTTCTATGACGAAAATTTCTGTTTTGTCATTGACAAACGATGACGATCATGCAACCCTCCAATTCTATGACGAAAACAAACATCATCATAAAAACCATCATAGAAGAGTACAGGGTTTCGTCACAAATCACTCGCGCAACTCATCTGTGATGACCTCTTTCAAATATGTGTTGAACACATCTTCGGCATAGAACTAATTACACATCAGCGGTGAACACTATTCCATCTGTAATGAATGGCTTCATCATAGATCCCCACACAGTACTTTTTCCATCCAATGTGTACCTATGGGACCTTCAGTTACTGATCCAATTCATCATAGAAATCTTTGCTTGGTCATTTCTTCATGCAATGGGACCCTTCTCCATCTGACGTGTACCTGTGGGACCTGTAGTTACTAATCCAATTCATTATAGAAGTCTCTGCTTGGTCCTTTCTCCATGTGATAGGACCCTTCTCCATCTGACATGTACCTACCGTTACTGATCCAATTCATCATAGAAGTCTCCGCTCGGTCCTTTCTCCATGTGATGGGACCCTTCTCCATCCGACGTATACTTGTGGAACCTATAGTTACTCATCTAATTTGTAATAGAAGTCTCTACTCGGTCCTTTCTCTATGCAACAGGACCCTTCTCCATTCGACGTGTACTTGTGGGACCTGTAGTTACTCATGTGTGATGCTAGCAATTCATCATCTATGACGCTTGCAATTCATCATAGAAGTCTCTGCTCTGTACCTATGGGACCCTTCTCTGTTTGACCTGTGGGACCTGATGGTTTGTGTTTAACTTGATGCTCGCAATTCATCATAAAAGTCTCTGTTTGGTCCTTCTACATCCGACCTATGGGACTCAGACGGCTTACATGTCATGTGTACCTACGGAAACCTTCAGCATCTAACCTGTGGGACCATGGAACCGCTCTCCAACTCCATTCGACCTATGGAATTCGACAGCTTGTGTGTAACTTGATGCTTGCAGTTTGTCATAAAAGTCTCCACTTGGTCCTTCTACATCTGACCTATGGAACCCGGATGGCTTACATGTCATGTGTACCTATGGGACCTTTCTCTATCTCCATCTTGTGGGATCATGGGACCACTCTCCATCTCCATTCAAGCTGTGAAACCTCATGGCTTGCATAACTTGATGCTTACAATTTGTCATGAAACTATGAAAGTCTCTGCTCGGTCCTTCTCCATCTAACCTGTGGGACCTAGATGGCTTACGTGTCACGTGATCTTGTGGGACCTTTCTATATCTCTATCCGACATGTGGGACCTGATGAATTATATGTCACTTATACCATGTGTGCTGTCGGGGTTTAATTTGTCAAAAAAGGTATATGATACCTGGGAGTCAAATTTGGCCCCTTCAGTGACAAAAGCAATTCGTCATAGAAGTGGAAATTTCTACTACTAGTGCTAACTTCTAGCCTGGCTAGAAGCTTAGCCTGTGCAGCCTTAGCCTGATACCACCAAGCCAATCTCTAGTTGTTTGGTCATCTATACTGTCTAAGCCTGGCTATCCTTAGGGCATGTTTGGTTGTTTGATTTGTTTTGATATAGTCACCTCTTCTCTGAATTGGTAAGGGTACCCTTTGAGGCATTTTGTCGAACAAGTGGTGGGCTTCCTCAGTGAGCACAACACACCGTACCAGCAGTAGTAGCATGAGCAGAGTGAGCATGATGAGCAGCAGGGCCTTCACCATTTCCACATCCATCTCCACCAGGCGAAGCACGAGGTAGAGCTCCATGACGATGCACTCCTCCATGTCGCCCTCAGTCACCAAGACCTCTGCCTCCTCAGTCATTAAGCCCTCCACCTCTTTGGTCAGTATGACCTCTCCCATGGTCGAATCTAAGTGAGGAGGGTGCAAATCAAGGAAGTGGCACCCATGCCCCTCTAGTCTCATGAATTAGGATGGAGAGGAGGACAAGCATGGTGGCGTAGTGCGGTGCAGGGCTACTCAAGGAAGACGACGACGACGATCGGCGCTACAACGTAGAGCAGGATGGAAGACGATGATCATCGGGTGTTGCGGGCAATGGGGTGTGATGATGCAAACTCAATCGAGGTTGGCTTAGACCTGGCTAGGAAAAAACGGCACACATGCATGCACAACACAATAGCATTTTAGTTGCAAAAAAATCACGGCTTCCTCCTCGACTCTAGCGCCCTCACCCCTGTTGTCGTCTACCCCCTGCCGCGATGAGCTAGGGTTTTGTCAGAGCTTCATGGTCACAGCCGTCTTCTCCTCCCCCTGCCCTACCGCTATTGACGCCTTGGCCATGGCACCCCCACTTTGACCTATCCCGACCGCTCCACCGCTGTTAGGGCCTCTAAACTGCGTGTCGGCCTTCCTTCCCCCAAATCTTTCCTTCTAAGCCCACAGGAGTTAGGGAAAATAAAGGGAGAGAGGCTCGTCTGAACCCTAAACAACAGATCTAGAAGGAGTAGGAGGAGGAGGCCTACCTCATCGCCGCTGCTGTCGTTGTCACCGGATTCGCCATGACCGCCGCCATCACTAGATCTGCCATGGCCACCACCGGATCTAGGCGGGCACGGAGAGGAGGTTGCCGGAGGAGATGGGGGCGGACGCGGGAAGGAGCTAGGGTGTAGAGGATGTCCCACCGAGGAGAGAGCGCATCGGAGAGAGAGCGCGTGATGGGGAGTTGCTCACCGAGTGTCACGGGCGAGAGAGAGAGAGAGAGAGAGAGAGAGAGAGAGAGAGAGAGCAAGCGAGCGAGTGGGGGGGTAAGGTGTGCGGGTGGGGGTGGGGGTTGATTAAAACTGGCTGATTGTAATGAAGTCTTTACCAAATTCTAATCAGGCAGATTCCACTGATCCTAATAATCCAAATTGGAAAAAAGTTTCCCATTCCATGTTTCATGGTCCATGGTGGTTTCTCATTTCCTTCTTTGTCTTCCAATCCACGGTGATTTCTCATCCTTTTTTGTTTTCTAACTTTCCCAGTGGCATAATTTAATTTCTGATTGGTTTTCTCCACAAGCAAGTTTTCTTTTCCTGGTTTCGCAATCTATTTCGTGTTTAATTTTTTTTTCAACGGCTTCCATGATTTAGGAATTGATTTTTGTTTTCTGATTTTTTTTTCTATCGGCAAGTTTCTTTTCCTGTTCTATTTTTTATTTTTATTTGTTTTATCTTTCTTTTCAGCAACGTCATAAATCTTATTCCAATAGCATTATAGATTCTAATTCCAGGACGCATCAAATGGTAGTAAGGAGTCCGATTTCAAAATATATTGAAAGATACGGGTATCACCGAATAAATCTTTAAACCACAAATCCTTCGGGTAACCACATAATAACGTCTTCCGTTGCAATGGCACGTTTGCTAGTCCGTTAAAAAAGAAACAGTCCTTTTTTACCAACCGAACTACCACCACTGGAGTCGTACAGCATCTCCAAATTCCAAGTTAACAAGATAAATAGATATATCTCTATGTTTTTTAATAGTTTCCAATACTTATAGCTTTTTAAAACTAAAAAAACTGCTGGGTGGGGAAAAAAAGGGAGAGAGAAGAGGAAACCCGGTGGGAGGGGCGCCCAAGCGCAGAACACACACATATATATGAGTTCTTTTTTCAATTACATAATACAGATACATGTACTCATACATACATACTCATCCATACGAAGATACCTACACACGTGGTGATGACCATCAGGCCACGGCCGCGTGGTTCAAGCTTCAACCTCTTTGCCAGCAGCAGCTCGGGTGCGTGCGGCACCCTACCTAAATAGGAGAACCCCGCTACAAGATTCTCTTTTTTATTTTACTATCTAGTTTTCTAAATTGCAGATCACCTTCAACTAGCATAAATACTACTGCTATGCAAGTATATATATATAGTACTCTCTCCGTACCCATAAAACAAGTCGTTTTGGACAATGATACGGTCTCTAAAGTTCAACTTTAACTTCTTGTTTTTATAAAAATATTTAACAAAAAGTGGTATAGATATATTTTTATGAAAGTATTTTTTAAGGCAAATCTATTCATATGGTTTTCATATTTTGAAACTCAATGACTTAAAAGTTATTTATGATCTATATTCCCAATGTTTGACCCAAACCTTGTTTAAAACAATTTGTTTTATGGGTATCACTACTGCAGACAGGATCTTTGCTGAGAGCCTCAGGCCTTCGGCAAAGGCTATAAGACCCTCGGCAAAGGCTTTGCCGAGGGCTGCCCTAAGCAAAGAGCCCTCGGGAAATTTCCCGTCGGCAAAGGGATCTTTGCCGAGGGCCATTTGTCGGGCACTCGGCAAAGATTTTGACGAGGGCTGACGCCGGCCTTCGGCAAAAAAAAGTTGCCATTAGGCCACGGGCTGCAACTGACGGCGTCATTGCCGAGGGCCCAACATTGTGCCCTCGGCAAAAAAAATTTAAATTTTTATTTAGGTAATTTCTTTGCCGAGGGCTCCCATGCAGGCCCTCGACAAAGAATTTTTGAAATTTTTTTTTGCTAATTTCTTTGCCGAGGGCTCCTAGGCTGGCCTTCGGCAAAGTCTCTTTTTTTTTATCTTTTCTAGAAAATTCTTTGTCGAGGGCCTTGACCATAGCCCTCGGCAAAGACCTCCTTTTTATTTTTTCTGAGAATTCTTTGCCGAGGGCTATGGTCAAGGCCCTCGGCAAAGACCAGAGAAATTTTAATTTTTTTTGTTTCTTTATTTTCATCTAGACAAAAGACACATATATATATATATATACGATCACACAGGGTCCACAAAGAGCACAACAAGCACATACATCTCACGAACATCACATATATATCACGAACATTATATATGTACATCCAGTAGTCCACAAGTTCACCAAATCGAACCAAAGTTCCAAACCGCCGACACGTACGCACCGTAGGGCTGCGAGAACTCACCATCCTCCCCAACCGTCCTGCCTCTGCGTCGAG
>Ga0182004_10001926_pt1 | contig 15806 bp, 22 predicted proteins | sample Sormic07211540_1_FD_120479 | JGI IMG/M metagenome (GOLD analysis project Ga0182004, IMG submission 120479) | Endophyte microbial communities from Sorghum bicolor roots, Mead, Nebraska, USA - 072115-40_1 MetaG | ecosystem: Host-associated > Plants > Roots > Unclassified | place: USA: Nebraska...
ATAGAGATATCGATGTTCTTGCTGCAGGGGTTAGTCCAAAAGTGCAACCAAGTTCCATGCAAGTATGTTTGGTTCAATAATCAAACTTAACACCATGTCTTGTTTGATTAAGGTAGTCTATTTGTTGGTGCAAACAGTAGATCTGCAAACACAAAGGGCTAATACCCGATTCAACGTTAAGGCGTGCCCGCCGATTTTACCTTACAATCGACAAAGGTGATAACTCGAATACTTTGGTCCTGACAACAGCGATGCGCCCAGATGTCACGGCCAAGAGGTATTCACGCGGAACATGAGAATTCGTCGAGATTGACTCGATGAACTCCTAAGAACTCGTAGGCAAAAGAAAATATGCGAGTTGACGAAGTCGTCGAAAAAGTAGATGCTAGAATAGATGTAAAAAACTTGTGTTTGATTGATTGTGTATGTCTATTATATCGCTACGGGGTTTATATTTATACCCTGCTCAAAAGAATTACAACCAGACACGACTAGTATTCTAATTCCAAATTGAACGAAATCCATATACAAAACGAACTCTAATAACTATGGAAAACATTAATTTATCCACCACAACCGATCGGCACACCATGACCATTCGATCGACAATTCCTGCGCCTCCTTTTGTGATCATCGGCGAATCACCTTTCATAGCCATCAGCAACCATCAGCATCGGCATAGATTAATCACCATCCCCGGACTTGGCCACATTCTGCTTTTTAGCCATCGGCATCAATCCCCATCGAGAACTCCCTCGATAACCAGTCACCACTCTTTCACCTACCGATCTATATTTCATCAATTCTCAGATACGTGTCCAAAAATGGTGTCAACACTATTTAACCTAAGCACCATGCTTAATTTAAAAAGACTATGGAGGTACTCACTCGAGCGATTAGTATAACCAAACCAAAGCATACTAACATACAAAGTGAGAGCATGATAGGATAAACAAGATTCATTATACAAGAGACTAGATAATGAGTGATGAAGACAAGAGGCAAATTTTTTTTCTTTTATTATTATTTTTTAATTTTTATACGCAAGGCAATGCAAAGTGGAGGATGAATGCATTAAAAAAATATGTTATGGTTAAAATAAAGATTAAAAAAATAAATGAGTGATATGCATGAACATCTAGGCTTTAACTTTTTCCTGTGGCATGGCCCATCCAAAGGACATCATCATACTGAATATTAAAGCCGATATATGAGCCGGGATGTTCCCGTTTAACATTTGACTACCACAAGCTAGACTAGGAGCTTGAATAGGTATACAACAATAAAATTATTGTCTATCTAGACTAGGCATGATGCCCAAATACAACTCAAAGACTAGGAGCTACCCAAGAAAGCACTAGATTTATGCAATATTAAGCAAACATGCAGTGGAAAGGATAAAAAGAAAAAAAAGGTAAAAGAACGATAACTCGGACGACTTGGTTCTAAGTTAGATCAGCTACCATTCCCTGGCAACGGCGCCAGAAATGCTTGTTGACTATTCTTAGTATCACTACCTAGGATTGTCAGTCCTTGGCACAACACTAGAAATGTTTGTGTGACACCAGAAGTGGCAAACAGTTTTACCGCAAGCGGACAGTGGTCAATGCAGCACTTCACCAGGAGTATTCCAGGTATCGTATTTTCCAGAGGGAATGAGAAGTGACTAACTAGACCAATTGAGTCGTTGGATGATTGTCAAAGGTCTTAGGATTTGGGTGGAGAGGTATTTCTAGTATTTGGCTTCTGGCTAACCTATCCTAAGTATACCAAGAGTTAACTCTGTTCCTACTGTGGCCGATAGGTGAAAAGGGTGTGGCAAAACACTTCCCTAGGTAGCTACCATGCAGGCGAACTATTATTTGCAACTTGCCTAACAACACACTGAAGAGAACTCCTAATATCCAGCAGAGGCCTGTCACGCTTCGCTGCTGGCATTCTTTAGGTGCGACAAGAAGTCCACAAGGGCAGACTTAGTCTAGACACCACGTCTACACTAATTCTACTACTCTAGACCCAGCTATGGTTTCGAGCACTTCATACAAGGCAGAGCAATGTGCTAGTAGGCCAGTTGTATACTTAAAATAAACTAAGACAGAAAGTAAATACTAGAAGTACTCAGATGAAAGGCAACTAGAAGGAAGACTTACTAGAAGACAAGCATCCGCTAAGGCGCTCCTGAAAGAAGACTCTCGACAAGCCAGGACTCCTCCTCAGGGAACTCCTCACTCTCTTCCCTCCATTCTCACACTTGGCTAAGAGTAGCTCTTCCTAAGATACATCATGCTTAACTAGGCTCTCTAAGGGGGTATTTATAGGGGAGAGATGGAGTAGGGGCTACTCCAGCGCCACGTCAGCGATCCGCATGCTCTCTCTTCTCCACTGTTGCATCAAACCGACCTTGGAACTGCCATATGATCAACGGTTGGGGATTTCCACCACATGTTCATCATTGGGACGTCGGTGGGAGTGAACCGACTCAAGATGGGGCCCACATGTCAGTCGGCCGACCTACCATATGGATGACAGTGGGTCCCACGGATCTTCTCGAAGGTCCTTGGGTCCCACTGACCTTTTTAGCCATCGACTTCAATCCCTATCGGCAACTCCCTCGATAACCAGTCACCACTCTTTCACCTGCCGATCTATATTTCATCAAGTCTCACATACGTGTCCAAAAACGGTGTCAACACATGCCCCCCAATTTTGGAGTATAAAATCATTAATGCTCGGAAATTCTCTTTAGTAATGATGCCTTTCCACAATTAATCCTTCCTGTCAGTAATTAATTACCAAATCCAAACAACCTTAGCCCGGTCTTCCAGCACGCACCTCGAATCTCTCAACTTCTCGAATCGAATCTCCCCAATATACGTCCATCGACAATGTTTCCGTTAGAAAGGTTTGCCGATGGGCCGACCAGGAGAACTTGTACAGTGAAACATCTCTCAAAATCATAACCGCTTGCTGTCAAATCAACCGCACAATCCCTTGATTATCGTGCGAACAGTTACCTTATCTACCTGAACACCCTCAATTTTCACGGATATGGCAAAGAGATAAGTCAGAACTGCCCCTACTCTCTTTGTCCTATAAATACTTCCTTCTTCGGCACTCTTCCTCCACCTTGTCATTCTACATTCACCAAACCCATCTTCCTAGTGGCGGCATTGTTCGAAGAGCTCAAGAACTCCAGCGAGCCCCAGCAGTTCTACAAATCGTCAATCCTCTTCTTGCCCGGGAAGAAAATGGCCATCAACTTCACCATCCCTGAGGTCAACTCTCTTAATCCCTTTTTTCGTCGTATCTTCCGCAAATCCATTTACTGAGAACGTTCTTTCTTTCTTTTTCCTTTTTCTATTCTTCGAACCTTTAAACCTTTAGGAATTGGCTGATCAAATTGTGATTCCCACCGATCAACCCCACTTTCAATGTCTCGGGCCACTAGGTATCCCGGATCCCACTGATCTGATCAACGCAGAGACAAATAGAATCCCCTTTAGAGCTAAAAATTTCTCCTTAGATCTGTGGAAAGACACTTTCCGATCCTGGCCCAGTTCTACTAAGGGATGGAAGGATTGGTTCTTGAGAATCGGCAACTCAAACGATGTCCAATGCGGTGAACATAAATTAGACCAGTGCGTGAGGCTGTCTCTTGCCGATATGGAAAGAAATGAATCACTACTGATAGCAGCCTCGTATTTCTGGTCAGACACTCTTAATGCTTTCGTGTTTGGTCATGGCACTGCTTCTCCCACCCTTGCCGATGTACTTTTGCTCACTGGTCTGGAGATAGCAACTGCCGATGATAGCCACCTGTTTGTTAGTAAGCGTGAACGTAAAGTGGAAACTCGTAACATCGGCGGCTGGTCTGGGTACATCTAGAAGTACCGGAAAACATGACCAGTTGTGCAAAGGGAACATGTCATTTTCATGAATATGTGGCTGGATAAGTTCGTCTTCTGTGGCCGATCAGTAGGACCAACCTCTGTTTATCTATCAGCAGCAGAGAAACTAGCCGGCGGTGGTCGCTTCCCCCTTGGCCGATACTTGTTAGGCTCTGTTTATCATCTCCTTCATCAAGTGGCCAAGAAGCTTTTGTTAGGACAACCCATCGGCAACTTAGGAGGTCATTGGTGGTTCATCAACATGTGGCTCAATGTTCGTATGCACAAACACCTCCGATTCGACCTCTTCGCACAGCGTTTTCCCAGAGATATCGCCGAAGATCATGAACTGGCTGATGAAGAATCGGCAACTCGCCCACCCCTAAATTATGGCGAGGCTGCCATAGTGCTACCTGGTACTGGTGGTAATGAAGACCAGGTTAGCCGATTCTTCTAGACTCTGTATGAGGGTCTTCCCAAAGATCAACTGGCGTGGATGCATTAAGAAGATCCAGAAACTAGATTTCCACTCATGTTCCACCCCTTTGATGATGCTCTTAATAAAGATAATGATCTGATGATGGCAATCATTACTCCGAGTGCTATCCCAGTAAACACCTTTGGTAGTCGGAAAAATACCAACCCCACTTATGAATTTTACAATCCATCGGCACTGGCTCGTCAACTAGCTTTTGGGCAGCTGCCGATTAGACTCTGTTACGCCGATGTGGTGAATCCTAGGGAAAATATAACCAGTGGGCTCGAGTGGATAAGGATAGCCCAGGTTCAACCAAATGCCGATACGTCGGATATCGATCTATCGGCTTGGATCCCGACCCTCTTCATCACTTAGGCGTACAAACAGTGGTGGGAAGAGTGGGAAGAACACCTGTTCTGCACATCAGCTCTAACATACCGCGGCGTGATCGACCCCAGCTATAAGGCCCCCGATAACACTGTAAGTCTTCAACCGATATCTCAGTTCTTTTGTTGCTTCTAACCTTATCGGTAACTTACTCCCTCCTTTTTAAATAGGTCGACAACCCACCGCCAACAGCCAGCAGGAGTGGAAGACCGATCGAACTCCTCCCGTTATGTCTAATCTCTCTGATCGGTCACAACACACCAAGTCTGGCAGCTTTAATGCACCGAAACGTGCGTTTTAAGAAGATAACCACCAAGCGGTCAAAGACGTCCCCATCGGATGCCGCTGCTACCCTGGCACAGGCCTTCACGGTAAACTTTTGATTTCTTTTGCTTATACCGATTCTGTTCCATACTCACATAATCTTTTCAGGATACATCGGCTGCTATGGGAACCTCATCGGTAACCTTTATCTTTTAATAAGATTTCATCAATATTCTTTTATATTTGTACTCATGAAATCTTGGTTGTTGTAATAGCAAACTGGCAAATCGGCAAAGACTAAAGGTGCTTAAATAAGTTCCGATGCCCCCCAGCCTAGCCATGTCAAGAGAAAAGGCCCCAAGAGCACCAAGTCACAGCCAAAGCGTTAGAGGACAGCACCATCTCCTTCACCTTAGCCAGCGTCACCGATCCATGTAGAATCATCACCTTCTTCGCCAGAAATCCAGACACAGCAAGTACCGTCTCCTCCTCAACTAGCACCCCATCCACAAGAAGCACCAGCCGATGTACCTGAGCAAACTGCCGATCCAGCTGATCTGATCATATCATTGGTTGTTCCGCCAGAACAAAAAAGCACTGCACCTCCTCAAGGTAAATTAACGATCATAGAATTACGATCGATGGACTTATCTTTACAAATTATAATTATTCTTGTAATTTCTCAGCTGACATTGTCCCATCGGCAACTCCAGCCGATCAACCTATAGTACCAGCTACGTCCCCTCATCAAAGGCGCGAAATTGCTATGAAGCAAGTAAATTTCTGATCTCCATCCTTTGTTATCAGCACTTAATTATCAAATATCTTATCTCTATTCCCTTTTTAGGAATAGGATTCTCCAGACAGCTTATTCTCCTTTGCCAAAGATATCTCTGATGACGAGGGTGAAGAAGCAAGCTCTTCTCAAGCAGTGGGGATCTCATCGGTAGAAATCAAAGCTAAACTCGAGGACCTGTCGGCTCTGCTGCATCAAGATACCGCTCAACTGGTCGATGATTCTGACCCAGCCAAAGCTTTGTTTAAGACCCTTAGGGGCTAGATCCCAGCCGATGCAGAAGAAGCTATATTTCAGGCTGCACACTTGGAGAGTCGCCAGCTCCAACATCAGAAGGCTACTCAGTGTCTTGCCGATAGAGCCGCTCACTCCCAACTCACAGAGGAAGTAATGCAAGTAAAGCGTATTGCCGATGAGAAGCACAAGAGCATCGGCATTCTGCAGTCCTAAGGGGATGAGCTAAAGCAGAAGATCTCTGTCTTATCGGCAAGAAGGGAAGCCCTACTAGTTGAGCTCAAGCAAGTAGAAGAGGCCCTGACCCAAGCTCAACAAGAAGAAAGCTAGCTACCTGAGAAGCTCAAGATTCTCCAACATGAACGAAACATCGAAACCCGTAAAGCACTGCAGATGAAGAAGAAACTGAAGCCAGTAGAAGGTTCTGCCGATGAGGATATCCGGGAGATAGAAGAAGCCAACCAGATCCATCTGCGGGCCATATCCACTATCCAGGCTCTTCTGAATTTGTGAGCTCTTCATCGGCAACTTGTTTCGTTCTACCATTAGAAACTTTTGATCATTCTGGTCTAGCCGATAGGACTATTATCGTCACTTTTAAAATATTACGATCTCAGATACATTTTGTCTAGCCGATAGGAGTGTTATCGGCACTTAAACTTCTATGCATCAACCTAGATGCTTGGGTAATATTTCTTTAGATATTTTCCAATTAACGCTCTAGGAAATTCAAATCCTTCGAGAGTTTCTAAAATATAACCATTACCAGGAGCAGACCGATTTATCCGATAAGGACCTTCCCAATTAGGAGACCATTTTCCAAATTTTGAACTTTTAGTCCTAATCAGTAAAATTAATTTCCATATCAAATCTCCGTCGGCAAACTCCTTAGCTTTTACTTTTTATCATACCATCTAGCAACTATCTTTTTATTTTCTTCTATACTTATCAAAGCTCTCATCCGATGCTCTGCCAAATCAAACTCCTCTTTCATCAAAGTAGCATAGTCATCGGCAGCCAATTGATCTTAAAAAGAGACCCGCCTAGATCTAGTCTTAATTTCCCATGGTAGCACCACATCGTGTCCGTATACCAACTGATAAGGTGAAACTTTGGTTGATCCATGACACGCCATTCGATATGACCACAAAGCTTCATTTAACAATACGTGCCATCTTCTCTGATTTTCTTCAATTTTCCGCTTAATGAGCTCAATGATTCCTTTATTAGAAGCTTCGGCCTGCCCATTAGCTTGAGCATAATAAGGAGAAGAATTCAACACTTTAATCCCCATACCGATTGCAAACTCATCAAACTCTCCTGATGTCAACATAGTACCCTGATCGGTAGTAATTGTTTGAGGAATACCAAATCGGTAAACAATATGCTCCTTCACAAAATCAATCATGTTAGCCGATGTCACTTTCTTTAAAGGAATAGCTTCAACCCATTTAGTAAAATAATTAGTCGTAACTAAGATGAACTTATGCCCCTTGCTTGATGGCGGATAAATCAGGTCGATGAGATCAATAGTCCATCCTCGAAACGGCCAAGGCTTAATAATTGGATTCATGGCCAATGCGGGCGCCCTTTGAATATTGCCAAACTTCTGACATTCCTGGCATCCCTTGAAGTATTTAAAACAATCTTCAAGTATAGTCAGCCAATAGTATCTGTTTCTTCGAATCATCCTTTTCATCTTGAAAACCGATTGATGTGCTCCACATATTCCTTCATGGATTTCTCCCATCAGGCTCCTAGCCCATCATCACCCAAGCACTGGAGTAAAACTCCATCTAATGTTCGATAATATAACTCTTCTCCAAGGAGTACATACTTGGTAGATTGAAACCTGACATGCCTCTCGACCTTTTTAGATGGATCTTTTAAATAATAAATAATTTCTTCTCTCCAATCATCAGCACTAACTACCGATAACATATTCAAGATGGGTTGATATTCCGAGGCGTGTTGAGCCAACCGATTAGCCTCTTCCTTATGTAATCGAGGAACATGCTCCAATCGGAAATCCTTGAATTCCCTCAACAGTTGTATGCTCTTTTCATAATAAGTTATCAAAACTTCACTTCAGCATTCATAAATTCCAGCCAATTGTTTTATAACAAGCATAGAATCGCCGAAGATCTCAACAGCATCGGCATGAACCTCTTTTAACAATTCCAACCCTTTGATCAGAGCTTGGTACTCAGCTTGATTATTCGTTGACGTGGCAACAATCGGCAAAGAGAACTCATACTTCTTTCCTCGAGGAGGAATTAGTACTATACCGATTCCTGTCCCCCGGTCGCACGTGTATCCATCAAAGAAGAGCGTCCAAGGAAAGATTTCCAAAGTGCCCACCATACCGCAATGCTGAGTTACAAAATCAGCCATATTTTGCCCTTTAACTGCCTTAGCCAATACATAATACAGATCAAACTCTGATAATGCCAAAATCCATTTGCCGATTCTACCACTCATAATCGACATTGATAACATGTATCCGACTACATCATCTTTGCATATAACAGTGCATTCGGCCGATAACAAATAGTGTCTTAATTTGATACATGAAAAGTATAGGCATAAGCATAGTTTTTCAATTGTCGAATACCTTGTCTCAGCATCCACCAGTCTTCTACTTAGATAATAAATCACACGCTCCTTCCCTTCAAATTCTTGAATCAGAACCGAACCGATGACCATCCCATCGGTAGACAAATATAATCTGAAAGGCTTTCCTTTTTGAGGTGGAATTAGAACTGGAGGATTTGTCAAATAATTCTTGATTTCAACTAATGCTAACTGTTGCTCCTTCCCCCATATAAATTCTTGATCGGCTCTAATCTCGAGTAAAGGACTAAAAGCACGAATCTTACCAGTTAAGTTAGATATAAATCGCCTGATAAAATTTATCTTGCCGATCAGAGATTGGAGTTTAGTCTTATTGGTGGGAGCAACTATTTTGTTGATAGCATCAATAGACCTCCTACTAATTTCAATTCCTCTCTGATGCACCATGAAACCAAGAAATTGTCATGCCGATACACCAAATGCGCATTTATTAGGATTCATCTTGAAACCATGCTTCCTTGTGCACTCCAGCACTTTCCGTAGATCGGCAAGATGTTTTGTAAAATCTCCAGACTTAACCACCACATCATCAATATAGATTTCCACCAACTTGCCGATAAACTCATGGAAGATAAAATTCATAGCCCTCTGATAAGTAGCACCAGCATTTTTCAAGCCAAATGTCATGACTATCCATTCAAACAACCCAACATGACCAGGACATCTAAATGTGGTCTTTGGTATATCTTCTTCAGCCATGAATATTTGATTGTATCCTGCATTGACATCCACAAAGCTAATGACCCGATGTCCAGCTGCAGCATCAACTAGCAAATCGACAACTGGCATTGGATAACCATCCATCGGTGTAGCCTTGTTAAGATTCCTGAAATCAATGCAGACACGAAGCTTCCTATCCTTCTTGTAAACTGGAACGACATTGGAAATCCACTCGGCATACCGACATTGCCGAATAAATTTAGCTTCAATGAGTTTAGTTATTTCGGCCTTAATATCAGGAAGAATATTAGGATTGCATTGGCGAGCTGGCTGCTGATGTGGCCGATATCTAAATTCGATAGGTAACCGATGCTCAACAATAGATCGGTCTAAACCAGGCATCTCGGTATAATCCCAAGCAAAGCAATCTTTATATTCCTTTAACAAATTGGTTAACTGTTGCTTACACTCAGAATCCAACTTAGCACTAATAAAAGTAGGCCTTGGCCTATCATCATTACCTATATCTACTTCTACTAAATCATCGACCGATGTAAAACCCTGGCCTAATTTTCCATCATCGGCGAACCTATCTATTAAAACTCCTCGCCAGAACCGACTGCTTGGATCGGTGGAATTTCATAATCAGTGACTTTGAGAAAATCTTTCTCCCAAATTTCTCCTGAAATGCATCTGGTCCTTTTGTAAGTATTTGCTTCTGGGGATGCAATGACATATGAAGAATCCCCTGGGACAATTTCAATCTTTTCACCTACCCACTGAACCAAGCATTGGTGCATTGTAGATGGGATGCAACAATTAGCATGAATCCAATCTCTTCCCAACAACAAATTATAAGCACCCTTTCCACTGATGACAAAGAAAGTTGTCGGTAAGGTTTTGCTGCCGATGGTCAACTCAACACATATGGCTCCCTTGACTGGAGACACATTCCCTTCAAAATCCTTTAGCATCATATCGGTCTTGGTCAAATCTTAATCTCCTTATCCAAGCTTTCGATAGACTACATACGGCATAATATTGATAGCAGCTCCACCATCAACAAGTATCTTGGTCATCGGTTGCGCATCAACCCTACCTTTGACAAATAGAGCTTTAAGGTGCTGTCTTTCATTATCGGCGGGCTTTTCAAAGATAGCCGTCATTGGATCCAGAGCCAACTGAGCTATCTGATCAGGGAAATCTACCTCCTCATCATCGCTGAAAGGTGCAAGAAATTCCATCGGCAACATAAACACCATATTAACATCTTCCGATGGGCCTTTTCCTTTAGGATTTGATTGTTGCCGATCTCCAGACTTAGCAAAATTTTCACCCCTACTTAGTTCTTCTTGTTGCTCCTGCTGCAGCCTTCTTTTCTGTGTCCTTGTCAACCCCTCTGGACACCATGGGGGAAGTTGTGGCTGCCTCACCGACTGGCGATGATTTTCCTTTGATTCCACCCGATAAGTATTAGCATCCCTACAGAATAAAAATTCATTGGGAACTCATGCATCCGCCATTTCCTCAAGCTCCTCTTGGTTTCTAGGGAAATAACCGACACGCTCACCAAGCCTATCATGCACACTAAGTCTACCCCCCATCCGATCATGAACTGATGTCCTCCCTCTAATCGGCCCACTAAAACGCCGATCATTGTTCTCATACTGCCGATTTGGTCTATCATACCAATTATAGCCACTGCACTCAGGGCAGTCTCTAGTAGTTGGTAGCTTGATGTTTCGCTCCCAACAGTGGATGAAGAATGGGCAATTCCAATGATCTTTATGCCGATTCCACTCTTGTCGGTGTCTTTCTTCCACCCAGCGATGATCTTCCTGTTGGCGACGATACCGATCTTCATGCTGCTGCCAGGTTTCCCGATGCCTCCTATGAGTGATTACAATGCCAGACCGAGGAGGCCTTCCTGAGCTGGTACCTTCCTGGATCAAGCCCTTGCCTTTGGTGTCATCGGCAGTGATCTGCTGCTGGGGATCTACCGATGCGCTTATCTCAGCTGCTTCTGATGTCAAGACTTTAGTCTTTCCCTTAGCATCCAACATATTAGTGGGGAAAGGAAGTTGGTCGATCTTCATTGGCTTTTGAGCCTTGGAGCTATCGAACTTAATTCTCCTAGACTCTATAGCCGATTGCAGCTGTTGCCTAAATACTTTGTATTCATTTGTACTATGAGATGTTGCATTATGTCACTTGCAATACTTGATCTTCTTTAATTCTTCTGCCGATGGAATTACATGGTTAGGTGACAATTTGATCTGCCCCTTCTCAAGCAGAAAGTCAAATATCATATTGGCTTTGGTGATATCAAATGCAAACTTTTCTGGCTCTTTATGTCCAAAAGGGCAAGACATTGGCTTCTTATTCTTTACCCACTCTGCCAAGCCGATGACTGGTTCTTCATCAGAATCTGAGCTTGTTGCCTCATCGACAAATGACACCTTTTTATTCCATGCTCTCTTAGGTTCAAAAGCTTTGATATCTTGGTCAGAAATCCTCTGCACTAAATGACTCAGACTTTCAAACTCCTGAGAAGCATACTTGTCTCTGATATGTGGCAACAATCCCTGGAAAGCCAAATCGGCTAGCTGCCGATCATCTAGAACCAGACTATAACATTTATTCTTGACATCTCGCAACCTTTGCATGAAACTTTCAACCGATTCATCATTGCGTTGCTTCAACCTAACTAAATCGGTTATCTTCTTCTCATGAACTCTAGAAAAGAAGTATTTATGGAACTATTTTCCTAGATCAGCCCAGGTGATCACTGAGTTTGGAGGTAATGAAATAAACCAAGTAAAGGCCGATCCAGACAAAGATGATGAGAATAAACGAACCGTTAACTCATCTCTATTAGCAGCTTCCCCACACTTGATGATGAACCTGTTAACATGTTCCATGGTTGAAGTGTCATCCTGCCTGGAAATTTTGGTGAAATCTGATACCTTGTACCGATTTGGGAGCGGAATCAAATCATACGCCAGAGGATATGGTGTCCGATAAGAGTAAGCGTTGACTTTGGGTTTTATCCCAAATTGATCTCTCATCACCTCAGCTATCTTATCGGCCCAATAAGCATCGGCATCTTGCCGATGGGCTGGTTGGGCATCTTTGGGGCCCCTGGCCCACCACTGGCCTCTTGGGGGTGTCCCCACTTGTCATGTGAAGTGTTGTCCAAAGTTGAGTCTGGTTGCACACTTGCATACTTCCATGTGGGCCTAAGGATCCATGTGCTAAGTGTTTGAACCGTTGAGGGCAAGCACACTTGGATCCAAGGGTAGGGATTGACTCCTTAGAGTATGCCATGGCTCATGGCATGGAGGGGAGCCCCTGGTGGGCCCAAACCATGGTCGGACGACTGAGGTTATGGGGCCCACAGGGCTCATTTCCTTCTTCCCTGCATTGAACAAGCTAAGGGTACAAGTGGAACTTTATAGTGATAAACATGTTCATGTGATGCTTATCTTCATTCAATCGAGGACTGTTGTCGGGCTTTTGAGTATATAGACCTAGGTCTTATTTCCCGGCAACAGTTCTATAGGCTCCAAGTCATCATCAATGATCTCAAGGGCCTTGGTGAGAAAGTAAAGGATGAGGACTTCATTCACAAGTTCTGGATGTGCTTGCCTAAGAGGTTCAAGACATTGAGAACAATCATCTTTAGAGGTGGATTGAAGAATGTATTTCCCAATGAGGTACTTGGAGATATCATGACCGAGGATCAATACAATGACAATGATGATGATGGGGTCATGAAGAAGGATGATGATGATAAGAAGAAGAAGAGTGTAGCATTCAAAGCTGCTCTTCATCCAAGAGCAAGAACAAGGGCAAGGCTAAGAAGGAAGAATCAAGTGATGAGGAGTGCTCCAATGATGATAGTGTTGATGAAGCACTAGCAATCTTTGTCCACAGATTTGACAAGATGATGAAGAAGAAGGCCTATCACACAAGAAAGAGAAGAGATTACTTCAAGAACAAGGAGTATGTGATGCTATGCTACAAGTGCAAGAGCCCCGATCATATTGTGGAGGATTGTCCTTACAATAGTGATAATGATGAGCATGACAAGAAGAAAAAGAAGGAGAAGAATGAAAAGAAAGAGAAGAAGATGGTCTTCAAGAAAAATAAGAAGGGTGGATCCTATGTTGTGACATGGGATAGTGATACTTCTTCGAATGATGATTCAAGTGATGATGACAAGGCATCCAAGAAGAAGGTGCTTGCTAGTATTGCTATCAACAACAAGCCATCACTTTTCGACACTCCTTCATGCTTCATGGCTAAGGGCCATAAGGTACAATATGATGAGAGTGAAAGTGAAAATGAAAATGAACATGATAGTGATAGTGATAATGATGATGAATTCACTAATGAACAACTTATGGACATGCTAGAACAAGCCAATTCACTTATTCACTCTAAAAACAAGAAGTGCAAAGAACTGGCCAAGAAGTTAAAAGCTCTTAAGCAATCCTCTGATGAGCTCAATGCTACTGATTAGAGGCTAGTGGATGCCCATGAGAAGCTTGGCAATGCTCACACCAAGCTTGAGAAAACTCACTCCTTGTTGTTAGAATAGAACAAGGAAAAGGTTGTGGTATCATGTGATGTGGGCACAACAAGTGACTTAATTAATAAATCACCCAGTCCACCAATTGTTGTTGCCACTAACTCTTCTTCTAGGTCTTCATCCACCACCACTAGCGCTACCTCTACTTCTAGTGTTGGTGTCACTTGTGATGCTTCACTAAAGGTTGAGAATGAGACTCACAAGAGAGAGGTGGATGAGCTCACTCACGCCCTAGGCAGGGCCTATGGTGGTGAGACCCGCTTGCTAAAGTGCTTGGGTAGCCAAAGGTTTGCTCTCAACAAAGAAGGATTAGGCTATACTTCCAAGAAAGGCAGGGCAGGCTTTGTAACTCTCAATAAGACTAGCTTTGTGAAGAGCATTGGTCGTTGTTGCAATAGATGCAAGCAAGTTGGGCACCTAGAGCATAATTTTAATAAAATGAATAAGAACAAGAAAATTGCTAATGTACCTTACATTCCTTTTGATTCTTGTTACGTGCTTACCAAGGGTGAGAAGGGTGTACATGCTAAGTTTGTTGGTACACCAATTGTGGGTCCAAAGAAGAAGGTCATTTGGGTTACCAAAAAGCTTAGTCACTAACCTCCAACTACCCAAGCATGTATGGGTACCTAAGAAACATTGATTTGTTTTGTAGGTAAACTTTAAAGCTAGAGGAAGGCATGGGGTGCTTGATAGTGGGTGCACGCAACACATGACCGGTGATTCAAGAATGTTCAATTCAGTCAATACAAATGATGACAATGGTGTTGATAGTATCACATTTGATGACAATGGCAAAGGCAAGGAAAAAGGGCTCGGTTAAATTGCTATATCCAATGACTTGAGCATTTCCAATATGCTACTTATAGAAAGCTTGAACTTTAACTTGATATCAATAGCTCAACTTTGTGATCTTGGTTTCAAATGCATATTTGGAGTTGATGATGTAGAAATCATAAGTGTAGATGGCTCTAACTTGATCGTCAAAGGATTTAGATATGAGAATCAATACTTGGTTGATTTCAATGTTAGTGAAGCTCAATTATCAACATGTTTGGTCACTAAATCTAGTATGGGTTGGTTATGGCATAGAAGGCGTTGTCATGCTGGAATGAAACAATTGAACAAGTTAGACAAGCATGATCTTGTTAGAGGCTTGAAAGATGTCACATTTGAGAATGATAAGCTTTGTAGTGCATGTCATGCCAGAAAACATGTTGGCAACACTCATCCAAAGAAAAGTATCATGAGTACATGCAAGGCATTTGAGTTTTTACACTTGGACTTATTTGGACCAACCACATACACAAGTATTGGTGGAAATAAATATGGATTTGTGATAGTGGATGATTTCACAATATACACATGGGTATTCTTTCTCAATGACAAGAGTGATGCCTTTGCAACCTTCAAATCATTTGTCAACAGAATACACAATGAGTTTGAAACAACCATCAATAATGTGAGAAGTGACAATGGGAGTGAATTCTAGAATACAAGAGTTGATGAGCTTTGTGATGAATTTGGCATTAGGCATCAATTCTCGGCCAAGTACACTTCACAATCAAATGGTCTTGTTGAGAGGAAGAATAGAACCTTGATTGATATGGCAAGATCAATGTTGAGTGAGTATAATGTGAGTCATTCTTTTTGGGCCGAAGCAATCAACATGGCTTGCTACTATAGCAACTAACTCTATTGTCACCCTATGATGGAGAAGACACCTTATGAGATCTTGAATGATAGAAAGCCCAACATTGCATACTTTCAGGTTTTTGGTTGCAAATGCTACATATTGAAGAAAGGCACTAGATTGAGCAAATTTGAAAAGAAATGTGATGAAGGCTTCTTGCTTGGTTACTCCACTACTAG
>Ga0182004_10001927_pt1 | contig 15803 bp, 15 predicted proteins | sample Sormic07211540_1_FD_120479 | JGI IMG/M metagenome (GOLD analysis project Ga0182004, IMG submission 120479) | Endophyte microbial communities from Sorghum bicolor roots, Mead, Nebraska, USA - 072115-40_1 MetaG | ecosystem: Host-associated > Plants > Roots > Unclassified | place: USA: Nebraska...
AAATGGGAAGATGACTTTGCTTTGAGAACTGTTCCATTTTTCAACATCCTAAGGATATATGTTAGACAGTGCCACATAACCCACTTGTATAAGATATGTCTTGAGTAGTCTTTGTGTTTGCTTTTATCTTAAAAGTGTCATAATCATAGGTTATCTTTCTCTAACCTTTGCTTGAGGACGAGCAAAGACTTAAGTGTGGGGGTTCTTGTTGACGGGAAATAAGACCCAATTCTATATACTCAAAAGCCTGTTAACAGTCCTTGATTGAAGGAAGATAAGCATCACATGAACATATTTATCACTAATAAATTTCCACTTGTACTCTTAGCTTGTTCAATGCAGGGAAGAAGGAAATGAGCCCTGTGGGCCCCATAACCTTGGTCGGCCGACCATGGTTTGGGCCCACCAGGGGCTCCCCTCCATGGCATGAGTCATGGCATACTCCAAGGAGTCAATCCCAACCCTTGGATCCAAGTGTGCTTGTCCTCAACAGTTCAAACACTTAGCACATGGATCCTTGGGCCCACATGGAAGCAAGCAAGTGTGCAAGCATACTCAACTTTGGACAACACTTCACATGACAAGTGGGGACACCACTAGGAGGCTAATGGTGGGCCAGGGGCCCCAAAGGTCGGTCGGCCGACCGACTAATTGGGTCATGCCACCTGGCCCAGCCTCCCACTGACCTAAGGACCTTCCAGAAGGTCAGTGGGACCCACTGTCATCTAGAGGGTAGGTCGGCCGACCTACATGTGGGCCCCATCTTGAGTCGGTTCACTCCCACCGACATCCCCATGATGAACATGTGATGGAAATCCCCAACCGTTGATCATATGATGGTTCCAAGGTCGGTTTATCCAATGGTGCATGCTGGAGGTCACACGGATTGCTGAGGTGACAGTGGAGTAGCCCCTATTCCACCTCCTGCTATGAATACCCCCTATAGGTTTTCATCTCATTTCATTTCACACTTCAAGATCCACTTGTTACAATGTACGGTAGTAGTAGTTTGTCTAGTGTGGGAGTTAGAGTTGAGTCGAGCGAAGCTTGGAGTCCCCAGAGTCGTCTTTTGGAGAGTTTGGTATTCCTCTTTACCTTTTCTCTTGTAAGACTTTGAGTATTTATTATATTTACTTTTCCTTTACTTTTCTAAGTATTTACTTTCAATATTTACTTAGTGCAATATTCTATTGTAGTGTCCTAGTGTGTCTCATAGTAGTTATATACTAGCTAAGTTAGTCTTAAGTGCTTGGGTTGTTTTCTCTGCCGGTAACACGGTGCTTGGACTAGGTCATATACTTAGTCTGAGTAGTAGGAGTTAGCATAAGCGTGGTGCTTAGACTAAAGCCTGCCCTTGAATACCACCATATCAAATGTGATAGCGGGCGGCGGCGAAGCGTGACAGGCCTCTACTTCCCAGCAGGTTCTATTCACGTCGGGTACGGTCTATAGGCGCCCATAAGAAACGAGTCCGCTTGTATAGGAGTTTCATCCTCCTATTGCAGTCGACTTCCAACAAACAAGCAGTTAAGTTTAGCGACATTAGTGTGTGTCCGCTACTAGATTAGATTGGTTCATAGGAGTATAGAGTCATAGGAGTCTTTTCTCACTCGTTGTCCTCCCACCTAGCTAGTTCTCTACCATTTATCTTTAGATTAGGATCTGTGTGAGATCACTTACCTATCCTTACCTATCCTTGACCCTTTGGATGACCTTGAGCATAGTTAGTTCACTTTACATTCCTAGTGGAAAAACGATACCTCGAATACTCCCAGTGAAAGCTACATTGACTACCGTACGCTTGCGGTATTTCCGTTTGCCACTTCTGGAGTCAAGAGGCTTTCTGGTGCTGTTGCAGGGATGAACTTTTAGTCTATCTTTTGTGATTCCCTATGAAATGCCAACATTGCTCTTCAAGGGTATTCCTATAATTTTGATGACTCCTATTCTTAGGATGTCTTGATGGATTTCTAGGGTCATTTTAGTAGAAGGAGCATAAAAAGATTTATTGTGGTTAAGGATGGGTTTAGAAATGGGTTCAAAGACATTTAATATGGGCATAGAAGGGGAGAAGACAGAATTTATTTCTAAGTGGCTTGGCTCACATTCTATGGCATCACTTGGCATGCCATCCCTGAATTCTTCCCAATGTCTTTTTAGGAAGGAAAGGAAGTTGATGATGCTTTTTCCAAGATACTCTAATAAGAAGATCTGATATGCATTGATTTAGGAGCATCTTAGCTAATTGGAAGTCTAAATCATGGAATTGGAATTTTAAGGATTTAGGATTAATAGCTAAATCTTAGGAAAGATGTGATTGTATTTTAGTTATCAAGATTTCTGTTTTTAGTTTAGATAATAAATCCATTTCTTCTTTTGGGGAGTTCAGAAATAGCCAGAGCAACTCTTTTGAGCATAAACTCTTGCTTTTAAAAGATAAGAAAGGACTCTTGAGAAGATAAATCAAGGGATTCCTTATAACTCTTGGTAAGACCCAAATGTTGAATAAACACGGGGCCTAGCAAACCAAGGTCAGGATTAATGATCCCATGATATATTTGAGAAGAGTTTATTCTATTATGCAGACATGGGCATAGCTTATAGATATTACTATAAGGTTTATGCTTTAAGCTTTTGCACATGCCATAAAGATAGGTGTGGAATTTAAATAAATATACATAAGGATAAACACAAAAAAAATGAAGAGACTAGGATAAAAATAGGAAAAGATAAAAGTATAATACAAGATTAAGCTAAACTATGTCAAAATCAGCACGCCGTTCCCCGGCAACGGCGCCAAAAAATGCTTGTTGACACTTCTAACGTCATTACTAAAAATAGAGATAAACCCTATCCCCGGCAGCGACGCCAAAAATGCTTGTTGATATAAATTAACTGCACTCCACTAAATAAGTTTTAAGTAGGATTATTCGCAAGAGCACAAATATCTTACCAGTGTCACATTTTACCCGAAGGTTTTAAATATCGTATCCACAGGGAATAGCTGTGATGATGACCAAGTATATAGTATTAACCCTACAATTAGGCTAGATCATATCAATAAAAATGAAATAACTAATGCACTCTAGTTCTGACTGTGGTAAACTTTGTATAATATCGTCTTATCGGGCAAGTAACCCGAATAGGAGAAGAAATAGAGTAATCTCCTACCAGGCACCTATAAGCCTATCAGTCCTATCAACATGAAGTGGACTACAGAGGAATCAACGTAGCTATAAAGTCACCTACGCGAGCTACCACTGTCCGGCTGATCAGGGGACATCCACAAGTAAACCTAGCCTAGGCACCACGCCTACACTATGAAATACTACTTCAAACAAGAAATTACCAAGATTAAAGCACTCTATATGAGTTGTTGTTGGTATAAATTAACTGGACTCCTTTAAATTAGATTTAAGTAAGATTATCTGCAAGCATACAGATATCATACCAATGTCACATTTTACCCGGGGGGTTTTAAATAACGTATCCACATGGAAGGTATATATAGGACTTATAACTATAACTTATACTATTGGTGTGAATGATAAACCATAACTAGAATCCTTCTCATAACAGGGATAAGTCACTTGATAAAAGATATAAGATAAATAGTGATTAGTTATCATAAATAGATAAATATCAGAGCTCTTCTAGTCATAATAATAGCTTGCCGTTGGATAAACTCAGGAAGAAATACTAAGGTTTTAAAAGCACGACAAGACTCTCGTAATGTATACTACAAAGGTTGACTGGACTCAATGCAAAGCAATGTAATATCCAATTTTAAGGAAAAAACCAGATATACACCATATGTGAGTCTTAGAAAACAAATCTCACTTATAGCTACAAATAAGGGGTAATATCAAAAGACAACGCATAATTTATATAACGTACATAGTAAATTAGAGGTAACCTTAGGTAGCAAACAATGGAAGCTAACTCCAAACTTCGGGTATTAACTCCACTCTACAGGATCCAACTGATTTGTTGAGCACAAGGCTAACACTTCTCCTGAAATATGGGAAAATAGCAAGGGTGAGTTCATGTCGAACTCCACAAGTATAGCAACTAGATTGTATCGATCCCACAATCTCATGATCAATGTGATATAAATAATGTAAATCATTAAATAATAAATATGAGCATATTAAAACCACAAGAATCAACACCCTTAATGCAAGAATCCCCAAGGCCGCTCCTGACCATGAGCTTGGCTAGTATACCAGTTTTTACACTCTCCAGAGGTTATACATCTTTACCCATGAGTCATGATTTACCCTTTCGCCAGAGGTGATCAACCTCTTAACCCACTACCAAGGAAGGTCGGCAGGGATCACTATGATGTCTTTCAAAGGTTCGTCTACCGCTTGGTTTCATTAGTCAATCCGTGTGAACCACCCGCCAGAATCCACGGTCTGCTATTCCCCAATTACGCAGCACGGATAACCGTTGATGAGCTAGAAAAATTACTCATGCTTAACTAAAGCCAAAGCCATTATAGCCCTCATGGTTGCACTGTTGTCCCGTTTATCACTTACAGATAAATCATCAAGTGGCTAAAAAGTCATTTTTATCATTTGTTACTTAACATTAATCAAGTCACAAGATCATGGTCACAGAAATAAAAACAGTATGAAAAGTTTTAAAAATAATTCTACGCATCGCTACGATCTCACAGACGTAAAGATCACGAAAATCAGAGCTAAAACGTAGAAGATATGAATTTCCTAAGATTTTCTTTAGAAAAATAATTAATTAAATAGGGTCACAAAATTAAAAAGTTTCAAACTAGTGAAACTGTGAGACTATCATGTAGAGCTCATTATTACAAATACAACACAATTTGAATGGGTCAAAACGGAATTAAAATAAATATTTTATGGCCAAGAGAAACTCAGTGGCAATTTAGTAAATACTAAAAACGTATTTTCATTTCAAACCGAACAAAGCGTATTCTTGAAAACCGTCATGGACTGTGGGTTCTATATTCAAGAAGTCGAGGGGCTCTTTAATAAAACGTGCAGCCGAAGGGGTATGTTCTATTTTCGGCCACTAGATCTTGAATGGACGGTCAGGATTGATCCACGGAAAGGAACAGAGAGTGTCGGCCGGCTACAGTGCTCCGGCCGGTGGCGCCATGATCGCAAAACAAGGAAGCTCGTCAGAGTTCGCGAACTAAGTGCTGTGGTCCACCAAAAACGGAACCGAGGGCATGGGGAGCAAGAGGGCGTTAACGCGAACTCACCCAGGGCCTCTTCGCGATCGGGGATGACTCGGAGAGGTCCAACGTTCAGAGATGGCGGGCGGCGGCTTCTACAAGAGTTTGTCGGCATCAAGCGGAGCATAGATAGCACAAAAAACAGAAAAGAGAAGCTTGACGACTTCGCGTAGTCGATGTGAAGCTCAGCAGAGGACTCACAGAAGTGGAGACGTGCCGGAACGGGAGATCGATCTCGACAGCTCTCTCAGCGGCTGCTGTGGCTCAGCTAGGGCTCAACGCGAAGAGCTTGGGCTCGATTGGGAGGGCTATTAGGGAAGGACTCGGTATTTAGGAGACCCGAATGTAAAGGCACGACCTCGATCACGTGAAAACCTGCTCGGGCGGTGCGATGCTATGCGGTAGAGTCCAAGCCGGTCACGGCTTGAGGTTGATGACGGCAACTGACATGTGGGCCGCACGCACCAGTGAGAGAGAGAACGGGGCCTGGTTGTCAGCCAAGAAAGGGATGGGGAACAGTGCCCACGCGGCTTACTGGGCTGGTTGCGCGTGGAGGCCAACGGGCCTAGGGGGAGAATGGTTAAAGGCGCTGCGCTCTTGGTCTGGTGCTGCACACAGATGGAGAAGGGGGAAGCTAGGCCACGGTGTGAAGAGGATGGTGTGGGCCTTCGGGCCAGAATAGAGGGAAGGGTTTGATTTGTTTGTTTGTTTTGTCTGTTTTTTTATTCCAAAGCCATTTCTTCTTATTTCAAAAATCATTTTAAATCATTTTGAACTTTAGGTTCAAATACACTCATCACAATAAATAAGATGCAAAGGCATGCATGCTCAACCACATTACTAACTCCTATGATATTTTTTAATTCAATGAAAAATATTATTTTTCCTATATTTTCATGAGCACAAACTACAAAATTAAATCAACTTATTCTATTTGAAGACTTGCAAAATTTAGGGTGTTACAAATCTACCCCCTTAAAATGAATCTCGTCTTCGAGATTCAGAAAAGACACGAATTCCAAAAGAGAAATTGGAAAAAGATACTAAGAACTATTCAACTTCACAACTTGTATTCCAAAGGTAAACACTTATGTCTTATAGTGATATCTCGTGAAAAAATTTGTCCGTAGAATATCTATTATTCATAATTGATCAAAATCCATCTTGACTACCAACTCTTCGACTTACAACTCAAAGACATGATAACTTAGCATGGATTTGCCTCCTGAGGTAAGAATGGACCACCTTGATACTCAATTCTTTTCCCTGATGGTGCGGTTAAGAAAATTTTAAACTAGGTAGCACGGATCACTCCTTTGTGTGCACATAACCATCCATTACCAAGAACCAAGGGAATGTCGAGTGACTCTAACACAATGAGGTTTATTGTGAAGTTTTCCTTGCTTATGACCAAATTGATATTCGAGCAAACCTGATCTTCCTATATCTCTCCCAATGGGGTTTGAACTAACAAAGGCTTCCTCGTTGGACACTTCATTCTCTCAATCTTCTTTACCAAGTTGCTAGATATGAAAGAATGCGAAGCACTTGGGTGAAACAGAGAAAAAACTAGCATTGAGTCCACTTGAATATAGCCTCCCACCACTTTGGTGGCTCCTTGAATGTTATTCCTATCCACATTACTCAGTCTTCCATTGATATAATTTTGCTACACTTTACTTCCATAAGCAGGCTTCTTACAAGCTTTCCTTTTACGCTTTTGTCATTGTGGGTTCTGATTTCATTCAATGTCAACTTGCCCTTCAATATTATTATTTTGTTAGTACTCAGGTTTGTCATACTCATAACATCCTTCTTCAAAGGCAAGATGATCATACTCTTCCTACATATCCATGCGAGGCATCATATTGGGCTCCTGATCCATGGGACACTACACTCCCTGTCATCAAGTGACCAACGTTACTAACACGACAAGGATAGATGATCATAACCATAGAATATCTCAAGACGACAATTATCACTTCAAGATAGTTTGAAAATGCATCATTCATGATATCAAGGTACTACCCCCCTTATGACGAGATTGATTGGGGAATAGTAGGGACTAGTCCTATCCTTTTTGGATGCTACACATCATAGTCTTTTAATTTGATTGTACCAAGTCTCTTAATCCAAAGTTAGTTTCATCACTAAGTTTCCATCTATTGGTACCTTTATCACAATCAAGTTCATTCACTCTCACACCCTAGATATAACTTCGTAAACTTTGGTGTCATCTGATCCTCATAAACAACTTTTAATCCTTGAGTATCAGTAATGACATATATCTCCATTAATACTCTCTAAATGGGATGATATCTTGAACAAACCAAATTCACCAAGCACTTGATGTTCTTGTATATGATTTAACTTTTACCAATCATTCTCCTTGTAACTTCTTTAATTAGGATACCCCCTTTAAGAAAGGCCATCTAGGGGACACAAGAAAGGTAGCTTGCATGTTTTCCAGACAAGTTAACTAGCATTGAGAACTTCTGACATCCCAAAGAACTTATGTGCAAGAGAACAAACAGGTATCCTGAAATTTTTCTCGTGATATGAAAAACACCAGCGTAGTAAAACACATAAAACTCTTATTCTGTTACTCCAATAGAGTTTTAGCTTATACCGGTAGAAAACTTGTGAAATTCCCTACAAGTTTCATATAGATAACTTCCTTAGGTTCTGTCTTTAATCTTAGGTAAAATAGCCAAACATAATATCCATTTTGACAATGTCTCAGCGAAGGTGCAGTAACTTCTAGAAGTTATATCTTGAGCTACATAGCTGATCTGGAGATGATCCTTACATTTTTGAAAAGCTTAGGAAATCCTTTACAACTTTCATATACAACTTTTTCCCAGATTCTGAAGTTAATTTAGCTGAAATTGGTAATTACCCGGTCTGTCTAGATTTTTTAGCAGAACAGAAACATCCAATTGTAAATATCATATCTGGGGTTCTACTTATCCAATAAGTTCCAGCTTATACCGTTGGTAAGCTTACAAAATTGTCTACAACTTTTCTGTCGAACACTTTTCCAAATTCCATAGTTACATTTGTCTCAAACAGTAAGTAACCGAAACTGGTCCTCTGACAGCACATCTGTATCATCTTGTGATTTTTGTAACTTCCAAACCATAACAGCTATGAGGGTGATTCTTGCGGTCAGAGAATGATCTTGAAGTCTAGTTGTTCCCAGAAAAATGTGATAAAATTTGCACGATCAGAACTTGAGATACACCAGAATTATTGTAGACTGCTCTAGAAATCAGCAAGTGATAGAAACAGGATATAACCAAACCCAACTACTTATTTCATTACTCCTTATGCCTTAGGCCCATAATCTAAATGATATTGTGGATAAATCCCACAAAATAATTGCACTCATTATAAAGATCCAAATCAAGCATAAACATAATAACAACCCAATTAGTCATCAAAGGTTCACATGGCACACAACCTCAACTTTCACTACTAGCGTTTTTATTACACGAGGGGACACAAACTCCTATACCTTGAACTCGGGGTGGCTACTTTCATGATCATATGTTGACGCTTTTGTGGACAAGAGCTTATATAATGTCCTTCTTGCTGGCAGTGATAACATGCACCTTCTCTTAACTGGATCCTTTGTGATGTCATTTTCCACTAAAGTGTTGCTCGGTGTGTTATCAACTTGCTGATTCTGATGGTTTATCTTTGTCTGGTTAGGTTTCTTTCTACATTGCTTGATCCTTCGAGGTTGAAACTCTTTATAAGTGATTGTCCATCCATCTATGCATACCTCATGAGCAGTGGGGTTAGCTTGGGGAGTTTGTTCATCTCCAAGGTTTGAATTTTCCTAACAAGAATTCGAAGTTACATGTGTCAACTTAAGATTTGAATGTTGATCACTACCTAATGTTAGCTCTAGTGATTTTGCCTTCCACTTCTTATCCTCATTAGTCACACAAGTTGGTTTTGTCTTATCTTCCTTTTTAGATGACCTTTTTTGAAGACAAGGGAGGCCATAATGCTCACAATAGTGGCATTGATCCTGATATCCTGATGTATTACTCCCAACAGTTCCATGAGTTCTCATATTTTTCCAACTTCTTCTACTTGTCTCCTCACTGGTCCTGAGATGCGTTGTTGAGAGTTCCTATTCTAAGTTATTCCTTCCTGTACTTGTGTTTGCATGGCCTAAAGCTTCTCCTTGTTGAATGCTTTCACGGTTGGCATGTCTGGGTGCTTTTGTTCCTTCTGGCCAAAGGTCTCCTCGTTATGATCCATCTAAAGAGACAATAATGGAGGATTTAGAATGGAGACAAAGTTTTATAATAGAACTGGGCAAGAAGTAAGCATAACTTTTAGAAATTATCAAGGTTAAGATGAAAGCAAGAAGTAAGCTGAGGTAGAAGTAAGCTAAAACGTTCGGTTCTAACTCGGCTTGTGTCCTACAGTCAGCATTGCTTTGATACCACTTTGTAATATACGATTTTAAAGACAAAAACAGATATATACCATATGTGAGTCTTAGAAAACAAATCTCACATATAGCTAATAATAAGGGGTAATATCAAAAGACAATGCATAAATAATATAACGTACATAGTGAATTAGAGGTAACCTTAGATAGCAAACAACGGAAGATAACTCCAAACTTTGGGTATTAACTCAACTATACAAGATCCAACTGACTGGTTGATCACAAGCCTAACACTTCTCCTTAAGTATGAGAAAATAGCAAGAGTGAGTTCATGTCGAACTCCACAAATATAGCAACTAGATTGTATAGATCCCACAATCTCATGATCAATGTGACATAAATAATGTAAAACATTAAACAATAAATATGAGCATATTAACACCACAAGAATCATCACCCTTAATGCAAGAATCCCCAAGGCTGCTCCTGACCGTGAGCTCGGCTAGTATACCAGTTTTTACACTCTGCAGAGGTTGTACATCTTTACCCATGAGTCATGATTTACCCTTTCGCCTGAGGTGATCAACCTCTTAACCCACTACCAAGGAAGGTAGGCAGGAATCACTATGAAGTCTTTCAAAGGTTTGTCTAACAAGTTAGGGCTGCTTGGTTTCATTAGTCAGTTTGTGTGATCCACCCGCAGGAATCCACGATCTGCTATTCCCCAATTACGCCACACGGGTAACTGCTAACGAGCTAGAAAAATTACTCATACTTAACTAAAGCCAGAGCCATTATAGCCCTCATGGTTGCACAGTTGTCTCGGTTATCACCTACAGATAAATCATCAAGTGGCTAAAAACTCGTTTTTATCGTTTGTTACTTAACATTAATCAAGTCACAAGATCATGGTCACAGAAATAAAGACCCAAATGCTATACTTGCCTTAATCCAAATGCTCTTGTTGATCCTGCTGGTCTTACTAGTTGTCCAAGGCTCTGATCTTGATCACTGAAGTATTCTTAATCACCACAAATTGCTCACCATCTAAACTCGATAATCGATCATCATCACACAAACAATCGGAGAAAATATGCACGAAGCAAACAAGTATACAATTTGGACAGTACACCAACCATATAAAAATAGTATGAAATGTTTATAAAATGATTCTACGCATCGCTACGATCTCAGAGACGTAAAGATCACAAAAATCGAAGATAAAACGTAGAAGATACGAATTTCCTAAGATTTTCTTTAAAAAAATAATTAATTAAATAGGGTCTCAAAATTAAAAAGTTTCAAACTAGTGAAACAGTGAGACTATCATGTCGAGCTCATTATTACGAATGCAACACAATTTGAATGGGTCAAAACAACATTAAAATGAATATTTTATGGCCAAAAGAAACTCAGTGGCAATTTAGTAAATACTGAAAACGTATTTTCATTTCAAACTAAGGCTTTTACGTTTTCAAAAGAACAAAGTGTATTCTTGAAAACCATCATGGACCGTGGGTTCTATATTTAAGAAGTCGAGGGGCTCCTTAATAAAACGCGCAGCCGAAGGGGTATATTCTTTTTTCGGCCACTAGATCTTGAATAGACAGTCAGGATTGATCCAGGCAAAGGAAGAGAGAGTGTTGGTCGACTACAGTGCTCCAGCCGGTGGCATTAGGACCGGAAAACAGGGAAGCTCGTCGGAGTTCGCGAACTAAGCGTTGCGGTCCACCAAAAACGATACCGAGGGCATGGGGAGCAAGAAGGGGTTAACGCGAACTCACCCAGGGCCTCTTCACGATCGGGGATGACTCGGAGAGGTCCGGCATTGAGAGATGGTGGGCGGCGGCTTCTGCAAGAGTTTAGCGGCGTCAAGCGGAGCATAGAGAGCACAAAAAAGAGGAAAGAGAAGCTTGACGAGTTCGCGAAGTCGATGTGAAGCTTGGTAGAGGACTCACGGAAGTGGAGACGCGGCGGAACAGGAGATTGATCTTGACGGCTCTCTCAGCGGTTGCTGTGGCTCAGCTAGGGCTCAACATGAAGAGCTTGGGCTCGATTGGCAGGGCTATTAGGGAAGGACTCAGTATTTAGGAGACCCGAACGTAAAGGCATGCCCTCGATCACGCGAAAACCTGCTCTGGCGGTGCGATGCTATGCGACAGAGTCCAAGCCGGTCACGGCTTAAGGTTGATGACGGCAACTGACATGTGGGCCCTACACACCAGTGAGTGTGAGAACAGGGCCTGGTTGTCAGCCAAGAAAGGGAGGGGAACGCTGCCCACGTGGCTTACTGGGCCGGTTGCGCGTAGAGGCCAACGGGCCGAGGGCGAGAAAGGGCAAAGGTGCTGCGCTCTTGGGCTAGTGCTTGTAACACTCCTAGTGTTAGCTTGCATGTTAACCATGAGCATTGTATCAACATGAGCATCATCATGATCACTCATGAGCTTCATACCATGATCACATGTCCTTTGCTACATACACTATGTGATTGAATTGCTATGTGACTTGCTATGAGTGATAGTAATGGGTGACCAATGCAAATAAGTGTACATTGTCTTCCAAAATACTTTAATGATGTTTAGAATAACACTTTGAACAAAGTTTATGTTGGAGGTTTTGCCCAAAAACACCCCTAAGTCATGGATAGCCCTAGGTTGACCTAGTTGACCCCTAGACCTCTTTTCAAAGATGTTTTATGAAACTGGTGTTAGAGACCTTGCATGTAAATGACATCTAAAACAAAGTTGTAGTAAATTTCATAAGCTACAAAAGTTAGGTGGATGACTTTTTATGAAAATGCTTGGAACCAGACCAAAAGTGGCCCACAAGCCAGAAATCAGTGTTGTTTCCACACTTAGCCGAATTTGGCTAAGTCTAGAATTCGGCAGTTTCGACATAAGGTTCTTGGGAGCCTTGTAGTTTGAAATCTAGGCCAAGTTAGACTCTGATCCTATAAGCAAAACTGTAGATCTCACATAGCTCTATCCCAAGGAACAAATCTGAGCCAAAACCATCGAGTAAACTGAGAGTAAAACGTTGATGAAAATCAAGTTTCAGTCATTGCCATCGGGCGATTCAGAAAACGATTCAGTTTGGACAGAACACGCCCGCCGCCGCGTGTCCGGCCACCTGTCGGCCGTACGTCGACGGTGACCCCTCCTGTCAGCTCCAACGACGTCCACAAGTCATCACGCACCGAGTGGACGCCTCAGACGCGCCATTCACCCCTCCAGTGCTCCACATTGCGTCCGCCTTCGTCCTCTGTGAGCTCCGCCGCACTTTGGCGAGCTTCCCCGGCCGCTCCACCGTGTCTCCGGCCAAGCCAGCCCGCCCAGAGCTCCGCCTCGACATCCTCTACCTCGACGTCTGCTTCTTTCCCTTAGCCGAGCACCGGTGAGGCCGCATTGCCAACTCCGTCGCGAGCTCCACCTTGTCGGAGTTCGCAGAGATCACCGGCGACGTGGCCAGACCTCTCTGGTTCACCTCTGGCCGTGATTTTTCTTCCTATAGCTTCACCTTCCTTCACTCTTGCTCGTCCGTAACCTCTACCGCGTCGCCATTGCCTAGGTTCACCGGCGTAACGCCGCGCAGCACCGCTACTCCACCATTCGCGACGGCGAGCACCTTAGAGGTCAGTAGAGAACGAGTAAAGTAGGTCAACGAGTTCGCCTTGAGGAGAGGAACACGTACATGCCCTTGGTTTCCCCAGAGACCTCGCCGTCGTCGAGCTCCACCGGCGACGAGCTCTCCCCTGTCTCTGTCTCTCTGTCACGTGGGTCCCGTCTGTCAGCAGACCCCACCTGTCAGCCTCTCTCTCTCACACCTCTGGTTCACTGTTTAGCAGATCCTGTGTTGTTTTTGAAAAATTCATAACTCGAGTTTTACAGATCCAAATGAAGTGATTCCAATTTTACTAGATTCTTGATTTAGTCTAGTTTTTATTAAAAATATAAAACATGCCATGTTTTTGCAGGAATAAATAGATATGATTTCATCTTGCTTAAATAAGAGGTGATTATATCTTGAGATCTGTGAGTCCGATGGCCATGCAAATTTAGGATGTTGTTACTTATGACATGAATAGGCTCTGATAAAATTATCATGATTTTTGAATGACTGTTAGTGAAGTTATAAATGTTTCTTGTTTAAATAGGGCTTTATGGTGGTATTTTTAGTAAATAGATTATAGCTCCTTTTATAGTGAAACTTGCTGAGTGATGTAACCATGTGTAAACAAAGCTAAGAAAAATCTGAAATATGTTGTTTGACACTTTTGGATAGGGTTTCGCATTTGTGCCTTTCATGCTATTGCTAGCTTGTTATTTTTGTATCTCACAATGTGCATGTACAAGTGCTCTGAAATTTTTACAGTGAACTGGTGGTAGTCTAATTAGCTTGCTGTAATTTCCTTAGAATTTTTGGAGCACTTGTGATATATGCTCATTAAATCATCTTAATAATTAAATAAATAGAAAAGGTGATGATAGAAATGAGTTTAACCCTTACCATGATGTTTTCTGGTGCTTCTTAGACATGTTGCATCTACTAGTGCTTTTGGTTTGAACCAATGTTACATTCTTAGTATGTGTTAAAATATTATTTTTCTAATTATGTCCTTCCTAGAGCATAATCTGTGTAGCTGATAGCAATTGTTTAAGAACTGCTTGAAAATGAAGTTTTCTGGAAAACTTGTCTATAACAAACTTGTAGCTAACTTACGTATGTACTTCGTGTCCAAATTTCATGACATTTCCCTTAGTGGTTTAAAAGCTATGAATGTTACAAGTAGCTGCTGCAAAGTGCTTGCTCTCTGGATTTTCCAGGACAGCCAGCCAACATTGTCTGTTTTAGCATATTTCGGTTGGGAATCATTCTGGGATGTCTAAAAGTTAATTGTAGACAATTTGCTAAGCTTTCCAGAAAGTGCCCACTTGCTTAGTTTGGCCAAATTATGCTTAAGTTATAGCTGAATCTTGTGACTAGTTAATCTGCCCATGAAACCAGTGACTAAGTAGGAGTAGCTAAGAGCTTGTCTAGTTAGCCTCTCTACCAGAGAAGAAGTATGCACTTACTTGTTAATCTGTGACTCACTTAATGTTAGGAACTTGTACTCGTGTTTATACCTTGTTATGTGTTCATTGGCTCAGCATCTTGACCTATTGCATCCTATGTGCATTCCCTATACTTATCACCTTGTCATGCATACTTAGGTGTACCCAAGGGCGTGACGGTCTTGGAGTTCGCACCACCGCAGCCGGAGGAACAGCAAGGGGAGCCACCTTTTGGGACCCACATGTCATAGTCACACTCACACCCATCACATCATGTCTCCACTACCATTCCTTTTCCACCGTCCAAACGCACTCAACCGACACAAATTTTGTTTTAGCTTTAGACAAGTGTGAGTGGGAAAAAAGAGCAAAGGTGTTTGCCACTAGGGCAGGGCGGCCGACCAAGGCACCCTCTTGCTGGATCTTCTATAAAACCACCACCTCTCATCCTCCATGAAATGACCTAGATTTTTCCACAAAGGGGAAAATCAACAGATTCGAATTATAATGTGATAATTCAGAAATTGAGCCATCACATTATCATATATCAGCTGTTATCATAGTCATACATTGTACAAAAAACAAAATTACAACACATTTACTTTACAACTCTTGGTCAACAAGCCTATTACATCGTTTTTCTAGCGGAAACACACACGAGTCTTTACCAGAGTCGATGTAGCACGTCAGCAGTGAAGGCTCCTCCTTCACGAGCAATCATCAAAGTCGGCGTAGTTTATCAGTAGGCGTAGCCTTCATCTTTGAACCAAACTTGAGCGCAGGAATGAGACCACCTAATCCTTTTATTCTTCATAGTTATCATCATAGACCACATTCAAAACATGCTAAATAATTTTCAGTACGATTTGTACTGGCCACTAGCTCCCACCCTATGCTTTTGCGTAGCTTTGTGGTAGGTGGAAATGCAAAAGGTATATCAAAAGACCTACATATATTGCTATAGTTTTCCTATGCAAGTTCATCAATATTTTATAAAAATAATTCATCAAGTTTTAATCCATCTCATCCACACATCCATCCATCCATCCCATCACACACATCTCACCACACTCTCACTCTCTAGGCGGCAAGTACGACTCCCGCTCGTGCCTTGCCTCAA
>Ga0182004_10001928_pt1 | contig 15798 bp, 11 predicted proteins | sample Sormic07211540_1_FD_120479 | JGI IMG/M metagenome (GOLD analysis project Ga0182004, IMG submission 120479) | Endophyte microbial communities from Sorghum bicolor roots, Mead, Nebraska, USA - 072115-40_1 MetaG | ecosystem: Host-associated > Plants > Roots > Unclassified | place: USA: Nebraska...
CTGGATAAAAAGCTTATCCGTGTCTTGCGTCACCATCGAGTTCGTAGTTTGCGCACCGTCTACCGATAAACTACTACCGTGGGTATACCCCAAGGTAGACTGCCGACTAGCTTTCGTCGACAATCTCCCTCCCCCGGCCTGCTCCTCTCCAGCGGCCTCCCGTGCGTACAGACCTATCGGCCTGGTTCCCGGCCCAAGTTGCTCTCCCGCAGCCCCTCCCTTCCTCTCTCGTGTGTCACTGCCACCTAGGGCCCCCGTGTCAGCTCCCTCCTCTCCTTACGTGGATGAGCTGGACACCGATAGGGACTCCTGCAGTTCGGCACCGAATCCCATTCTCTATAGGATTTGGCTACACCGTGCCCTATAAAAGCGCAAGGGATTCCCAACTGCCCTCGTTTCCATTCCCTGGGCGTTGCCCTAAGCCCTAGCTCAGCCACCCCAAACCCTCTCTGCTCGTAATAAGAGCTTAGGTGAGCTCATTGTCTCCTCGATCTTCCCATGTGCTTAGTTTGAGTTGATAAGCTCACGTTCGTTGATTCGGCAAGCTCCGACAAGTTCCCATGGTTGTCGGCCATGGTGCCACCATCTGAGGTCGCCGCCGGCCGACCCACCCCGTGGTGTCAATCAGTGGCTTAGAACAGAACTTACCTCCTCGCCGTGGAGATTTTGTTAAAGAGGCCCCACTCTTCTAGGGAATACAACCCGCGGTCCAAAGTGTCTTCCTGAAGTATGCCATATACTTCCGAAAACGTAAACTATCTCGGTTGATTTAAAAATAAGTTTATCTTAATTACAAAAATGCCACTGAGTTTGTTTTGATTATAAAATACTCATTTTAACTCCAATTTGACCTGTTCAAATTGTGTTAGATTCATTTTCACGTGAACTACATGTTAGTATCATTGTTTCACCAGTTTGTAACTTTTTAATTTCTAGGTACTATTTAATTAATTACTTTTTTATCGAAAATCTTAGAAAATTCATAAATTCTCTGTTTTAGCTTCGAGTTTCGTGATCTTTACGTCTATGTGGTTGTAGCGATGCATAGAATGATTTTATAAACCTTTCACATTGTTTCTATACTATTAGTGTACTGTTCTAATTATAGCTTTGTTTGCTTTGTTTAAGCTTGGCTTCGATTGCTTGTGTGTTATTGTTTGGTGATCGAGTATAGACGGTGAGCAGTACTTCAGTGATCAAGACCAGTACCTTGACGACCAGCATGAGCTGTAGGAAAACTTTGATCAAGGCAAATAAAGTTTGGGTTTTCTTTCTATGACCATGATCTTGTGATTTGATTAATGTTTAAGCATCAAACGATAAAAATAACTTTTCAGCAACTTGAGGATTTGTATTTAAGTGAATCTCCGGGATTGACAAGACAACTATGAGGGAAGGGCTATGTGGCTCTGGCTTTAGGAAAGTATGAGGACCTTTTCTAGCTTCTTAGAGGTTACAGTACTACCTTAAACCACTAGACCTAGAAAGACTGTGGAAAGAGGTGACAGGGCATAGAAGGGCAACTGCACTGAAAGAGCACAGAAGGAAAACAACTTAGCCCTCTCAGCGGATGTTCGATCTCCGAGCTAAAAGAAACATGAGTGGTTGTTCTCTAAGTACAAGCTAGAGTCTTAGCCTAGTCGGTACTTTCTTGTTCAATCATGTCGACCTGTATGGCCTCAGTAAAATGGCATAGATCCTAACTACATCCTAAGCCAACACCATGGCTCGGGACTTTTGATCCAATCATCACAGAGATCGATGAGAACTGAAACAACTACAAGCACGAGAAGTTCCAACCTCTCTCAACCCGTACGCCATCATAATTGGCGTGAGCCAAGAGAGGGTGGAACAGGGAGAGAAAAAGAGGAGAAGTGATCTACTGCTTCCAATCCAACACCATGATAAGAGATAGGGGAATCAGAAGGAGTGACGCACAACATGAGTACTCAAACTACTTGTAGGGTACCACGACCTAGGTGCACTAAATGCACTAAGACATCACTAGGGTTCTCAGCAGTGCGTTTGTCACCTCGTGAACTGAAGAAATGCTATGGTCGATAAAGGCACAAGCATACAAGAGTTTAAGCATGAAGAACCTAAAAGACAGGGAAAAGACATGGGATTCACCCTCCTTGATCCACTTGCCATAGCAACAGCAGAAATCATGGAAATGGAAACAAAACATGAAACAAGCAAAGGCTCAATCCACATCCTATTGGATCGACAGCGACTGAGAACAAGAGAGAAGAATGGAATCACACTTTTTCAACCATCTCACAAATGACGGTTGGAAGGAGACACGATCCCATGATCCAAACCCACTCGTAGGGCACTATGACTGTGCTGCTAAGTCGACACAAGGCTACTCCTAAGGTCCATAGCAATGCAGTTGTTACCACTGGGTCTAAGGGAATGCTATTGTTGAAGTGGTACAAACATACAAGGTGGTTAGGAGAAACAAGCGAGAAAAGAGGTCAAGCCCGATGGTCATGGCGAGGTGACTCATGGCCATGAGCTTCACCTAAGCGGGTTGGCTTTCCATGGTTCTATGATGGTTGTTTCTCGATCCATCTCCCACTATACTAGGTCACCAAAGACTCAAAATGCACGGGTAAGAACTGTGTCAATAACAACATTGAATCTACGATGATCATGCCCTAGGGATGGGGATAGGAACTAACAATCATAGTATGACAGAGTCAACTAAATACAGAGGGACAAGCTACACTTGGCACTACGATCATGGTGGGACGGACCCATGACCGAAATGGTTGAACGTACTATGATCCTCCAACGGGCTTGAAGGCTTGGTTCATAGATAAACCAAATGAGCACATGATAAACTAGCAACACAACAACATGACACAGAGTAGCATATACATCCATAGCAATAAGAGATAGATAGATAGATAAATCGACATGAAGGCACGACACACGCAAAGATGGACACAAATGATTGCATACATATATTTGATTTTGATAGATGGTCAAGTATCAACAAGCACGATATAGGTATGAAAGATGATGAAAAGGAAGTTTTGTTGACGTCAAGATTGACACTAACGGAGTTCAAAGTTTGACCTTGACGATGGCGGGGGAAGGCAAGGTTCTATGCGATGAGCTCAGCGTCGAGGGGAAACTCTGGCATCGTGAATGTCGACATCATGACAATGGTGTGGACGATGGAGTTGGCACCGCGGTAGTGGCATCTTGGGGGATCTCAGCTCTGGTAATTAATTGGCACGATAGGGCCATAGCTTCCCTGCGATAGTGGAAGACAATGGCGTGAAGGCTGGTCTTAGACAACAACATATGGTGATATGGAAGGAGCAAGCTTCGGTCTTGGTGAAGCTCACTAGTGCAGATGTGGGCTTAGTGAGGCTAGGGGCAATGTGATTACGGCAATCACGACCGGCTTGATGGGGACACAGACGTGTGGGGCTCAATGAAGCTTAGCACGAGAGGGAGCTCTAGTGACATCGATGATGACGTCATGACTTTGGTGTCACCACATCAGTAGTAGGAATAGTGGGGATGCACTATGTGTGCCGTTCAACAAACACGGTAGGGCACAACGAGGGTCGAGGTCAAGGTCACCGCTCTAACCGTCGTGGCCATAGGGGCGGTCGCGGTGTAGGCCACATGGTGGAGCTCGAGTGATGCCGCGGATGAGGGGTGACGACTGGTGGAGGACGGGCTCAGTATGCCCATGTCCATGTCACGACATGCCCACATTGGTGGTGTGGCATGGTGGAGCATGACGACGTTGGCCATGGAGGGAGTTTGGTGTTTTCTTGATGATGACGCACGGCGGCACAGAGCTTGCTGTCAGCACCAACACGATCTCGGTGGGGCCTGGTTGTGCTCCCTAGGGTGGCGGTCATGCGCAGCTCCCTAGTGCGGTGAGGCAAGGATGGGGTCACTACATGGTGGGCGGGGAGGAACTTGCATCATCATCGCCAGGCCCATCGGATGGGGGGTGCAGATAGTGCACAGCCTAGGGGCCCATGGCCTTGGGGGCCCATGAGTATACCCATGTATACTACATGATTCAGGGCTTGCTTCCTATCCTAGGTGTATGATGGCATCAGGCCCGTCGGATGGGGGGGTGCAGGCAGTGCACAGGCTAGGGGCCCATGGCCTTGGGGGCTCATGAGTATATCCATATGTACTACATGATTCAGCGCTTGCTTCCAATCCCAGTGTAAGATGGCATGATGCGAGTACGTGACCCTTCCAATTCCTAATTCCTGAACACCGTGACCCTTCCAATTCCTGAACGCGATCTCCTTTCCTTTGCGGCTTTGCGGTGACAGCTGCTCGGCGTCGGTGGCCTCGCTCGGAGAATCAAGGTTGTGGAGACGTGGGCTCGCAGTTTGACGACGGTGCCGTGGCAGGTGCGACCTCATCGCCTCACCTCATCGGCATGCTGCAGCCCTACGGCCCTGCAGGTGAACACAGCACACACTCAGCAGGTTCAGGTTGGTGCCGTGACTTTGTTTCAATTGATCTTCTAGTTTTCTTTTGATCCACGATCCTGCCCTGTCCCCCTTCGGCCTCAACTGAATCCTACCTCTCCTTGTCTTGTTAGTTGCATTGACTCTGAATCTCCGATCAGTTATCTGTTTTCAGTTCAGTTTGTCAGTTCGGCATTCCGCGACTCCGTGACTCTATGGCTAGCGGTAAGTAATTGCAGTTGCGAATTTACACTTCTAATTTACCTATCAGTTGTAGGGATCTTATTTTCTAAATTTTGAATTCTAATTCATATATATATATATATATATATTTGGACATGTTAGATGTTGCCAAAGGAACATTTGTCTGGTGCACAGAAAAGGAAAAAAAGAAAAACTAGAAGGTCAATTAAAAGAATCACAAAAGGGTGCAATACATAAGTTTTTTTCAGGTTCAAGGAATGCCGAAGTCAGTCAAGATCAAGGGCAGGAATATGATCAACCAATAATTGCACAATCCAATGGCAATGATGGTGGTACAGAGGAGCAAAATTTGGATGCACAAGCTGATGCCAATGAAGGTGCTACAGAGGAGGAAAATTTAGATGTGCAAGTTTATTCCAATGGAGGTGCTACTGCGGATGAAAATTTGGAGCCTTCGAATGATACAGAAAATATAAACATTGATGAACAAGAAGATTCACTATTGACTATTTTTGATCCTAGAACATGGGGAAGTCTTGATAATAGAAGAATGGATATCTTAATTGAGAAAGGGCCAGTGAGAGAAATGGATTTACAATTCCCTAATGATCCTACTAGTAGGCATTTTTCATATGCTTATTACTCTAGAAAGTTAACTAATGGTGAAATTGTTGACAGGAAGTGGCTGGTTTACTCTAAACATGTGGACAAGGTCTATTGTTTTTGCTGTAAGTTCTTCAAATCAAATCAGAACAAATCTAATTTTGTATCTGATGGAGTGAGGGATTGGAGGCATATGAGTGAGGAACTCAGACAACATGAGAACACTGTGGAGCATTTAACAAACATGAATACATGGAATGATCTTCGGATTAGATTAAGCCAAAAGCAAACAATTGATAATGAAATGCAGCGGGAAATTGCAAAAGAGAAGGAGCGTTGGAGACAAGTTCAGGTAAGAATAGTTTCTGCTGTGAAGTTTCTTGCTAAACAAAATCTAGCCTTTCGAGGATCAAATGCAAAACTTTATCAACAAAATAATGTCAATTTTCTAGCCACAGTAGAAATGATTGCTGAATTTGATCTTGTGATGCAAGAACATATTAGGCGCATTCATAATAATGAGATTTATCATCATTATCTTGGCCCCAGTATTTAGAATGAGTTAATTGCTATTCTTGCTGATGTTGTGAAAACACATATCTTAAAGATCATAAAAGAAGCCAAGTACTTCTCTGTTATCTTGAATTGTACCCCAGATGTGTGCCATGAAGAACAAATGACACTAATCGTGTGTTGTGTTAATATGTCAAGTGCCATTCCAAGAGTAGAGGAATTTTTTCTGGAGTTCTTAAAGCTTGATGGCACATCAGGATTAGGGCTTTTTAATGTATTGTTGGAAGCATTGCAATCTCTTGATTTGAACATTGATGATGTGAGAGGTCAAGGGTATGACAATGGTTCCAATATGAAGGGAAAAACATCAAGGTGTGCAGACATGTGTGCTTGAAATTAATCCAAGAGCATTGTATATGCCATGTGCATGCCACAGTCTGAAACTTACTCTTTGTGATATGGCAAAATCTTGCAGAAAAGCTATTTCATTTTTTGGTGTCATACAACGGATATATGCATTGTTTTCACGTTCTACTAAAGGTGGAAAATTCTGACTGATAACATTGAGAGGTTCACTGTCAAACCCTTGTCTAATACTCGTTGGGAGAGTCGAATAAAGAGTGTGCAGCCTATCAGGTATCAAGCCACTCAAATAAGATCAGCTTTGCAGGAGGTGGAAAGAACATCTTCCAATGACCCAAAAGCGGTGAGTGATGCTCAATCATTGGTAACTGCACTTGAGAATTTTGAATTTTTAGTTGGCATGGTTATTTGGGATGATATTTTATCAACTATCAACATGGTGAGCAAAAAGTTACAATCTCCGATTGTGTGCTTGGATGCTACTCTAAAACAGATTCAAGGGTCATATCATAATTTCAGAACTACAGAGACACAGGCTTCAGTGCTAGCATTGAGACTGCAAAATCCATTGCATCTAGTATGGATGTAGAGCCAACATTTCCTACAAAACGTCAATGTAAAAGAAAGAAGCATTTTGATGAACAAAATGACGAAACTGAAGAATTACAACGTTCAGCTATAGATTCCTTCAAAGATGAGTACTTCCTAGTTATTGTTGATCATGCAATTACTTTATTGACTAGTCAATTTGATCAGCTAAAGAAACTTGAAGAAGTATTTGGTTTCTTATTCAACTCAGAAAATCTGAATTCCTTGGATGATAGTGAGCTACAAAAGTGCTGCACAACTATTGTAAAAAAAAAATTCTCATAAGTCTGATGTTCAGTTAAATGATTTGTTCTCTGAATTGAAGGTGTTGCAAGTATCTTTGCCAGATAATTTGATGTCAGCACTTGAGATCCTTAAATTTGTTAAAGTAGCAAATTGCTATCCAAATGTCTCTATTGCATATCGGATTCCCTTAACGATTCCTATGACAGTAGCATCAGCTGAAAGAAGTTTCTCCAAATTAAAGCTATTGAAAAAATGTTTGAGGTCAACTCTGCTACAAGAAAGATTAAATGGCTTAGCTATGTGCAGCATTGAGAAGGATATTTTGGATAAATTTGATCTTGATATTGTTATTGAAGATTTTGCATCAAGAAATGCCCGAAGGCGGTTTTTTAAAAAGCATTGAAGCACTATAGTTGAGGTAACCATAATAATCATTTTACCATTCTTTTAGCTTCTTCAATGTAATGACATTTTCTTATGAACTAAATATATGCTGAAAGTTTTGTCTTCAATAGTATTACATATTTCAGTCGTCATATTAAAACGTTAGATTGTTGGGCCCTTAGTGTCTTGGTTGCACAAGGGCCCTAAAAATTGTTGAGACGGCGCTGATCATCTCGGGATCAGGGTCACGTTCGGAGCTGATGGCGGCTTGTCATCGGGGTCATGGCAAACACGACGTTGACAGTGGCTGGCTCAGCGATGCAGGGGCTACAGGGAGAATATGAAGACAACAGTGGCGGCTTGGCTTCTTATAGGGCATCGGGCTAGGGTTTGGATGTGATCAACGGTGCTGCCTCGGCATCCGTACTAGCCTCTGCCATGCGGCAGGCATCCCGGGGCAGAGAGGGCACAAACACCCAAAAAGGGGTGTGGGGTCGGGGGCGCGGCCTCCTATTTGGGTGGCGGTGGCGGCAGTGCCTAGGACCAACCCGCTCCTAGGGTTCTAGGTGCAGGGGTGCGGTTGGGCCAGGCAAGCCGTGGCCTGGGCCTTGCGGAAGTGGTGAGCGGGCCTATTGGGCGCGTGGGCTAGCTGTGAGGTAGGGAGGAGAGGTTTGGGCTAAGTCACCTATTGGGCTGAGTCGGCTATTGGGCTGCATGGTCAGAGGAGATGGCTAGGCCAGGCCTTGGCCGCAAGTGATGCGCGTTGGTGGACCGACGAAAAATGGGCCATGCACGTGCGAGCTGGGTCGTGCACAAAGAGAGAAGGGAGAGAGGGCCAGATGGGCCAAAAGAGGGAGAAGGGGCCATAGGTAAGAAGGAGGGGGAAGGAGGTGTGGGGTTTCTGCCCAAGAGGGAAAAGGGGGTTTTCTCAATTCCTTTTTGGGAGAAGGTTTTTCCTCTTTTGCTAAAATGATCGAGAGGGAAAGGGAAAAAAGAATTCTTCTTCTTATGAGCTAATGAAATTGAGAGGGGAATCGAAAAGAGATTGAGATGAGTTGCCACGAATTTGAGATGGATTCACTAGTGGAGATTTGAGATGAGATCAACATAGGGGGTGAGAAGGGGATTTCAAAAAGAGTTTCGAAGGGATCCAAAGGAGTTTTCAGAAACACTCCAACGGGGGAGTTCAAAGAGAATTCTTGCTACGGATTGTTACTCCAAACGAAACTCAAAACGACTCACGAACAAAAGCACTCGTCTACGAATAGTTCTATATGAATGCAGCGGTTTGTTAACGGGTTACACTCGGGTTTTATCTATAAACAATATGCTTCACACGATTTCAGGAAAAAAAATCTCGTATTTTTGATTGACGTAAAAACCTTGGGTGTTCACCGAGAAGTCAGATTTTTTAAAACTTTGACCAATTATAAATAAAAGAATAGTAATATTTATAATACATAATTAGTATCATTAGATAGATCGTTGAATATATTATCATAATAATTTTTTTAGAGATATAAGTGTTGCATGTATTTTTTATAAATCTAGTCAAAGTTGAGAAAATTTGACCAATACACATCTCATAACGTCATCTATTCTGAGACGGAGAGTATCTTGCATTTTATAACTCAGAAAAGTTTTTGAAGTAGATAAGGCAGTTGACTAATCTAAGGGTCTAGGAATGATACTAGGAAGATATGGACTTGGTCATCATGACAGTGTGAGGTATCGAGAATACTGGAATTGTTTCTCATTACATTGGGAAAATCTTTACCGACTTGGGGCTATATGCACACTGCTAGATGCAGAAAATTTGACCTCAAAGGCATATGGATATGAGAGTATATGCCTTTAAAGGCTAATTTTCTGCAAAGTTGTTTTTGTCCTAAAGGGCATATGCCCCCATACTACTCTATATCTAGTTAATACTAAAGGAAGCACCACCAGATAAGCTTAGTATTGGAAGCCAGCAATTTTTTTGCCTGAAGGAGTTTGAAATTGGCTCCTGACTTGAAGGTGGGCTGAGATTTCTCTGTGAGCAAGATGCTATGCAAAGTCTCGTTTCAAGGCAAAGAAAGCAGAGTCAAAGCTCAATTTTGAGTTCAAGTTCAATCACCTTGCAAGTCAAGATCGGCTTCAGGTTGCGATTCGATGTGATGGCGCCACTAATTAAAAGCAACGTGAACACAGTCAGTATCCATCATGGACGTCCCACACAGTTAAACTCTCCAAATACAATGATGACTTAGTGGTCAAAGATGAAGGTATAAGGGGATAACGGCTGCAAGACGGTGGATTGGACAAGGGGAATATCATCAGGAGAAGCTGTAGTAATTTTCGCTTGTCTAAATTACTGGGTACTACAAAATTCTTTTACATTGGATGTCCTCTTAGTAAGGAAAATGAGGAACGGATTATTGATGATTTTAGACCTCATAGTATGTCATGCTGCTTATTGAAATTGACATTCATTTGCATGAGCCTAGATCTTGAAGTAAGTATTGACTAGGAATGGAATAAGTGCTGCTAATCATAAACATGTATTGATTTAGCATAGAACTCTGGACCAAAACTCATAATATACCACTGAATGTTATATCTTGTATGTTATATTAATAGCACTAATTTGGTTATGTAGCTTCTTCTGCTAATAGTTAAATGTTAATGTTTTGTGTTGTACGAGAGGTGCATGCCTGAATGGTATGAATATGGTGGATGTTTAGCAGTATGTGTCTACTTCTTGCTTCTTCGGTGTAGACTTAAGGGGCCAAAGGGTAGAGAAGAAATATGCAAAAGAGAAAAAAAATCTTTTCCATCCTAGCAGGTGTGTTTTATATAAATATTTTGAAAGAAAATGGTTACAGGATTAAACACTAAGCTTGAAAAAAATATCAGTTGAGCTTCATGGAAACTGTCAAGTACATCTGAAAATGTTAAATATACACGTTTTCAGTTTCTGTTGTCTTCTTTTCAGCTGTGACAATCTTTTGGCAGTGGAATGGACTTCAAAAGAACTCCAGATGATAGAAACTAATTTGATTTACAGAAGTGATATACTGATATAGATAGACTCTGGCTGAATAATGCGATGCGGTCACTCTATGGAGTTACCAGTGCTTTCCCTGCAGATCCGTTGCTACTCCTGTCTATTAGCCTACAATCCAGCAAGGCCGACTTAACCTGGCAATCAGGACCAGTTAGGTTTATTAGTACTCTGGCCTTGTTTAGTTCGCAAAATTTTCAAAATTCTTCATGTCGCATGTATGGAGCATTAAATATATATGAAAATAAAAATTAATTATACAGTTTACCTGTAATTTGTGAGATGAATCTTTTGAGCCTAGTTACTCCGTGATTGGACAATTTTGCCAAATAAAAATAAAAGTGCTACAGTAGCAAAAAAACTAAAAATTTTGCGAACTAAACAAGGCCTCTGTCTGGCACAGTGTTTGTCTATAATCTAGATAGTTGTAGCCCGCCACATGCTTGCTAATATATTTGTGCCGCATGCTAGATATATGTCAGGATCTTTATAATATACCACTTATCTTACTTTTTAGATTCCGAGTTGGCCAAATATTTGGAAACTAAAATATAGATCTTAGCATTTGTTTTGTAGATTTATGAGAAAAAAATAGTTTGGAAGATGAAGATGCATGTCTGAACCTATATAATAGTCAAGGTTAGGTACTAATCCTGAATACAATTATAAAATTTTGGGTGCTGTGGCCTTTGCTATTGGTTTGTTTGTTTTTCTAGTTTTTTATGGCAGCCCCTTTTTATTTCTATTTTGGGATTAAGGAGGTTGGTTTGTATGGGATCATTCTTTCTCTCTTTAATACAAAGACACAGCTCTCTTGCCAGTTCGAGAAAAAAAATTGGCTGCAATATGCGCATTTATTTTTGCTGCTGCAGTTCTGCTGATTTTTGTGCTTGACTGCATCATCGTACATCATAGAATTTGAAAAAAAGTGAACTTTCCCTTGAGCATTTCGTTTAGATTGCCAAATAATAATATGGAATAGAAGTTGGGTGATTGTTATTTTACAAAGGAGATGAATTTCAGACCTCATACCAAATAACTTATACCATGTTTGTAATTATTAAAATATGTATGATGAACTTGTGACCTGACATTAAGTTGTTGTGCTGATAAAATAAAGTTGACCTTTTGACCTGTGCAACAACGGAGCGCAGATCGTGGACTTTGTTTCTTATTTCGATTCCTACATTGACGCCTTGTTTAGTTTCAAAAAATTTTGCAAAATTTTCCAGATTCCTCGTCACATCGAATCTTCCGGTACATACATCAAGTATTAAATATATATAAAAATAGCTAACATATTAACCATTTGTACAAAGTATAAGACATGAAGTAATATAAAACCAATATAAGTTATGATGATTTTTCTCTAAAATTGTAACTCGTTTAGCTCACGAACGGCTTACGAGCTGGCTCAAGTTGGCTTGTTATAACTAACGAGCTAAAATCTTAGCTCGGCTCGAGCTAAGCTGAGCCACCCACGAGCTGAGCGAGTGAAGAGCTTCGAGTTTATGGTCGAGACTTGTTCGGACGTAAGTGATTAGCACTAAAATTTGCGTTCACGGATCACCTACAGCAAAGACTACAGAACGAAACACAAAAATGAAAAAAAAAAGATCATGGGAAGTAATTAACGACGTGTTCATCCATTCCACCATCAAGTACATGGAATCATCTATCACCCACCACAACGCCCCAGCAAGTACTGAGGACGAGCTGCTCCTCCTTTATCCCACTTCCTCAGCGACACTTCATCCCCTGTCCCCATTTCTTCTTTACCGCACTCCATGTCCATCCCGAGGGTTCCCCTCCTCCTTCCATCTTCCTCATCGACACTTCATCCTCTCGGTCCTTGTTTTCTTCCACATTGTGTGTGTATATATATATCTATTCACCCCAGGCATATGATCGATCAGGATCATCAGTGGCTGGAAGAAGACACGGATCACCAGTGAACGTCTCTTCTGCCTCTCCAAGTATATATCTGAATTCTGAACGAGAGTGACAACAGCAGGCAGGACATGGCGGCGTCGTGGTTTGCAGGTGCGCCAAGACATGCATCAATATATATCATCTTCCTTGTCCAATTTTCTCCCTCCAACTTGGACGTGTAGCATGTATATATGCATGCATGCAGGTATCCAGTGCTTTTTCTCTCATCTACTCTAAATCTCTCTTTTTTTGGGACACTCTACTCTAAATCTCTAATGCCCACACTCTAAACATTGACCTGCAGATCTTTTCACGGACGAGAGAGTGAAGACGCTGTCCGACCAGGTCTCGGCACTTCGGGACAAGGTGTGGGACTTGGAGCGCAAAGGCGCCCAGCTGCTCCGCGAGAAGGGTAAACTAGAGAAGCAATTGGAGGAGACAAACAAGGCGACTCGGTTGTTGGCTGGTGAGAAGGAAGAGGTGGAGAGGAGCTTGAAGGGTGAAAATGATAAACTTCAGTTGGAGGTTTTGGCGGCTGCGGAAAAATATAATCAGTCCCAAGCCGAGGTTATGAAGCTAAAAATGGAGTTAGATGCACTGGCAGAGGAAAAAGAGGAGGCTACAAAGGCATTTGATGCTAAGAAGGAAGAAATGGTGCTAGAATTTGAGGATCTTAAGAGGCGGATGGAGGAAATTCAGGCCAACAAGGATTTGGTGGACACTGAAAATGATAAGCTTAGGTCAGAGGTTCTGACCACTGAGCAAAAACATAGGCTGTTGGAAGCGGAGGTTGAGAGGCTGAAGGTGGAATTGGGTACACTGGTGGAGGTGAAGGAGGAAGCTGCCAAGGCATTTGAAGCTGAGAAGGTAGAAATCATGAAGGAATTGGAGGACCTCAAGTGGAAGGTGGAGGAAATCCAAACTAGTAAAGATTTGGTGATTGGTGAAAATGATAAGCTTCGATTGGATGTTGTGACCACAGAGCAAAAACTTAGCTTATCTGAAGAAGAGATTGAGAGGCTCAAGATGGAACTAGATGCCCTAACAGCGGCGAAGGAAGTAGCTGCCTTGGAGTTTGATGCTAAAAAGACAGAAATCATGATGGAACTAGAGAGGCTCAATGAAAAAGTTGAGGAAATCAAGGCTAGCAAGGATTTAGTGATGAGTGAAAATGATAAGCTTCGGTCAGATGTCTGGACCGCGGAGCTAAAATTTAGATTATGTGAAGAAGAGATTGAGAGGCTGAAGATGGAACTAGGCACACAATTAGAGTCAAAGGAGGCAACTGCCAAAGCATTTAATGCTGAAAAGGCAGAAATCATGAAAGAATTGGAGGACCTTAGGAGGGAGGTGGAGAAAATTCAGGCCAACAAGGATTTGGTGATAGGTGAAAATGATAAGCTTCGGTTGGAGGTCCTAACCATGGAGCAGAAACATAGTCTATATGAAGTAGAGGCTAAGAAGCTCCATATGGAATTGGATGCACTAGCAGAGGCGAAGGAGGAAGCTGCCAAGGCATTTGATGTTGAGAAGGCAAAAATCACTAAGGAATTGGCAGACCTAAGGAGAAAGGTGGAAGAAATCCAGGCTAGCAAGGAGTTGGTGATGGTTGAAAATGATAAGCTTCGATCAGATGTACTCACTATAGAGCAAAAACATAGCTTCTTTGAAACAGAGATGGAGAAGCTCAAGATGGAATTGGTTGCCTTGAATGAGGCGAAGGAGGCAGCTGCAATGGTATTTGACGCCGAGAAGACAAAGATCATGAAGGAATTAGAGGATCTTAAGAGAGAGACAGAGCAAAGCCAAGTTAATAAGGAATTAGCTGAGGAAGCAGTACGCAACAAGGATGCCTTGGCCAATAACTTGAGAATTGAGTTAGAGGAGCTCCATGTTACTATGTCGCAGCTGCAAGCATCCTATAACAAACTTGATGCCAAGCATTCACGTTTGACTATTGAGAAGAATTCAATCCAGAAAGCATTGGACACTAAGAAGAATGAGGTAGCCCTCATGAAGTCAAAAATTGAGGAACTTGAGAACTACAATGCTGAAAAGGATGGGGAGATTGGAAAACTAAACGCGACGCTGGAGGAGAAGAAGAAGAAGAAGAAACTTGGCATTCAGGCTATATTTTCATCTGCGGTTAGGTGTCTGCCATCATGTGTCTCCAAATGATGAGGTTGCTTACATGTTCATGTTGCATTACTATGTAATGGTGATCGACTGGTACTATGCAATGAAATAAAAGATTTGTTTCATATATGTGACATCTTCTAGTTCTATTAATATGGATGCATTTTATGATGACCTACATTTTCAACACACTAGGATTTTGTGGTGACACCATCACCAGAAACTCCAAGTTAGTGAACAGCTACTCAAATCTAGGCCACTTTCTTCGGTGCCCTCAGTGAGACACCATCGGACATTGTTGGTGATGGCTGAACAACAAACTGATCTTTATTTGAAAACTGTTTTCAAATGTACTAACTCCCAGGTGTTGTATAACATGACAACACCTCCTTTAACACAAAGTTAGCATTTTCAAAGGTTTTGATATTGTTCCTTTTCACATCACTCAATCTAAATGAATTTAGAGTTATATCTCATGTGCTGGCACTATATAATAGATTAGCCAACAAGAATGCCCCTCTTGATAGTATGGCTATCTATCCTAAACACAGTCAAGCTCTTCTCTACTCGACCTTAGACTAGCAGAATGAAAATGCTCTACAAATATATACCTTTCCCTTGCACATTACATCTCCAAATCAGTGATGACACATGAGCATGCAACCTCTATCTTCATCAAATGATTAACAATGGTCATCCATCAAATGTATCTAACCTTGCTACATGGACCATTACCCACAACATGTAAGCTCCTTCATCATCACTCCATCAAGCCACTTGATCATCAACACAAATCAACACTTGGCTTATTACCATGGATGATATGATCCATTTCATAACTTCACATGGCCTTATTGGTCCATCGATTGTAGCCTTTCTTGCTCTTCACTATTGCCTCAATCTATTCTTGCCAAGCCATCTACTTGCCTCCACTACCTCAATGATTTATTGCACCTAAGCCTCTAGCTTGTCCTTCACTCCTGCAACCTAATCCTTCATAGTCAATCCTTGCCTTCACCTTCTCCACCTAGACATATGAGACTATGTCATGTCTCATATTCAATAAGCACCCTCATCTTCATTAGTGGAGCACTTGCATCAAATGTATAAGCCATCTCTCTTCCATCGCTACTATGTCTTTTTCAACCTAGTGTGTTGTGTGGACTATAAGTACCTATTCAAATCACATGAGACACATTATCCACCTGTTGATGCAAAACTGATCTGCAAACACAAAGGGCTAATACCCGATTCAAACGTTAAGGCGTGCCAGCCGATTTGACCTTACTATCGGCAAAGGTGATAACTCGAATACTTTAGTCC
>Ga0182004_10001929_pt1 | contig 15794 bp, 11 predicted proteins | sample Sormic07211540_1_FD_120479 | JGI IMG/M metagenome (GOLD analysis project Ga0182004, IMG submission 120479) | Endophyte microbial communities from Sorghum bicolor roots, Mead, Nebraska, USA - 072115-40_1 MetaG | ecosystem: Host-associated > Plants > Roots > Unclassified | place: USA: Nebraska...
GATTCAGAGCCAGACCATGAACCTCTATTTATTTGACAGAGGCAGCAGGGTAGCCACGCAACCAATGAAGAAACAACAAATATGCAAGGAAACGTGGAAGCAGAGGACGGAGATCCGGCAAGAACCTGATGAGCGGGCAGGTGAGGGAAACCAGCCCTAGGGCACGGCATGGCAGATTTGGCGCAGGTGAAGGCGGGTAGGTTTGACCGGGTAGGCACCTGCACCTGCAGCCACCTATGGGGCCTGCCTGCTCGTGCCATGCCAGAGGAAGGCTCGCGTCGGGGCACGTTCGCGCCGTTGCGACGCAGGTTGGGGGCGCCGTCGCCCCAGCTGCAGCCAGGCTCGGTCATCTTGCTGTACTCCCGTATCAAGAGAGAGAGGGATTGAGGAAGAGAGGAAGGGGAGCCGAGGGAGGGAGCAACATTGGAGTCACTGGCACGCCGCCACATCAGGAGGGACGGAGAGAACGAGAGAGAAAGGGAGAAGAGGACCAAGCGGTGCCGACGCCCGCACCACTGTGCCGCTATGCCGGAGGGCGGCGACCGCGGGCCCCCCGACGGTAGTGCGCTGCCGTGCAACCCACGCGAATGGCTGGCCCTATGCGCTGCCGATCTGGGAGAGAGGGAGGGAGGAAGTGGCGCGCTGATGGCGCCACACCGTGCCACTGAGGCCTGCTGATGCGGGGGGTGGGAGGAAGGGAGAGGGGGCAGTAGGGGCCGGCCACAACAGGTCCGCCGCCGCTGCCGCTGTCGTCGTCTCGGGAGGGAAGAAGAGAGAGAGAGGAGGAGGAGGACGACGAGGCCGCATGGAGGATGGAGGAGAGGGAGGGGGTCGTCGGGCCTCACCAGTATCGTCGCCCCGCCTGCAGGCCACGCCGTCGCCTGGTGCCCCGCCGCCAACGCTTGAGGGAAAGGGAGGGAGAGAGGAGGAGGAGGGCGGCCGTGGCGCGCCGGTCGCGCCCATCGCCGTCGCGGTCGCCCCTGGTGGCGGCACCTGGAGGAGTGCTGCCCGCGTTGTCCGCTTCTGGAGAGGTCGGACTTCTCGAGAGGTCGGGAGGAAGGGAGAGAGGGAGGGGAAGTCAAGAGAATTTTTTTTAATGTACACTGTATATAATCGGGGATTCATTCTAGAGCGTCGATTGCGGAATCCGACGGTCGAGAAGATTTGGAGAGACGTGGCCACCCTGGCTGCACGGGGAGCTCCCGCAGAATGTATATGTAAAATGCCTTGTTTAGATTTTTTTTTGCATTTGGATATTATAGTACTTTCATTGTATTTGATAATTATTAGTTTATTATAAACTAATTAGACTCAAAAAATTGTTTCATAAATTATAGACAAACTATGTAATTAATTATTTTTTAATCTATATTTAGTGTTTCAAGCAATGTACCAAAAAAATCGATATGGCGAGAAATCTTAAATTAAAGCCTGCGTTGGCGCCATGTCGGTGCCACCACTCACGTTTGTCGAAACTAGGAAGGCCTGGCAACGCTTAGGCTTCACCCAAAAATTTGAAACTTTTCAAGATTCTTTATCAAATTAAATCTTGCGGCATATGTATGGAACATTAAATATAAATGAAAATAAAAACTAATTACACAGTTTAATTGTAAATCGCGAGATAAATCTTTTAAGCCTAGTTACTTTATGATTAGATAATATTTGTTAAATAAAAACAAAAGTATTACAATGTCTTTTTTTTTAAAAAAAATAGAACTAAACAAGGCCTCACGTCTGTCAAACAAGAGACTTCCCATACTGCGGTGTACGGAGGAGTATGTCTTACCAAGCCCAGTCACCAGTTTCCATGGCAAGTAGTAGATGGGCTTCTTTCATTCTACCGGATCGAACGGCCCGCAAAACTGTATGTTCCGTGCAACGAAGGCCAGATCTTCGAATTAAAACTTGATTCTAGTTTCCGACTTCCGAGGGGAATGGATAGCTGGTGGATTAGCGGTGCACGCTAGTTCACCGTCAAATCCGCTCAGTACTGCTGCACGGCCGCACGGGGCACCCAAACTGCTGGTGACGGACTGCGAAACAGAGCCACGGCAGTCAAGAGTTTTTATGCACGAAGTCATCTAAGCATGCATAATTTTACTTGGCCTTGGCCATACATACGAATATACATACATGTGGTTACGTATACACATGCTCCCTGACCTTAACTATATACATAATATACATTATCAGGGTTTTATTTTTTTTAAAAAAAATGTTTCAATGTCAAAGGCTACGTTTGATTCAGCTTCTGAAAAAAAGCTGTTTTTGCTGCCAAAATCAGAATATAAACCAAATGGGTAGAACTAGAAGTTGTTTCTACAAAAACAATTGCTTTTGCATAGTACAATTTTCATAGCACCTTGGACCCTACTTTTGGTTTCCTTCTTTTTCTAATGGGTGCAAATAATAGAGCGAGGTTTTGCAGGTATTTCAAGGGAAGCAAGAGAGAGAGAGAGAGAGAGAGAGAGAGAGAGAACGTGTTTTATAGTTGTTTTAACTTTTAATCAAACATCTTATAATCTTTTCACATCACATAGCTGACAACAATTCTTCCCTAGCTCAAAGTTCATAGCAGTCTTTCACAGCTCACAGCCGAACCAAATAAATCCTAAACCAATCTAAATCTCTCTAAGAAGCAATCACTTAGGGCATGCTTAGCAGGACTCCTCTTTGGTTCCGGCTCTGGCTCTTTCAGATGAGCCCTGTCAAATGTTTTTCTAAAGAAACTGAGGAGCCGAAACCGTTTTGATGAAACCACAAATTGTGGCTTCTCAAAAATGGCTCTGGCTCCTCTAGAGAAATCCCTCGTGAAGAGCCGTGCCCAACACCCTCTTAGAGTTTTTATATTTACATGGAAGGTATGACCTATGGTTTAGATCACAATTAAATGAGATTTAGGTTCATGGCACATCACCATACATTTTCCTTTTAGAAAGAAAATAAAAAAGGCTGGATTTTTAGATGTAAGGATTTTTGATTGGTTAATTGTTACAGACAGCTATGAGATCATCACTAGCCTGGCCCTCTCATTTCACCTTATTAGATTCCAAGTCCTAGTTGTCGTGATGGATTTCTTCCTATTGGAGGTAAGGATGAAAACGGAACGGAAATATCCCGAACTGAATCGAACCGCTTTCTATATTGGATCTGATCGAATTCGTATTTTTTTGTCCGACTTTACCGTTTTCGCTTTCGTATTTTAGATGTTTCGTATTTCAAATTTAAAAGTAGAAAACGGTTTAGACATTTTTCGACCGTTTTCTACTTTTCTACTTTTATTTTGAAATATTTTGAATTCAAAATTTGGTTTAAACCGAATTTAGTCAACTGCACGGTCACACAGCCCAATTACAGAGTACTCACCATGCATCTGTGTTCTTTCTACTAGTGGCTAGCTGTTCCTGGTAGCTATTAATTACTGGTTCTTATTTATGTGTGGGCTACTGTATTAAATACCTAAGACTAAGAATCATGCACTTTTTAATTATTATATGCATTTAAACTTGATCGTGTATATACTTAGTTATGCACTTGGTACTACACATCGCTATTTCGTATTGAGTTTTCGTATATCGACCGTGTTCGACATAAATCCGCTCGAATTGGTTCGTTTTCGAAATTCCTGATATTTCGTAAGTTCGCGTTCGTTTTCATGTTCGACTTTACCGTTTTCGTTTTCGTTTTCGTATTTCAAATATAAAAGTAGAAAACAATTTAGGAGTTTTTCGACGTTTCCGACCGTTTTCATCCTTAATTGCAGGTAGTATTAATCTGAGTCGGAAGTTAGCTAAGCTCACTTTTCCTCACCTTAATGGTGAGATCTTAAGCCGTGGTTGTCTAGATTTGACAGTTATTTTGAAATTTAGAATTGCGATGAATAACTTGTTTTTTTGTATAAATCTAAAAAAACCATCTTTTGAAGTTAATTAATCTGACTAAAAAAATCCGTATATGTTTTTTTAAAGCAAAAAATCCGTAAGTTTATGAACATTCTTCTTCTTTTTTTTTTGCGAAATTTTATGAACATTCGGTGCGTTTAGCTCAAGCAAAAACTGCCCGAGAGGCGAGAGGGCTCCAAGGACTTAAGGACCCGGAAAGTAAAGCAAATCAGTCCTACTTCAGAAACCACACATCCAGATGCCCGTCAGCCGGTGCATCAGCGTGGCTTTTATTCAAGACACACGATGATGGATCGCATCAAACCCGACACCGAGAGACTCGTTCAAAACACACGACTCTTTGACGAATGACGACCCAGAATAATCCGACTCACAAGTCACAACACAGACCACACATAGCACTGGACGCCGCCGGCCGTTCTGGACGAAGCAGAACGGGGCTTATTGCAACACAGACACGGACACAGTACGTACCGACTCGACACCGACACGATACACTTGACACGGTACGAGACGGACACCACGGACGCGCGCGCGGCGTGGCCGTGCGTTACGCGGAGGAGGACGACGAGGGCGCGTGACGTGCACGGCCGGCCGGACAATAATGTCTCGCGCGTCGTCATGATCAGCGGCGGAAACTGCGCTGCGTGCGCGGCGTCTCGCCGTTCTCGTCCCTGAGCTTCACCGCCGTGTACACGCCTGCCCCCGCCAACGCGCCCAGCGTCGGGGCCAGCAGGTAGATCCACAGCTGCCTGTAGTTCCCCGCCGCCACCGCCGGCCCCAGCGTCCTCACCGGGTTCATGGACCCGCCCGTCGTCGGCCTGCATGCATGCTCATCACCTCACGTACGTGCGTGCTACTACAATACATAAGCAAGCAATGCAAGGAGACTTACCCGGCGACGAGGATGTTCAGCGTCACGGCCGCTCCCACCGCGATCCCGGCGAGTTCACCCACCTGCACGCAACAAACAGAGGTTCATTCAGAGCTGAACCTGATCATCGACGATGGTGCTTTATATATATACCGATATGCAAGCACCATGTATGTATGTATATACGTACGGCGCGTGTGTCGGTGGCGACGGCGGTGACGACGAAGAGGAGGTTGAAGGAGATGATGAACTCGGTGAAGAAGGCCTGGGCGGTGGAGATGGTGACGTCGGGGACGGTGACGCCGCCGGAGAGGAAAGGGTGGAAGACGCCCTTGAGCGCGAAGCTGGCGCAGATGGAGCCCAGCACCTGGACGGACACGTACGCGGGCACCTGCAGCCAGGGGAAGTGGCGCAGCGCCGCGAACGCGATGGTGAGCGACGGGTTCAGGTGCGCCCCGGAGATGTGGCCCGTCGACAGGATGATGATGGTCACCGCCAGCCCCGCGCACGCCGCGTTCCCGAACGGGCTGATCGCGCCGCCGTACTTCTGGTTCACGATCGGCGCCGCCGTCGCGAAGAAGATGAGGATGAACGTGCCCACGAACTCCGCGCCGAGCTGTAGTGTACGTAGGAGCAACACGTACGCGCGCGCACATGCATGCATGCCCCATCATCAGATACAGGAACCACATTATTATTTACAGTTTCCAATGCGTGTGTGTTTGTTTGCCGAAATTTATTTGAATTTTGTTTGTTTCAAAACAACATGCATAATCTTAGCTAGAATTGACCAAAACAACACCCAATCGATATTATAGCCGGGGGCCAATAATTCAGCGATCTTGTCAACCCATGGACAGATTGAGACTGGAATGGACGTGACCGGCGCGCGAGCCAAAACAACGCATGCAACCACTCCGGTCACGGACGCCTGGATCCATCGCCGGCCGGGTGCCCGGGTCAACTTGAGTTTGGGACATAGTATAGCCCTTTTTGACGTGTCACGTCCAAGAACCGTACCTTATCACGAAATAATTGGAGTTGGGGGTACCATTTTCTTTGTTCCAAAAACACTATACGTAGCTCCTTATCGACAACGTAACTAGGCCCGTGTGTTTTCAATTCAAAGCTGAGGAACGTGACAAGCTGGCCGATTTAGTACACATGTACAATTCTTCCACATGAGCTTTAGTTTAGAAGTACATGGAGTAGACGCAGTTTATTGTCACGTTTGAGAAACGTCACTTTTTGACAGTACACTCTATTTATTGCCTAAAAAACAAGCAGTACTCAATTGTGGCGGTGCTACAATAATGGTCGAAAGTTACCAAAGTACTCCATCCATTATACAAACATAGTTAAATTTAAGTTATTGTTAAAAAATTTTTATTAATAAATCAAGCCACGATAAAAAAATGATATTTTGTATAAATGTTTTAAATAAGATGAATGGTCAAATTTAGGGTAAAAAAATCAAATGTCTTATAATTTGAAATAGATTGAGTAGTTTATAGGTCAAAACCATTTCCATTATTGAACTAAATGTTTTTTTTGGGGGGGATAAGACGTAAGACCTCAGCTGTACCCATTAAAGCATGGAGGAATTAAGTATGAAAGCAACATAGCCAAATACAGAAAAATATTTATATGTATGGGGTCACTGATTTTTGACCAATTAATTGATTTGTTCTTTGGACTTAGCTTCTCCCCGGGGATCAATGCAAGGAACCCAAATCCAGCAAATAGAACTTCATCAACCCAATACAAAATTCAAACAAGCGTACACAGTATCATTTCCCGGGAGTGGTTATACCTGGAGAGCACAGGAAACAAGCTGAATGGCGGTCGGTTAGGGGACACGATGGTGTGGCGTCGCACAAGCGACACCCATCCCCGTTTGGTACGTGTGGTCGTCGCAGGGTGGCGCCGCCTAGCCAAGCCAAAAATTCCAGCCACTTTTTGTGTACTTCCGGGCTCACAACAGGGGAGCGCGTTATGCAGGCTTCAGGCAGCGTGGAGATCGATCAGCCGGCCCATCACACCCCACCAACTATGCTACTTCTAGGTACACTATTTGCTAGTGAATTTTAGTGGCGTTTTCTTCTTATTATTATGTGCTTGTTCGCATGCTAGCAAGGTGTGATCCGCAAAAATTTGCTCGTACCAGAGTTGATGATGGTAAATGATTTTCTTTTAGATTCATGTGTGGGCTTTTTGAAGAAATATTCCTAGATGCCTGAACAAGAACAAGGCGCTCTGGCTTCCTGACCGCCTGCGTCAGATCCAACGTCCTCGTCGGTTTGTAGCCGCTGCTAATCCCAAGGCATGGCTTGCGAAGCTACTGTACTACCACTAGCGCATACAGTAGCTAATACTAGTACGTTCATAGTTAGGCTTGTTTGGATGGTCATATATCCATCTTAAATCATGTGTGCGAGAGTGGTTTGGCGTAAAATTTAGTCTAAATTTCACATGAAACCACACATGCACACATAGATTCAGCACATACATGGACGTCTAAACAAGCTGGTATGTCCATTCCAAATTATAAATCATCAAAATTAATTGAATTTTTAAGTCAAAATTAATTGGTATGTACTCCCATCATTCCAAATTTTGTATGAATATAAAAACAGTTAGAATAACTTATAATTTGAAATGGATGATCGATCACCATTCATCACTACCTCTTGCGAACGAAACAGTTGAGACCATGCATGTTAGTGTGATCGTGATCTTTTGTCTCATACAGTTAGCCTGACCACTTGTAATCCTTAGTTTAAAGGGCGCCAAATAAAGAACTAGCTGGTGCATGCCTAGAAAGATTCTGAAAATTGATTTGTCCTACGGACATATGGAGCACAAGCACAACTGCTTCCAGTTCAAAGTGTCCCTCATCAAGCCATCATCATGCAAAACCGAGGGATTTCAAGAACAATGTCATAAAGAGCCAATTTGAGCAGTATATATAAGATCACAGAAATTGTCAGTGATTAGCTACTGTAACTGGCGCCCATACTAATAATGCCTAGAGTTTGAAGCTTTGGCGGCAAAAGGAATCAATTTTCAACAGTCAACAACTTATGACACATCGATCGCGCCTACTACATTTTTTTTTGTATACAAAGGTAGTACTGTCAGGGCCGTGTTGTTACAGGCTTTCAGACACATGACTGTTGTAACGTTAGTTTTGACCTACACAGTATAAAATAAGAGGATGCATGTCTGTACCCTCATCGACTAATAATAGCAGAATATACAAACACAAAAATAACGTCAAAGAACCGACGTATGTATGGATATATAAGAAAATAAACCGTGCAGGCAGAAAAAGAAGAAGAAGAGAAAGCATCACACGGCCGGAGCTAGAGAGAGACGAAATGTCCGTGGCCCTCTCAAGAACGAGAAGAACTTTAAGAAGAAAATGCGAGTTCAAGAACGTGCATGTGCACGCGCATGTGGACGGTGGTGGCGTACCTTGCGGGTGAGCGAGACGTCCGGCGCGGGGATCTCGACGACGCAGGTGTGCGTCGCAATGCCCCACCCCTCCACCGCCGGCAGGCACTTGCACCGCGGCATCGACTTGCGCTCGTACGACAGCGAGTCCACCCGCGGCCCGCCGGAGAACAGCGGCGCCGGCGTACCGGGCGTCGCCGGCGCAGACCCGTTCGGCGGCGTCGTCGACCCCGGCTCCGCCATTGCTAGCTGCTGCTCGGTTGCAATTGCTAGCTCTACCCCAGCACCTGCTTGCTTCCTCTCTCCCTCTCTTGCTCTCTCGCTCTCACTCTCGAAGACAATCTCTTTTTTTTTTGGTTTTTTGGACTGCCGGCAGTGCAGCAGAAATAGGTCACTGAAGTGTACTAATTACATGATTTGATGGTTTTTGCTGAGGTGATGCTATGATAATGGCCGGATGATGGGCTCCAGCAGGCCGATCACTAGCAGAGACTACGACTGATGTATGGCTACAACTAGCGATGCATGATGCTGGATGGTCTTGCTATTTTTTTTTTTGGTTTTTTTGTCAGTTGGGTGGCGAGCAAAGATGATGGCGAAACTTACATGATCCGGAGGCTTTTGTTGAGTTTGTGCTAAGGAATTAGTGGGGAAGTATCCAGCCTACCAAAACTTACGCCTCGCTTCGCAACACCGATGCTTTTGGAGATCTTGATTTCTTTTTTTTTTGTGTTTTTTTGGGGGTTGGGTTTGGATTTTTGATAGGGACTGGAGTTACATGCTCCACAGGTTTTTCTCAAGGTTTGGCTAAGGCGTAATGGGTGGGGAGATGGTGTCCAGCTCTCTCACAAGAACAGTCTCTCTCAGGGCTTGCTAGGATTGGGAGAACGGAGTTAGACGCATGCGAAAGATCGAGCTAGCAGCAGCAAGAACTGGGAGCACAAGATGGGATGCAATGGCGAGGTGACGAGAGGAGGAAGAAGCTAGCAAAGCAAATGGAAAAGGGCAGGTGGGTGATGATGGGGTTTGGAGGGCGAGGTGGTGTGGTGTGGGTGCGTGGGGCTGTGTATATAGGGAGGCTGTGCGAACGCACATGAGGGGGATGGATCGAGGTCAATGGCATCCCTCCACTTGAGGCAGCTAGTAGCATCTCCCAACTGCTCTCGATAATAATGCAAACTAAAAGATAGCAGTGGAAATGGAAGAGCATCATCTCAGTTAAGGTGTGCTTCGAAGTACCTTGTTTATGCTCGCAAAAAAAAAGTACCTTGTTTAAGCAAAGCTTGTGACAAAATAAACGGCCGATAAGCTACTAGCTGTCCGACGCTCTGTGTGCAGGGTCAGTTTTTTTTTTAAGGCAGACGGCAGGAGGTCAGAATAATACTGAGCCCTGCGAAATTCTTGGCAGCATTAATGTGCCAAATTTTTTAATAGCATTGACAAGGTTTGCGGCCTCAACAGATATTGTTTCTTCTTGGAAAATAAAATGCCAAGCTAAGAAATAAAAACATCTGAAAAATAGTGTAAATTATTGATAGTGGGCTAGTTATAGAGTTATCCTATAACCCTACCTAGGAATAGACCGGAAGAGGAGCCTAACCAGCAGAACGATTTGAATACGCTGATGCCTTATTTTGTTGACCGCATGGGCTCATCACTAATTCACTATTCTATTAGTTCAGGGACTAATCGTTACACACTCATCAGTGATTTGGAGCCCGGGTCAGGGCTTGTTTAGATGCAAAAACTTTTTGGATTTTGACACTGTAGCACTTTCGTTTTTATTTGACAAACATTGTCCAATCATGGAGTAACTAGGCTTAAAAGATTCGTCTCGCGATTTACAGGCAAATTGTGTAATTAGTTTTTATTTTTATCTATATTTAATATTCCATACATGTACCGCAAGATTTGATGTGATGGAGAATCTTGTAAAGTTTTGGGTTTTTGGATGTATCTAAACAAGACCTCAGTGTCAGCGAAGAAGCCTTCGTTTAGCATACTGGGCTCATGTGCAATAATGGAAGAAGATGCAAAGGATATATTTTTCTGGGAGAAAATAATAGAAGATGATCTCATGGCATGGAAAGTGGGAACTAGGAACAAGCCCATCCGAAGATTCCGAACATCGGGGGGCGTGTTCTATATAGCAACTACTTAGAAAATTTCGTTTGTCAGGTTGTCGGTAATAAACAGAGCTGCATGTATAGAAGCAGTAAAACCCTAAACCCTAATTAGCAACTACTTAGAAAATTTCGTTTGTCAGGTTGTCGGTAATAAACAGAGCTGCATGTATAGAAGCAGTAATACCGGACTGGACTCTCAGGGCATCATAGGGCCCGCGTGTCGGTGACTGATTGCTCGCAAGATCTTTGGAGGAATCGGAGCTTCGTTGTGAGCTTGCTGCTAATGCCTGTGAAGTCAACAGGACTTTGATGTTCCTCTCCTTCTGCAATTAATCAGAGTGCTACTGTCATTTTGGTCAGTGCCGTTACGTCCGTCCGATGGCAGTGGCACTACTAGTGGCCTGTAGATTTTGAGCCCTAGTACTTCCTCCACTTGATCCTGACCCTTTTTTTTTTCCCTCTTTTGCGTCATTCTCTATCAAGTGTGGTGTGGTGGTCTTGCAGGAGTACTGTACCTGACCGTGCAATGATCCATGCTAGCCAGGAGTACTCCTACTTGCTTTGCAATCTTGTGGCTCTGAACTCTGTGTGGTCGGGTCAGAGTCAGACCCGTTGTTCTCGCATTGTCCACATGTTCAGTCCGGCTCCAAGTCTCGATCCAAGCTGCACCGATGGAAACCTGCATTCATGGCCGATGAGCCCCGTGCTAGTAACGGGAGATGCATGCTCAGCCTCTGGCTTGGCAAGCCGCGCGAGGCACGAATGGCGGAGACGCATCCCTCTCTGTCTCGGTCTGAACTCTGAATGCGGAGAGCAGTCTGATCAGTAGCTAGTATGCGCCTATGCCAAAGCAATAAACGCCAAACGCCACGTCTGATCTGATGAGCCTGCTCGCTAGTCTGAAAAGGGCTGAATTTATTACTATGAGACAAAAACAGCAACAATCATTCATGAGAATGGTTACTCGCAAATTAAAAGCCTCTCGCTTATATTAAACCAAACCCTTGCCAGAAAAGATCGCCATGGCAGGAGAATCTCATCGATGCGTCGTATAGTAGTAGTAGTTCGTAAAGCGGCCGACCTGATTCGCCACAGCTTGTCCTCGAGCCAGGCGTCATCAGCACAACTGCACCAACCAACCTAGGTTAGCTGCTAACACTGCAATTAAAAAGATTATGCTCACAACGTGGCACAACAGTCTGCCCCACTGATGCATCCGTGATGCTTTACACTTGAGCTAGCCGAGGAACCAAACGCCACCGGAAAAGTTCAATGAACCGAGCCGAGGCATCTTGGCCGTCCTGGAGTCTGCATCAGAAAAAGAAGTGCTTTCCGCGGCGCCCCCTAAACGCCACTAAACTGCCGCATCCTATGCCACCGAGAGAGATCATGCAGCATGAAATGCGATACTAGGTAGTACCATGATTTTGTTCCGTCGAATCAAGGATACTGATCCTCTGTCATGGCCGTGCCACTTAGGAGTAGTATTTGCTCTTCTTCTTCCTGGTGTCCATTTCACAACGGTGATCGAGGACGAGAAGGCAGGATGCAGAGAGACATGCACACCCTGCTGCTAGTGTGAAGAGACAGTACGGTGGTGTGGGGTTGTGGCACTTTGGGTCGTTGATGCCTTTCCTTCCTTAAGCAGCCTGCATGCATGCATGAGAGGCCATGACCAGCTAGCTTTGCTTTGAGACGGTATGTAGGTAGCTAGCAACAGGATCGCCCACGTTGCAAGTGACCTTAACTGACACACAGCACAGGGTGTTGTCACTGGTTACTGAAGAAGATTGGGTAGAGAGATCAGATTCTTGCCTTATGCGAGCTCTGACGATGTGTTTGCCGTGACGGTGAACAAAAGTTCAGATACTACTCTACCATTTTACACCTGCACTCGGAACTGTAGCACTGTAGCGCGGGGTGGACGGATTAAAGAAGCCGCGCGCTCTTCTTCTGTCCAATCTGTTCCTGCAGCAGCAGCTGATGCTGCGCGCCAGGCCTTTTGCTCTCGGCCATCAGTCCCACGCCGAAAAGGATCGAGCGGAGAACCTCGAGGCTCCTCCGCCACTTTATCCCGTGGGTACGCTAGCTATTCGTTTCACCGTTCAGCAGCCCACCTGTGGCCAGCCACTGGCCACTCACACTCATGACAAATTCCTTCATGCCTATTGCCTGATCGCCAGCTGATGGCCGGACCCGCTCGATCACCAACTCACCCAGTGTCAACACACACACACACACACACACACACTGGAAAGCAATTGCGAAGGCGCAGCGATCAAGCAATCCCTGTCTCTGCCTCCTCCCCTGGACTGGAACCATGCGTCCGTCCGTCAGCCATGAGTGGCAACACCCCGAGGCAGCGCAGCGTGTCCCCGCGGAGGCCCCCCGGCGCCCGGCCCAGCCTCCCTGACGCGAAGTGTGTGGCGGAGAGGCGCGCGTTTCTTTGAGGCCGTCCGTTGAGTTGTGCCTGGCCGCATGCCGCTGGCACTGGCACTTGGCATGGGAATGATGCGCCATCCATCACTCCAGATGCCAAGCGAACAATCGAGCACGGAAGTATTGGGGCCTGCTGGTCCTCCTGTGTTCTGAGCAGTGAAAAGGCGCGGGCTTTTTTCCCCCCCGGTGGCAGCGCGAGGCCGGGGATCGGTGGGCGGAGGCCATGGAAACGGACACTACCTACACTACACGTAGCTTATCTGTAGTGGAGATCATTAGACTCGACGAGGCCACTGCAGCAGAACCTATAATGGCGAGATGCGATGCGACGACACTGTGAAATATTTGCTTTCAGGCCATGAAGCAAGGCCTAATTGTTCAATCTGTCGCGCCATCTTGTCTGCTTCGTTCGGCAGTTCAGGAGGACGCATCAGCATCAGGGGACAATAATTGACATGCATGTTGCGGCCATTCTTCTTCTTCTTCAATTCACTGTACTTTGCCCTAACAGTAACAGCAAGCACGTAGTATGTAAATAAGAACCGAGGCAATTATGAAAAGAGCTGAGCTTTGCTTTGGCCTTTATTATCACTCGTCAAATGTCCGATGGCGACGGATCTAGCAGGCCGCCTGGCGAAAAGCAAGAGCGGGCCGGCGACGACGAAGTGGCCGATGCCAGCCACCCGAAAGTCGCCGATAAAAGGGGTCTCGCAAATTTTCACCTGCAATCAATCTTCTTCCGCGGGCCAATGATGCTCGTCGTGGGGGCAGAAAAGGGGAGAAGGACGCTCGAGAATTTGTGCTCGTCGTGGGCGCCAGGGCCTGGGCAGAGGGGTGGTAGGGGCCAGATGCCCAGATGCTTGCTCGCTGCGGCGGTCAGGCACAGGCAGGACCGCGCAGGAAATGTTGTTGTTGTACTCCTCGTGTAATGTGGTGCAGTGCAGAGCTGGAATGATCATCGCCGTCGTCAGTGATGATCCGTGCTGCGTTATCTTGCTTGACACTCTCATGTCGCGATTAGGCGGTAACTGATGATCAGGTTAAGGGAGAAGGGGCTAGCTCGATTGGCGAGAACAGCAGCACACAGTGCGTGTCCAGTCATATTGTGATCTGATCCACATCTACTCCTTTGGATTTGCTGACGAGAAGATTCATGGAACAGGACAGCACGGCGTACCGCACCACCCTGTAGCTTTTCTCATAGGAAAAAGAGGCGACAGGGCGACGAGAGGCGGTGCGCGGAGACCTGGAGCGGGACGTACGTACAGAGGCTAATAATACGCACGCACACGGCGGCGTTTTCTTGAAGCCCGAAATAGTAAAGCAGCAGAGCTCGCTGTGGTGCCTGTGTGCGTGCCGCCGTCGTGGGCCAAGCATGAAGAGTCGATTGATCGAAAGAGATGTAAAGAGCTGGGCATGGAAGGTGGATCATCATCCAGCCGATCGAGCAGCACCGAGGAGCATCTGTTCTCGGCAGCTCGATCGGGCTCACACATGTGCACGTACGCACGCACGTCAGTTTGACACCGAGACACCACGAAGCATGAGTAGGCGACAGCGCCAAAGCGGAAAACTTGAGGCCGGGGAGTGATCGAAGGCAGTGGCATATCGATCGCTTGGAGGTGAAAAAAAGCTACTCTCCTAGCTAGGGCCGGGGTTTGGAGCGAGGCGAGCGACGCTGGCCTCTGGATTTCCCTTTTGCTCGCCATTGGTCGCCGGGTGCCGGGGCTTTTTGATCGCTCTCTCCCCTTCCTTGGCAATTTGGCATGCATGCGGCGGGGTCGTCGTCGGCATGCGGCGGATATCTGACGATATGATCGCCGGGCCGGGCGGTGGTAGTGGGAGACAGGGGGGCGAGGAGAGTACTGCACGGCGCCAGCGACACGACTGCTGCTGTGCACTACTACCGGCGTTGTCAGCGTGGGAAACCGGCCAATCGTGTGGATCGGACATGCATGGTATACTTGCCCGTCGTGTTGGCAACTTTGGCATGGAGACTTGGAGTCTAGCTAGTGCTCTCCTCGCGTGGTTTACATGCACACCGTCAATTGATGAAAGACTCCAACACGAAGGTCGACGGCCATGCGTTGCCTCGAACCCACCATCGCGTTTCTCGCGACCAGCCCGCAGGCGCCGTTGCCGTTGCCGACCGGGGCCTCTCCGATCGGGTTTGGTTCGGGGCCCGACGGACCGCTCCGGCGCGGCCTGGCCGACCTGACTGACTAATTCATTCCTGGCGATCAAATTTCCGATATACTTTTATTTCTGTTTTTAGAAAAAAATTAATTCCATCTTTACCTATTTTGAACGGCGCGGGTGTGCTTCATTATCTTTTGAGTTCTCCGCTCCACACACACCCTCATCCCACGTAGGCTGATGTCAGCGCTGACGCATACAGAGCAAAAGAAAATATTTATTTTAAATTACTATAACTTTTGAATGGTACATTTATTTTTAATTCCGTCTGCACCAGTGTGTTCTACGCGATAAGATGAATAAAACTAGATCCCACTTGTATATATTTCGAAGATTTTTTTTCTAATAATAATTTATGCGTACTAACTTATAATATATAACTTATAACATATAACTTATATGAAAAACTTCAACTCAAGAGTTATCAAAACACAACTTATTTACAAAGAGTTATTAAACATAAAGGTTAAACATAAAGGAACAATACCGTCTTGTTCTACGCGACGAGACGAATAAAAATAGACCCTAATTGCATTTATTTTAAAAAAAATATTTTTAGTAGTAATTTATGTGTACTAACTTATAACACATAAGTTGAGTACAAAAGTTATATGAAATAACTTATCATAGTAACTTATGTAGACAAGTTATATAGAACTACCTATGTACATACACAAGTTATTAAACACAAAAGAATAAATTAAACTTATAGCTTATGCCAGTGCAAACATAAAAAGTTATTAACGCACAAGGGAAAGAGTTAACTTATAACTTATACTACAATTTAGAAACACAAAA
>Ga0182004_10001930_pt1 | contig 15783 bp, 14 predicted proteins | sample Sormic07211540_1_FD_120479 | JGI IMG/M metagenome (GOLD analysis project Ga0182004, IMG submission 120479) | Endophyte microbial communities from Sorghum bicolor roots, Mead, Nebraska, USA - 072115-40_1 MetaG | ecosystem: Host-associated > Plants > Roots > Unclassified | place: USA: Nebraska...
CGATAATTCGGGTTCGGGTATTCCCGATTTACCCGAATTTTCAAAAAACAACGCACTATATAAAATTTCAATAGCAATTTATATATAATTTCAGCAGCAATTTGTATAGAATTTCAATAGCATTTTGTAGAGAATAATATATTACTGTCACTTATTCAAACAAAGAGAATTATGTTCTAATAAATTGATAAGTTCTAATATTTAACTAACAACACATGATAAATGCAAAGATATAGACAAATATTTGGGTAATTCGGGTACCGGGGGATATTACCCGAATTACCCAAACTAATTTCAGGTAATAAAAAATCGCTATCCGAATCTAGGATCGGGTACCTCGGGTTCGGGTAATTCTGATCTAGATCCGGGTAATTCGGGTACAGGTAATGGGTATCGGGTAATTTGCCTAGGCTTACTATTTCGCCTTGCATACCCATTGTCACTGAATCTTCAACTATTGTTGGAACGGAGGAAGAGAATAAACTAGGGGTAAGTATCAAAAGCGTTACCCCCAAGAAGTCTTGTTTTCATCTTCATCTGTGATGTAGATGGAGGAGTTCGTCGCCATTGGGATGCGCCGCCTCCTCCTGAGGGTCTGCTATAACCATCATATTATTACCAAATTTAATTTATATTATAGATGTCATGATTATCTAAAAAAAGTTAGAGGTCTTAATTTTTATACAAAGAAAAAACATAAATAGAGATGTAGCACTCTTTATCATCATTTGCATTTTGATGTATTGAATATTTTTTTCTTCGTTGCAACGCACGGGTATATTTGCTAATACAAACAAAAGTGCAACATTAATCAAAACTAATTTTTTTATGAACTATGTTTTTTATATGTGCCGCAATATTTGATGTGACAAATAAATTTTAAAATTTTTTTGAATTTTAGAGTTAACTAAACAAGGCCTAACCATTAAAAGAAATCGGAATAGTGCCCGATGAGGGCATGTCCTCACGTTCGTGATGTACAGGGCCTCTGCGTCCGGTTCTATTTGGTTGCTCTGCTCCTGTTTTTTAACACATATCGCATCAAATATTTGAACATATATATACAATACTAAATATTAATTATTTATAAAACTAAAAACATAGCTAAAGAATAATTTTACAAGACGAATTTTTTAAACTTAATTAATTTATATTTAAACATTAATTACCAAATAAAATAAAAATAGTATAGTATCCATTAAACTCTAACACCTCTAACCAAACACCTTGAAAACTCAACGTGCTTGGAAAAAACTGAAAACTGTTGTACTGTGCATGTCGTGTGAGAGCGTGAGAGAAGAGAGGCAGCACATGTGTGGGGTCCGAGGTGGGTGCTGCTGTCCTTCACTGAAATACATTGAGAAAGAAAAAAAAGAACACAAACAGAATACAAGGGAAAGGAGGGCACAAATCTCGAAGATATTATTTAATGGTTGAGATAAGCCCCGTTAAACATGTACATGCTCTAATACAATTTCTTATTGAAACAACTCTATCAGATTTAAAAAATATTTTTTTTTTCTAAAACATGACATATTTGTATATACTTAATATATTAATTAAAGTTTTCGCAAAAAAATAATATATTAATTAAGAATCCAAATTTTTTGCCTTCAAATTTTCGTCCAGTCTAACTTATTCCTCAAATCAAACAACATATTAGTTAGTATCCTCTGTGTTCCTTTTCTTTTTCGTTTCGGTTTCTATTTCCTATCTCGCTTGAGGTGTTCCCTGTAGTCTATTCCATACCTCTCAAGCTCTTAGTGTTTCGTATTTTTCGTGACTTCTTTTCTTTAGTAAATTTCATTGGCGGTCCTTGAAGTTTTTCTGAGTTCCATCTAGATCTCAATACTTATAAATTGCACATTGGACTCAAACTTGTCCCGAGTTCCAATCTTGGTTGCAGTACTTCCAAATTTCACCAACTGTTCCCTAAACTTACACATTTAGCTCGCTCCCTGAACTTGTCTCAAGTTCTCATTCCGGTCAAGGTACTTACAAAGTATATACTTGTCTACCTAAACTTATATTATTGTACATTCCTAATCTAATTCCTCCCCTCCCACCCCACACCATGCATAACTGGATTTGTAGGACCTGTGGGGGCTTCGAAAGGTGAGATGTGTAGAGATAGCTTTCTAAATCCTACCATGCCACTTGCTTGCCTATGTCGTACTTACACGATCGCACCTCCCGCTCAAGCCTTCACCATGTGGCCCTCCTCAGTTCCACTTGACTCGATCCCCCACCTCTTTGTGCCCATGTCCCTGCCTTGTGGTAGTTCGAATCGAGATCACCACTGTCACTATCACACTCCACCTTCCTTTAATTCTTGACCCCTGTCATGCAAGATCTCATGCTTGTTCTCATTCTCAACATCTCCTCGTACCATTTTGGCACCCTTCAAGACTTCCTTGCCTTTCTTGGCAAGGACAAGTCTGTCACTATGACACGATAGGGTAACATGTATTGCGTACGGCGTGGCAACACGGGCACGCATGCTAGGTCCTAGTGTGGCAACATGGGTGTGTAATTGATCACTCTGATGATGCAACATAGGCAGATGTGGGGTGGTAGGGTGAGCACGGGGTTGTACCCTGTGCCTGAACGGGTGAGGCAAGCATGTGTGTAGCGTGGCGAGGACAAGGACGGTAAGGTTTGGGGTTGAATGGACCAGAATGGTACAATAATGTAACTTTAGGTAGCTGAGTGTATAATTAGCAAGTACCGAGTCTAGGATGAGAACTTGCGATAAGTTCAGGGATCTAAACATGCAATTTATAAGTATCACGACTAGAATGAGAACTCTATATAGGTTTAGAGAGTTGAACGTGCAATTTACAAGTACCTGAATCTAGACGAGAAATTAGAATAAATTTAAGGTCCGCTAGTGAAATTTGGGCAACGCTTGGTTTCTCGAATCAAACCGTCCGTGTATATGTGCATCTTGGATAGCCACATGTCCCACTGTTTGGTTGCCGGACTCAACGATTCCATACAAGCCCAAAGCATCCATATGCCTACCTTCTCGATGTTGCATAACCTTATGCGCCAAAAAAGACCAACCGATGCATAATCCATCTATCCAGGATGATCCATCCCATTCATCTATATACACTTCACCAAACACTACCTTATTCCTTTTTTATTTCCATCCGGTGTTGTCTATTTCGTGACTTATTTTCTTTTATAAGTACCTCTCGTTTTTTCTTATAAATATAAAAATAATAAAGAATAAATATAGTAATATAGGTTCTTAAAACCTTGGTCCTTCCATAATAAATAAATATTTCCTCCACTAAGTTGTTGATGTAGTTTTAATTATAAATAAAATTTATTATTATTAGGACCTAGAGATCAGCCGTTAGGGCACTCTCAATGCAGAAACCATCATAGTTTCTATACACATTAATTGTAGTGCCACCTAAGCATTTGGCTAATGTGGCAAGAGAGTTATTGAAGAGAGCGAGAGCAAAAAACATATAAACTGGGTCTAAAGTTAGAAACCATGTCTACACAAAATTCAAGACATAAAGTGATATGATTGGCTAAGAATGGAGAGAGAATGAATGTGATTGGATAAAAAAATATTCTATAGAAACTATGCATTGGGACCATAATTTCTATATATAGTGTTTATAAAAATTAATACATATAGAAACTACATGTAGTTTCTAGCATTGAGAGTGCTCTTATAAACTGAAATTTTTGACAGTTTGTCATTCAATCTAACCAAAATAAATGTATATCCATGTTGTGCACAACAACAGATTATATTATACTGAAATAAATAATAGTTAGTAAGTAATAGAAGAGGCTAAATTTGAGGTACTCAGTCAAAGTATGCATGCATATAGGTAGAGCAAAAATTGGCATGTTTGACTGCTTGCATGCATCTAGTCAATGCCACCGGATCTCAACGAGCAGACATGCCCATGATGTGAGGGGATTTCGTGGTGCTTTGCTGGGAGAACAAAACGGTAGTAACTAATTAACCACCTATGGGAATTTATTCTCTCACTCGTCATTATCCTGGTAAAAAGAAACGGTCATCGTTGATCCCATTTTCTCTCATGATCAACAGACAATGGCCATCTATAAATATATATATGCGCTCATTTGTACCTCCTCTGTGTGATAATTTTTCATATATCGCAGACAATGAATACTAAGAATTGCATTATCTGCTGTATTCTTTTCATGCTCGTTGTGCACACAAATCATGCTCTAGCCGGTTTGTGTTCCTTTACATCTATCTTTTCTTTTATGTTCTAGTTTTTTTAGTTCAGTTGTAATCTAACAAAGATCAATTTGTATTTTTTTTGTTTCTTTACCTTTTTATCTTCATTTGTGTTTAGTCTTCAGACTTTTTAATTAAGACTGAACAAAAAAAAGCTCTTCTAATCATTTCCTCCAGACAAGAACTTTTTTTTTGGCATTTTCACGCCAAGATATGGTAGCTGATTACATACATTATGGGTATGCATACATGTGTTTAACTCTTTTTTTTTTGCAGAGTGTGGCCATACATATCCTATAATGCCATTCTGTAAGGGATGGATGTGCACGACCGAGTGCTGGATGGAGGCAAAATTAATCGCAGCCAAAGTTATGGAAGACAAGTGTGTGAAAGGCGGGATCAAGGGCTATTGTTACTGCCGCTTTTGCCGTTAATTAATTTGCCACCGTCCTAGGAGAAGAATCATCAGTTCATCAATAGTTCACCATTAAGATTGTAGTTATATGTCTGTAGCTAGAGTTGTGTGTGTGTGTGTGTTGCTTTTGGCATGCTAGTGTCTACTCTCTCCGTATAGAATTTAGCTAGAAGTCGTTTAGGACAGCGACATGGTCTCCAAAATATAATTTTGACATCTTATTTTTATAAAAATATTTTTTAAAAATGATGTACGTATACTTTTATGAAAGTATTTTTAAAGACAAATCTATTCATATAATTTTTATATTTACAAACTCAATAATTTAAAAAGTTATTAATTATTTATATTCTCAATGTTTGACCTAAACCTTGTACAAAACGACTTCTAAAGTCTATACTGAGGAAGTACTATTGTATTTAAATCTGTACTAATTGAATAATAATTCATCCGTGCCCATCATTTTCTTTGCTGATTGAAAGAGTTATTGATCATTGTTTCATCAATGATGTAATAATCCGAGACATGGGCATTTAGATTGATATGCACGACCAAGAAAAATAAGAAATGTATACATCACAAATATGTACAACCAAGTAATATGCATACATCAGTACAAAGTGCAATTTCTTGTGCACAATCTAAAAAGAACAATATCCGAATCAGCATGGCAACTAATTAATAAGATCTGAAAGAAGAAAACAAATCTAGCAAACGCACTGAAATTACGGAACTCAGATCATTCCATCCGTGCTTATGGTATTGATGGTTTTCATTAGGTACGGTAATTAAAGTCATGTAGCATAGACGTATTTATTTATGCGAGTACTGTAATATGCATGTTGGACCGTCTGACGTGCAGTCAGCCAACTAGTCAAAAACTGTATCGAAAATTTGGACCCAGTCGATGATGAGTCGATACCGAAATGGTGTGAAATCAACGAGCTCATCAGTCATCATGTCGCTGGATCCTGTGAGGATCTTTACTTTTATCGAGAGGATAGCACACAGAGTTGAGGCAATTTTCTAGGTTTATATTCCCACACAATGCTATGCCAACCTGAGGGGTTGGAGATACATATTTATAGGGCTGCTAACCAGCCAACATATGCCAAGATGCTAGTCTAAAATGCTGTCGTACAGATGCTAACTGTTGTCCTAAAAGCAGTCAATTATATTGTCCTACAGATGTCCTAAAAGCAGTTAAGGATGTTGTTTACAAAGGACACAAAGACCATGTGCTGCGTATTGCAGCCCACAACCACTAGCCAACACAAAGACTTATCCATCACTCTACCCCTAAGTCTTGTGTGGCTCCTTGTGAGGTATATGAGCCATCCCGATCCTGGCGCGAAGTTCCTGGAACTTGATTCGCCCAAGGGACTTGGTCAGGAAGTCGGCGAGCTGGTCTTGGGTGTTAATGTAGTTGGCCCGAACGCTCCCTTCCTCCAAGCAGCTCATGATGAAGTGGTGCCTCATCCGGATGTGCTTGCTGCGCTCATGGAAGACTGGATTCTTTGCCAAGGCCAAGGCAGACTTGCTGTCCACCCTGAGCTCCACTGCCTCTGCGTCTCTGCCAAGGAGATCGCCGAGCAGTCGAGCCAGCCATAGAGCCTGAGTAGAAGCGGTAGTGGCTGCGATGTACTCTGCCTCGCAGCTGGACAGAGCCACCACCTACTGCTTGACCGACTGTCAGCTGATCGGACACTTGCCGAGGAAGAAGAGTGCCCGCTGGTGCTCTTGCTCGTGTCGATGTTGCTGGTGTGGTCGCTGTCACTATACCTGATGAAATGTGCCACACCAGGACACCTCAGATAGTGCAAACCATAGTCGAACGGTGCCTACGACGTAGCGGAAGATCCTCTTCACGGCCTGCTGGTGCTCCATCGTTGGTCGCTGCATGAACCGGCTGACGTAGCCGACGGCGAACGCCAAGTAAGGTCGCGTGTGGACAAGGTAGCGAAGGCTGCCCACAATGCGCTGGTACTGCGTCACATCCACCTCTTCCTCTGTACTCTCCCGACTTAGCCTCTCCTCCATAGTAGTGTGGGCTGGGTTGCAGCCAGTGAGACCGCCCACCTCCACAATGCACTTGGTGTAGGCTGTCTGACGGAGAGAGGTGCCGGAGCTGTCCTGGTGGACCTCGATCCCCAGGTAGAAGGATAGAGGGCCCAAGTCGCTCATCTGGAAGGTCGCCCTCATCTTCTCCTTGAACTATTCGATCTCCACCTCCTCGGTGCTGGTGATCACAAGATCGTCGACGTAGACACCCACTAGTAGGGCCTTTCTTCCAATGCCCTGTTGGTAGATGGCTGCCTCGTGCGGGCTTTGCTCGAAGCCCATCCCCTTCAGCGTGGAATCCAGTTTGGCATTCCACGCCCTCGGTGCCTGCCGCAAGCCATAGAGGGCCTTGCACAGATGAAGCACCTTGCCTTCCTTGCCGGGAATCACAAATCCCAACGGCTGGTGCACGTAGACCTCCTCCTTCAAGTCGTCGTTAAGGAACGCTTACTTGACATCCATATGATGGACACGCTAGCCCTCTTGGGCAGCTAGCGCAAGGAGATGTCACACGGACTCCATCCGTGCTACGGGGGCGAAGGCGTTGTCGAAGTCGACCCCCTCTTGCTGCACGAAGCCTCGTGCCACCAAACGAGCCTTGTGCTTGATGATGGCACCGACTTGATCCCTCTTTAGCTTGAACACCCACTTAAGGGTGATCGCGCGATGACCACAAGGGAGATCAGCGAGCTCCCAAGTGTGGTTCTACTCGACCGCGTCCATCTCCTGCTGCATCGCGACACGCCATGTCGCGTCTCCCTCTGCCTCAGCGAAGAAGCGATGCTCACCGTCCTCGTGTGCCAGGTGCAGCTCTGTCTCGAAGTCGTGTACCGCTAACCCAAGGATAGGTTAGTTACGATGTTGTCCATGGTGCGGTAACGTAGAGGCTCGTCATCATGGTAGACATCGACGCGGTCCTCGTCGCCGAACAGCGGAGTGGCGAACTCCACCGAACGCTGACAGGCTAAAGCTACTGGTGCTAACCTTGGAGATGCCGGCGCTGGTGCAAGAGAGTGGGGAGCCAGTGCAGGAGCGCGTGGTGTAGCCGGTGGTGTTGGACTCACTGGTGGTGAAGGCGGCGGTGGGCTCGCCGAAGCTGATGGCGAGCCGGGTGCCGAGGAGGGCGAGCTCGGTGAAGACGAGCTGCTAGCTCCCCGGCTCCCTCTAGGTGGACGTAGTCGATGATGAAGGCCCTGAGGGTGGAAGCCGAGCCATCATCCACCGCCTTGTCCCAAGTCCAGTCTCGCCCTTCGTCGAACATGACGTCCTAGGAAATGCGGACACGCTGTGTCGTAGGGTCGAGGATGTGGTAGGCCTTAGTGCCCTCTACGTAGCCGATGAACACTCTTGTTGTGCTCCGATCGTCAAGCTTGCCGACATGAGTGAGCTCTTTGGCAAATGCTAGACAGCCAAAGATGTGGAGGTGGCTCACCATCGGCTTGCGCTCGTGCCAAGCATCGGCATCATGCCATGAAGCGCCTTGGTGGGCGAGCCGTTGAGGAGATGGACGGCGGTCATCACTGCCTCTCCCCAGTAGATCACCGGCATCCCTATCTACTTGAGGAGAGCGTGGGTGGTGGCGACCACCATTAGGTTGCGGCGCTTGACGACACTGTTCTGCTGCGGGGTGCACGGTGTGGTGAAGTGGCGCTAGATCCCCTTGTCGGCGCAGTGCGTCGTGAACTCAGCCGCTGTGAACTCGCCGTCGTTGTCCGTGTGCAGCACCTGAAGCTTGCGGCCGCACTCCTCCTCCGTGGCAGCTTGGTGGTGCTTGATGGCATCCGTAGCTGCCCCCTTGGTGTCGAGAAGGACAACCCACATGTAGCGGGATGTGTCGTTGATGAGGAGGAGGAAGTAGCGTCATCCTCCAAGTGTAGCCGGTGTCACGGGGCCGCAAAGGTCGCTGTGCACAAGCTCCAGCTTCTCCTTGGTGCGGAAGCTTGCTTGGCAGGGAAAGGACATCCGTCGCTGCCTGGTGTGGACACAGGTGTCGCAGAACTGCTCCACGTGGTCGTTGCACGACATGCCCTGCACCATCTCCTTGTTGCCGAGCTACTTCAGGGCCTCGAAGTTGAGGTGCCCAAAGCGCTCGTGCCACCGCCAGGCTTCATCGTCCCACCGAGTTGCAAGACAAAAGGGTTGCCGCACCTATGCGTGAAGAACGTAGAGGCAGTTGCTCCTCCTATTCACCTTGGCAAGAAGTCGGTGACGAGGATCCCAAATGCAAAGCACGCCGTCCTTGATCTCTACGCACGAGCCTTTCTCATCCAGCTGTCCCAAGCTGATGATGGAGTTCCTCAACGCAGGGATGTAGTAGACGCCGGTTAGCAGTCGATGCTCGCCGTTCTTGGTGACGAAGATGACAGAGCCGGCGCCCTTGATCTCTATGGCGGAGGCGTCCCCGAACTTGACAGAGCCTCAAACGTCGGAGTCGGGCTCGGAGAAGAACTCGCGCCGGCCTGTCATGTGGTGGGTGGTGTCGGTGTCGAGGCACCACCCATCGATCTTGTTGCCGCCGCCGGACCTACTGCGAGGAGGGTGTGTGCCTTGGGCTCGTCGAGGTAGAGAAGAGCCGCTGCAACCGGTGCTGTTGGGGGTGGCTCGGTGATAGCATGTGCCATGAACAGAGCTGGATGTTCCTCCTCCTCCGCCTGCGCGACGTAGGCCTGGGCGTGTCGTGGCTTCCTGTTGTCCTTAGCCCAATGGCTAGCACGACCATAGTTGTGGCAGCCGTCATCTTGTGCCGGCTTAGGTTTTTTGGCGGCGCCGCCCTAGACACCTCCACGGGCGCCTCCCTTGGTGCGCCCCGGCCTGGGCGCCTTTGCGTGACTTGCCGCGCTTGCCACGCTTGCGGCCAGCTGCTGCAGAAGAAGAAGTCTCCCTCTTCTTCTTGTCACCTTGCGTGGCAGCCCAACTACTCTTGGGTGAGAAGGAGCTTGGTCCCCGAGGAGGGTTGTGGCTCGTCACTGTCGATGACCTTGAGGTGACCTCTTGCCTCCTCGATCGACATCATGGAGAGGTCTAGCAGAGACTCGATTAAGTGAGCCATCTGCCTGTACTTCTCAGGGACGTAGCGGTAGAGCTTCTCGACAGCTCTCTCCTTGCTATAGGTGTCATCGCCAAACTACACCATTTTCTACAACAAAGTGTTGAGACAGAGAGCAAAATCATCAACGTCCTCACCTGGCTTGAAGGCCAGGTTCTCCTACTCCTTGCAGAGTTGCTGCAATATGGACTTGCGGGCGCGATCGCTGCCGATGCGTGTTGTAGCAATGGCGTTCCAAGCTTCCTTGGTAGTCCGCTTGCTGGTAAGCGAGAACTGCATCTCGGTCGGGACTGCAGCGATGAGGGTATTCGGTGCCTGTCGATCCTGGTCGAAGTTGACGTCGTCGTACCGGACTACCTCCCACATGTGCAGCACCTGAAGTCTCACCTTCATCGCCGCAGCCCACTCAACATAGTTGGTCTTGGTGAGGATAGGCTACCCACCACCAGGGCCAACATCCCTGACAACAGCCTGGTACCCGTGGTAGCCACGGTACCGGTCCGGGGAGAGAGCCATGCGGCCTGCGAAAGGCCATGCTCTTCCTCGACCTGTCCACCGCTGTTGCCATGCGCGCCTCCTTCACGAGCGCTGCCAGCGCCTCCGTGCCTGTCTAGACTGCGGCCACGCTCGTGGGCGTGCGCAGCTGCCCACTGCGCCGCTCGCCGGCACGCTACATCTCTCTCCAGCAGCTCTAGGTCTAGGTCAGCACTGTCATCAGCAGTGATGGAGCTGCTGTGACTGCTGCGCAGGTCCTCAACCTCCGCTGTCGCTGCACGCGCTGCATCTACAGCTGCCTCCACCTCCGCTCTGGCTGCTACCAGCTCCGCTTGGGCCAGCCTTGACGCCCTCGCTGCTGCTGCTACGGTCGCTGCCGCTGCTCGCCTGCGCTCCTTTGCTGCAGCGAGGTCGGTCTTCTGCCGACGCCGCGCGCTCGAGGTGCCCGAGTGCTGAGACTGCCCTTCTGTAGCCATGGCGCGCTGCTACGCGGAGAGCAGAGGCAGCCGGAAGAGTTGCTGCGAGGCAAGGAGCTTGACTGGAGAAGGGATTGAGTAGGAAATGCTTAGGCTACAGAATAGTACAGCTTTAATACCACTTCACTTATCAGTCGCTGGATCCTTGCTCTAGGTGTGAGCAAGATCCTTACTCTAATCGAGAGGATAGCACACAGAGTTAAAGCAATCTTCTGGGTTTATTTCTCACACAATGCTATGCCAACCTAAGGGGTTGGGGATAACCTAAGGGGTTGGGGATACATATTTATCAGACTACTAACCAGACAGCATATGCCAAGATGCTAGCTTAAGATACTAGTCTAAGATGCTGTCCTACAAATGCTAACTGTTGTCCTAAAAGCAGTAAATGATGTTGTCCTACAAATACTAACTGTTGTTCTAAAAGCAGTCAAGGATGCAGTTTACAAAGGACACATTTGGACCATGTGCTGGGTACAACCACCAGCCAACACAAAGACTTATCCATCAGAAGTATCCCTTCTGGTCACATAAAAAAAACATGTCTGTTTCCTTGTCTTCTCTTCTAGACTAACAGTCTAACATAGGCTATGTCACTGAGTCAACACGTGTACCACAACATTCATATGAAAAATTACAAAGATCAGATTGCTGGCCTGATATTCGACTGGTTACAAAAGAAAGCTTCACATAAGTTTCTGAAAGACAAGCAGAGTCTACAATGAACAGCACTACTTTCAGAACACTAACATCTACATCTGCTCCATCCCACTTCGGAGAACTACAACAACAGGAGCCTAGAGCGTGAAACCAACAAGTATACTTACTGGATAAGGATCCTGTTAATGATTCACAGAGGGAAAAAGGAAGCTACAAAAACTCGAAAAGTGCTGATACACATAATATCTTCAAGGAACCATGACACTGTCAAATCATTGCATTTCTCACATTCTGGATGTGCATCCATGTAAGTGCTCAATGACCAGTATCACCTCGCAGAACTTGAGTATCAAATTTGAACGTGGATTAGCCTACAATCCATCTATGCAGCAGTAAGTAATTGTTTGCATGCTTGGCTTCTCGAAACTCGTGTGCACTGTCAGCAACGTAACTAATCACTGAGAGGAATATCATCAGCTCAATCTCCCAATTGAACTATTTGCAGACCTCAATCAGCTTCATAAGATACAATCAACTACTACTCGTCTAGATCCATAGTGTGTGTATTTTCAATGCAGATGGTGTGCTTGGTACTGTGATACTTAGCTGCAAAGTGACCAAGTCGATTCCCTAGGAATCTAAATTCTGTTTCTTCATCATCATCACTGTCTATGTTCTTTGGAGTGATCCTGTTTTGGTAGCACCTCCTCCTAAGCAGAAAACAATTAAAATAATAGCTCACCAGTTCTTTCCTCCCCTTGAATTGAAAAAATAAGTGGAGGCGGTTCCAGAAATTCCTGCCAGAAGATGCAGCACTATGTTGTGCTGCAGCCTTGAAACTTGCCTCCTCTTCATCTGTCCAAGAAAGTGCAATCTCCTCACCCATGCGATTGAATCCCCATGCATAGAAAGCCACACCAAGTTCACGTTTTAACTTAAGTCTCCGTTCTGCTACATGAAACCGAACACATTCCACTGATCCAGGATAGTGGCAACCACAAACAACTTCTCTACCTTTGCCAATAGGATCACCACAAAACAATGTTTTACAGCTTTCATTTTCTGGAGGCCAGACCTTTGTTCCCAACCATTTCAGTGTTTCTGGATCATCATAATTTACAGGCACCTCTCCAGTCCATTGTGGCACGTGTACTTGATAGTCTGGACCAACTGGTATTTCATTCTTCTGGTGGCTTGTAAAAAGCCAACCATTAGAAGAATTATGAGTCCTAGTCCCATGTTTCCCTTCTCCAGCCAAGTTGTTCTCCTGTTCTGTGAACACTAAAGAACCATTCAGTAACTTTGCTTTTGAACAAATTCCAACACTGGTAGGACTTGTACAGCAATTGCAAGCCATTGGGAATATTTCCTGAGTTGAAAGAGAAAGAAGAGTCAGTTTCACTCAGTAAGCAATATAAAAGTTTCTAAAGAATTACAAAGAGAAGAAGGTATGTTAATAAAAACAATGTACAGTGAACAGTATCATAAAAAAATGATGAAGGTGGATCTAAAACCACAGATGGTACTAAAAGAATAATAAAAATTAAGATGGGTTACAACAGAGTATACATGTCAAGTCTGAGACCCCCAATGCCTGGAAGTTGCGAAAATGATGATCATAGATAAAAAAAAATTCATGGTAAACCTTTCTACTGAAATGCAGAAATTGGTCGAAAACTAAAAACCAGAACTGCCTGTAGCAAGCGGGTTTTCTTTGTAAAGCTAGAACCACCCTGAAAGCAAAGGAATTTCGGCATGTGACAATAAAATAAAAAACAGAGATTTTTGTGCATGCATTTCATAACTATGATTTCCCATGAATAGCATTTTGAAGATATCTGATAAGCAACCATTTTATGGAGGTTTATGTGGGCCAGGATTAAGAAAAAGCAGTGGTTTCCATCATCTGTTTAACAGCTAATTTGGTAAATCTGTTGACAGCCTAAGAAACCACTACAGTACCTTTTGCCAATTGAACCATAAAAGCTTTATGACTCGATCGGGTGGGATTATAAGCTTCCATAATCCACATTTATTTTCATGTTTATCTACCAAGAACTAAATCACTAATCAGATCATTAAATTTCACAAATACAAGGACGGCAAAAGAATACCTGATTTCAACCAACAGATGTAAATTAAGTTCCTCTTTATTTCAGATTTTTCTATTATGTCTTACATAATGGCTATTAGACATTAGGGAGTGAATGTTAATTCTTACTTTCTTAAAGATATTGGGATCTAATGAATAATTAATGTTGAGTACTACAACACAAAGCCTACAACAGGTTTTGCCCTCTGCTACATGGTGTTACCTTTTCACTTTTCACAGCTCTAGAAACAAGTATAGAAATTGCTAAGAAGAGCAAGATCGCTAAATGAATAGCAATTAGGTACTGGTGGTGTTGAGATATTTGGAACCAACAGTTTTGTTCCTGGAAAACAAAGTGGCCTAAAGGGAGTAAAACTAAGGAAATACACAATTTAAGGAAAAAGGTATGTGAAACTACATATTAGACAGCATAAATAACATGTCAAGGGCCTCAAACCCTCGGGTAGCTGGACCTCAACTACGTAGTTCATAGTCGCGATCCGTGGCTTAGGGCAAGGTTTTACCCCTCTGCGCCTAGCTTGGTCAGATGGGGAAGAAGAGTTTGGAGATAATATAAAACCACAATGTGCTGATTACAGGGAAATATATAGCCAAAGGCCCACCCCCACTGGAGCTAATTGCTCCTCAATCTAAGGAACGCAATCATCTATTTCCTAACCTAGCCACTTGATGGCTCGGCGTGATCTGCTGCCGCATGCTCTGCACGTTCTCTCGCGCGACGCACATCCTGGGCCTGCCGACATCTAGTGTACAAGCGGCCCCACATGACATAACAGGTCTTGAATTGGGGGTCTGTCACATGCTAAATAGTGTAGGGTTCATAATTCTGAAGATTGTACATGTATCCACACAGTGTAGTCTAGAAAGGAATTGTTATAGAAGAGAAAAGCTGGAATCATGTCAATGACATGTTATCAGGGAGGTTGTTTAACAATTATCATTCCTACACACTCAAATCTAGGACTAAACCGGAAGCCCGTGCACCTTTAGTGAAAACTCTATTGTTTTTTCTTTTCTCAAAAAGGATATGCAAAGGGGAAACGAGCAAGCTCTAGTTATAGGCATAGTCCCAGAATCCAAGTGTGGTTATTATCTTGGTTTCTTCAAGACTACAAAAGATTATAAATCTTACCAACAAGGTAGAAATTATCTAGTACTGCATATTCATTATGAGAATGAATTGACCCGGTTATGAATAATCAATGGAGCCAATAATGGCAATAACCAGGTAACACAGAAGTCTTTGCCGACATCCGACACTCGGCAAGGAGCCATTTGCCGAATAGGGCTCTGCCAAGACCCCTTTGCCAAGTGTGGCACTCGGCAAAGCCTTTGCTGAGTGCAAATGTGGCTTTGCCGAGTGCCCCAGGCACTCGACAAGCCACCTGGCTGCCTTAGTGATTCCTTGACTAAATTGTAATGTCAAACACAGTTAAGGCCCTCAGAATCAGTTTCTACATTGTAATGTCTGCCAGGAAGTTCCTCCGTGCACATGTCTTTTGATAATCCTATTCACATTTGTGAAGTAACAAAATCAAGAGTGGACATGAGAGTCGATCTACACCTCTACATCACAAAGGCTTTATCATGGAACGAAGGTCAACAATGCGAAATGAAAAAATCTTCTGAACACAGCAATGACTCATACTAGTAAGAGTGTAAGACGACCATTGAATAATAGAAGTTGATAGTTGTGGCCAAATATCCAAAAACAGAAGAACATCTGAACATGACACCAGAGGACTTTCTCGTGAACTGACAAGTATTTTAGCCACAAAGCATCAAAACTTAAATATTTCAAAACATACCCTTAACCATTTAAACTTGCCACATGATCAGATGCATGCACTACCCCATTGTTCTTTCAAGCATTAGTAATACATATTTGATGAAGTACTTGAACAATGTTACTGGTTCATGGTAAGAAAAAACAGATGCTGAGTTGAGTACTTCTTATTCGAATGCAATGAGACATCATCAAACTGTAAAATGTTTGGCCAACAAACTCCTCAATGGTATTGAAATCACCTGAAAAAGTGAGCCATTCAACATGCTTGCTCGGCGAGCCCTCTTCCCGGTAACCATCTCCCTGACCGCCAATGCCATTGAGAAGTACTGATCCGAGGTCCCAGCAGCCACAGCAACACCATTGCCAGCCTTCTCAGCTATCTCCCTCACCCAACCCAGCATCCCAACCACGTCCCCCCTCTTCCGCTTCAACATCACATGCCGCTGCTCCCTCCCGTTGCAGTTCAAGAGCCCTTCTTCTTCTTCTTC
>Ga0182004_10001931_pt1 | contig 15782 bp, 14 predicted proteins | sample Sormic07211540_1_FD_120479 | JGI IMG/M metagenome (GOLD analysis project Ga0182004, IMG submission 120479) | Endophyte microbial communities from Sorghum bicolor roots, Mead, Nebraska, USA - 072115-40_1 MetaG | ecosystem: Host-associated > Plants > Roots > Unclassified | place: USA: Nebraska...
AGACAAACACCAAAACTCGTGGAATTCTATCAGATAAAACCCTAAGTTTGGGTGTTGGTTGCATTTGGATCCTTTTCTTTATTTATTTGATGATTATATTTGGTACTTAAGGACCGTCAACACCATGTATGCCAAGCTTCTTTGCTCTATTCCTCCTTTTCAGCTCATAAGCAAACTTTCTCATTTCTTGTGCCTCTTCATCCTCTACAGAGCTATCCTTAGATAGGGGTTGCACATAGTCTTCATCAGATTCATCTTCAGAGCTTCCATCAGATGAAGCCAACACATTCTTCCCTTTACCTGCCTCAACATCATCAACAACAACAATTGTTGGCTTAGAAGGAGACTTGTAGAAAGCACAGAATGATCTATAATCCTTATCATCCATCCAAGACATGCTACCCCTTGCATTTGCATCCTTTGCACTATCTGCATTGTCTGCAGATGCTTCATCACCTGCACTGTCTGCAGATGCTTCATCACCTTCATCCTCTGCTGGCAACACTTCAACTGCCTCAGCCTAAAGATGATCATCATCATTTGCTGCCCATATCTCTTGGTCACCTACAACCAACTTAGTCCCCACATTCTCAGTATACATGTCCACCACTAAACCTTCTGGATAGGTACCAGTTACAGTGTGAGCCTGTAGCATGACCTGACAAGAGGCATCATCAACCAACAACACTAGACCTGACATCATATCCATGTGTGGCTTCAACCAATACAACCTAATGACATGGTCAGTCCTATAATGATCTTCCAGATGTCCCCTGATCTCAAAATATGACAGCTTGTCCACATCAATCCAAGATTCGGCTATATCTCTACCCAAATAATACACATTTGCCCCTACTGTCTCAAATCAACCCCCATAATGAAACCTTATGCATATCATGTCCAGGTTCGCCATCTCGAGGCCTGACATCGACAAAAACATCATCACAAACTCCATCAATCTAGTGAAACAAGAACCTTTCGCAAAAACCCTAACCCCTAAATACCATGAAAAACATCAACCCAGTGACATCACATGAGAAAAGCACATGCCTTTACCAGTCATTATTCATGAACTCAACTCTAATGCCACTAAACCAAACAAATGTAGACCCACTACACCATTCAAGGGCTTCGAACTATTTACCCAGAAAACCCCAGTTCCCCTAATCCATCCACAAAATCATCACTCCTACTAATTGAGCCAAGGAGGACACAGTACACGCACCTAGAGGAGAAGCTCGAAGCTGATCACTGCTACCCGCCGCAGAGCATCTCCACCTCGCCCGTGTCGCCCGAGAGAGCCCGCGCTACAGTGGGGAAGAGGAAGAGTCACGGGTAGAGACAGAGAGAAACAGGGGAACCGATGGGGTATTTGAGGGGGTTCGTCTGACAAGTGGGGACCGTCTGCCAGCGACCGAAACCAGCCCCTGCATTGCATCCCTGCGCCACGGTGTCCAAACCAATGACACGCTGGCCGCCACCGTGTCAAAACCACCCTCCCAAACCGCCCCAAAGGGTTAGATGCCTGGTTTTGTAAATTTTAGAGTGTAGGAAACCCGGTTTTATAGTTGGGGGCCTAGGTTAGACATAGCTTAATACTTCAGGGGGGTAAGTAGATTTTTTCCTTCTTTTTTTCATTTTGCCAAATTTAAAATAGCAAACTCTTAGAGGGGAACTATTTTTTTACTCTCTATATTGTTTTAAGAGTTGGCAAATCACAAGGATGCTATGTTTCTATTTAACTTTACTTAATTATTTGTTTTTCATATTTTTTGTTTTCTATATTTTATAGATGCTATGTTGGCATGGTATAGATTGATGTTTTAAGGTTTTCGTTGATGTTCACGTGCGAGATGATGTCATTTTTATAATGTTTTTGTAATATTTATGTAGTATATATGTGATGTTCTGTGATTTTTTGTGATGTTCGCATAGTATCCATGCGATAATCACGTAGGATACATGTGGTATTCTTTGATGCTTTTTATGTTCACTTAGTATATATGTAATGTTCCATAATGTGTTTAGTGATGTTCATGTAATATCTAGGCGATGTTCTCTGATGTATATAGTAGTGTTCTATGATGTATTATGTACACATGTTCTTCCTATTATGATTTTAATATACATACGATGTTCTATAGTATTTCTTTAATATATTTGAAAAGTAGCCATGTGATATTATTATAATTTTTATTATGTGTTTTTTCTTATGCTTTGCTCTAGATTTCATTATTATTTTTTCTTTATGTTTATGTATGTATTTTTTTATTTATTTTTATATATATTATAATACCAACTTCATATTCTTCTAATAAAGGTGGAGCATTGTTTCTTTGAACGTAGAACGTCTTCTATGCTTAATAATAGAAAATGTTCTATCTTTATTAGAGAAATGTTTATTAAATTTTTTATCTAAATATATGCATGTGGGATTTTATTTTTAAGAATTTATTGTAATAAACCTGATGGTAGCATAATTTAATTTGATGTTTGGTTTACTAGTGATGACTTTTTAAAATTTGTAAAGGCGTCTAATGATGTTGCACGCAAATTTAAGTGGACATAAAAAATCAACGACCCTGCATGTGTCGGTGGAAAACTGCCCCGCGCACCATCTAGGGAAACTGCCGCATGCGTTGCTGACCGGATAAAAACATTATTACGCTCGTTACTGGTCTGGGCGGGAACTATCGGACGGATGTTATCATCCAATGGGTTGACCCTAGCATGCCCCCTCCCTCATTATTTCTGCCTTCTCTCCAGCTTGCGTCGCTACTAAAAATAGTAGTAAAGGGACACCCAAACAAACGCAACCAGCAGCGTCCATGACGATGATCCATGGAAATTCCGGGGCTGGGGATTTTGCCAATTTGACCCCCTCCTCCGTCTCGCGACCCCCGTCCTGCGGTGGTGCCGCCGCTGCGTCACGGGTTTGATGCCGCCGCTCTCCATCTGATTCTGATTCTTCCGTCGCAATGGTATACATGCATGTCTATTTCTCTTCTCTTCTCTTCTTCCCATGTAGATCAAATTCTCTCCTCTTTTATTTATTTATTTATTTGTCCATTTCTGCTGTTGTATTGCATTGCGTTGCCTTGCCTCATGATCGATTCGAGCCTCGCTTTGCCTCTATTACCCAACCCCTTCAAATGTTTGCTGATATGGCCAAATGCAATGCGGCAATGCTTGCTCGTTCTTATTATCTTCTTGTTCTTGTAATCGTGGCCTCGTGGTACATTTCCATCCCAATCCCATAATGAGACACTTTGAAGTTGCCATCACCGTCTGTCACCCTATTAGGCAACAAGATGTATTGTATGTGCTTATAATGTCTGTTCCGTTGAAGGCGTCGAAAAGCCGCTTTGTTGTGGGCTCTCATGTCTGGGTCGAGGACCCAGATGAGGCCTGGATGGATGGCTTGGTGGAACAGATCAATGGGGATGAACTTGTCGTCAACTGCACCTCTGGAAAGAAGGTAATTAACTGCTCAATGCTTTGTTTGTTTGTCACTTATGAAACAACAGCTATAAAAATTACAGCCTTCGAATTGTTTATTTGTTTAAAAAATCTAAAACTCTAGAATAATCAGTATGTTTGGTTTAAAAAGGGAATAATTCTCTTCTGTGCTATATGAAACACAACATGCTCAGTTTAATTTGATCCCACAATCCTCCTGTTAGGTGACTGTTAATGTGTCAAGTGCCTACCCCAAGGATACAGAGTCTCCACGCGGTGGTGTCGAGGATATGACAAGGCTAGCATATTTGCATGAACCAGGAGTGCTTCAGAACCTAAAGTCGAGATTTATGCTAAATGAAATATATGTAAGTTGATGCAAACAGGAACATATCTGATTCGTATACCTCTCTATAATGTCTCGTTATTCTAAACAACAGATCATATGAGGTTTAGGTCCAGTGGCGCTTGCATTATATTGACTAACATTTTCTCTTGAAGCCTTATACTTCCTACATTGATTTTGTTGCGCTCATTTTTCCCTTGTCATGGTTTTGCCTGCCAGGCCTTATCTAATTCACTCATAAGAAATATTATGCTACTACATGCAAACCTTAATTTCATTCCTTTTTGTCTTAAACATTGGTCTCCTTCAACACTAAAGCATGAACGCAAATAGATAATGGGGATTTGGTGATTCTTGACACTGGTCCATTGTAGTTCAGTTCTGTTAGTGTTTCATACCTAGTATGAGTTTGCAAATTTGCAATCTTATTCATGATTTTGCAGATTCTCTAATGGATTAAATTGTTCTTCCAGACTTATACCGGGAATATCTTGATAGCTGTTAATCCATTTCAAAGGCTTCCTCACCTTTATAACAACGATATGATGGGAATTTACAAAGGAGCAGAATTTGGTGAGCTGAGTCCCCATCCATTCGCCATCGCTGACCGTTCATATAGGTGTGTTTTCCTCATGAACGGATCATTAAAAATGTTACATTCTTACGTATCAATCCTTGTGAAGTTCCCTATGTTCCCTCTACCCAGACTTATGATCAATGATCGTATAAGCCAAGCAATATTGGTGAGTGGAGAGAGTGGAGCAGGAAAGACCGAAAGCACTAAAAGTCTTATGCAGTATCTTGCTTACATGGGTGGTAAACCTCAAGCTGAAGGAAGGTCAGTGCAACAACAGATCCTGGAGGTGTGTTTTGCACTGGCACACTTATGTTGTTCTTTCTTTTTGCTGCTAGCACAAGTACTATACTACTATAGCCTACCTAAGAACTAGGAAAGTTATTTTGCTTGGGTATGAATCGAATCAGTTTGATTGGCTGTCACCTTATGCACCTCCTTTTAAGGAATATTTATGTTAACGAATCATCAAACATGTTAGCATCTTCTTAGTATTAAAAAGCAATAGTGCATCATTTAAAAATATTTCTAATTTGCCTATGTGTTTTTTAGCAAAAATAGTAGGGGAAGACCTAAATATATTTCTAATTCGCCTACTTATTTGACAGTCCAACCCAGTTCTTGAGGCATTTGGCAATGCGAAAACCGTCAGGAACAATAACTCAAGGTAATGAACCAAATGCACTGCATCCTCCACATTTTTGGGTGATTATTAAGCTGCTCATGCAACTTCTTGATTTGGTGTTTCAACTTATCTTTGTTTTTTTACAGTCGTTTTGGAAAATTTGTTGAGATTCAGTTTGATGCAAACGGGAAGATATCAGGAGCTGCTATAAGGACCTATCTTCTAGAAAGGTCACGTGTGTGTCAAATATCTGATCCAGAAAGAAACTACCACTGCTTTTACATGCTATGTTGTGCACCATCAGAAGTAAGAACATTTCTCTATAACTGTTTTTTTGAAATCTTGTAATAATACTACTGAGTTTGTTTGTTTGTTACAATGATAGTTTGGTAGCTGATTCAGTGATACTATTCCACATTGTAAAAATGTCATATTCTTCTAACAATAAGCTAAAACTAATTCAAGAATTATATATGGGTGATGCATTCATGAGAAGCACATATATCTTGAGAAGTTGAGATGCCATATTATAAGATTAGTTATTTTCTTTTTGCCAATAAAATGATCGTGCAGGAATTCCATAGGTAGCTAAAGAGAGTTAAGAGAATCCAAATAGTTTATATTCTTTTGTTTCTATTTCCTCCAATGTTCCTTGTATCAACTAAGTGTTTCTTCATAAGTTTTTCCCCTCTTGACATTATATGTAGATCTATTTGTCTATATCATTATATGTAACTTTGAATATGCCTATCAGGATTGCAAGAAATATAAATTGGGCGATCCCAGATCATTTCACTATCTCAACCAGTCCAATTGTATTGCACTTACTGGGCTAGATGATGCCAAAGAATACATGGAAACTAGAAGAGCTATGGGTATTGTGGGTATGAGTTCTGACGAACAGGTAAAACCAAGATTTTGCTACCAATCAATTTAGTACATCATTAGCAGACAAACAATTTTCTACATGCAAATTTCTATCCTGTAGGATGCAATATTTAGAGTTGTGGCTGCTATTCTTCATTTGGGTAACGTAGAATTTTCAGAAGGAAGTGAAGATGATTCTTCAAAACCCAAAGACGAGAAATCCCAATTTCACCTTAAGACAGCAGCTGAGCTTTTCATGTATTTTTATTTTTTAGTACTTATGTTTAAAATTTAAACAAGTTCCTTTTGCATCCCTTATGTGGACATCTTCTGGTATTATGCAGGTGTGATGAAAAAGGTCTCGAGGAATCTTTGTGCAAGCGTGTAATGGCAACACGTGGGGAGAGTATTACAAAAAATTTGGACCCACGAGCTGCAGCTTTGAGTAGAGATGCATTGGCTAGGATTGTTTACTCACGTTTGTTTGATTGGTACGTTTGAAAATTATCATTTAAAATGCTTCTCCCATACTGATGTATATTGTACTATAACTGTTGTAGGCAAAATAGTACTTACAACAATTGAGCTTTTGACCTTTACAGGATTGTAAATAAAATCAATAGCTCAATTGGTCAAGATCCTGATTCAAAGATTTTGATTGGTGTCCTGGACATTTATGGTTTCGAGAGTTTCTTGACAAACAGGTGCTTAACTGGTATGCCTTTGCATTTAATCTGCTTGCTTATGTTCACATACTCATAGAAGTCACATATACCAGTCTTTGTAGATTAATTTTACCATCCGTGTATGATACACCAAAGAACTTAAGTATTGGGAAAAGTTTGTCCGTCTGTAGGTTCATGGGAAAAATCAAGGGGGTTCATGGCATCTAGGAGTAAAATTTATGCAGCCTAGATGCAAAGTTTGATAAACGAGTTATAACACATAAATCAAACAAATGTAATAATGCTTTGGGAAAACCCTCTCTCAAGGCTGAATATTGTTATCAATGGAGGAGGTAAGATGTGCACACACTAGAAACTGAGAGCAGTTAAGTTGTTCTATAGATTGCACATTGCATATACATATATATACGAACTAGGGAGCAGTTTTATACCTGCCCAGGTATGGTGTCTAACACCCACTAGTATATCCTATCTCATCTACCAACTACACTGTAAAATACCTTCTACCATACTACCTACTGTTGTTGATCAAAAAAGTATGGTGTTGTCCATCCAAAGTCAACAACAGCAGCAACAACTATTAGTGAAGATAATTGAACATAGGAATATACTTATCTATCAATTCACCCTAATCCATGTGCTCTAGCTTTGGATTGATCTTGACCTCTCCAGTCCTTGTGCATAATTCTTGGAACTTGACTCGCCCAAGGGAGCTAGTCATTGGTGGTGATATATCTGGCACTAATGCTCCCTTCCTCAATGCAGTCCTAGATGAAATGATATTAGAGATCAACATGTTTGCTTCTTTCATGGAAGATAATATTATATTCGCAAGTGCCAGGGCAGACTTGCTGTCCACCTTAAGCTCGACCACATCAGGTGTGGTCCCATGGAAATCACCGAGTAGTCGAGCCAGTCAGACCCATGGTGGCTGCATCATACTCTGCTTTCCAGGAAGACATAGCCACCACACACTGCTTTATCGATTGCTAGCTGATCAAGTAGTCAACACGAAGAGGATGTCGCTCGTGCTCTTGCTCATGTTAATGTCACCAACCAAGCCAACCAAGTCTTTGTCACAGTAGCCGACTAGCCACACTACAATTTGCCGCCTGTAGCACAGATCAGAGTCTAGGGTCCTTATGACATAAGGTAGGATACGCTTCACTACTTGGAGATGCTCCTCTGTGGGCTTCTCCATGAACCGACTCACGAACCCGACCGCAAATGCTAGGTCTAGCCAGGTGTGGACAAGGCAGTGGAGGCTTTCGGTGATCCACTGGTAGTGCGTCAGGTCTACGCCTCCACTGTGCTTTCTCGTCTCAGCTTGAGCTGCTCCTCCATGGGGGTGTGGGTTGGATTATAGAAAACCATGCTCACCAGTTCGAGGATGTGCGCAACGTAGTGGCATTGCTGCAGCATGATCTTGCTAACCTTTTTGTTAATTGAAATCCTTTGTTTTGTTTGCTCTTTCTTGAAGTATATGAGATATAATAACTACTGCATGAATAATCATCTGCTTATGTCATGTTTAAAAGAATGTAGTTCTTATATGTTGACATTTTGATGTTCTGCAGCTTTGAGCAATTTTGTATCAATCTAACTAACGAGAAGCTGCAACAACACTTCAATCAGGTTACAAAAAGAAAATATCCTATGCTGACAACTTAAACCTTGTTCGGTTTAGGTTATTTAATTACTTTAGTTGTGAGTCCTTTCTGACCATTTTTTGTCCCATGAACAGCATGTCTTTAAGATGGAGCAGGAAGAATACACCAAAGAAGAAATTGACTGGAGTTATATCCAGTTTGTGGACAACCAAGAAATTCTAGATCTAATAGAGAAGGTGAAGAATTCAAATTCTTGATGCAATATTGTCTGACCAATTGGCATATAATAAAAAGTAAAGGCATTTATTAAACAAGACACATACATGTAAAATTTGAGCCAATTGGCAACTACATTAAGCAATCTTTTGCATCTGCATTCCTGTTTCAAGTCCATTTACCATCTTTCACAAAGAGGATGAGTTGTCCCTACCAACATCAGTGATTAGTTAGTAGATTTGTATACTAGTTTGTACACTAGGATGTTAATTATTGATGTGTTAGTGAACTGCTCACCCTTTCCCATCATCTTAAACTTTTGATTTGAACTAGTCAGTACATGCAACTCAATATTGTACGAGGCTAGAGGTCTTGAGTTTGAATCGTGGATACCGCAATTTTAAAAAAAAATGTTGTTTGCTCCTATTACACAAGGCTTGAGGGAGCCTCCATGCAGGGATGGATCCAACACCAGGGTGAGGTGCCCCCCACTGTCCTACTGCTGCTCGGTGCACGACACTTATCCTCCCTACAAGTTTGCAGCCATAGTCGTTTGGAAGGAGGGGCTAATTGTAGAAGATGGTGGGAAAGAGCCCCTCCTAACACACCTCTGCCTCCACATGTGGGGAGTGCTGGTTGGCCACTCTTTCACATGAGCTTAAGCTTGACTTAACTGCTTAGTACATGCAACTCAATACTAATATATCTATCAATCACATTTTTTCTGCATGTCTTAGGTCTACATGTTCTATTTCTCCTCTCTTTATCTCCATCTGGATATTGAAGCAGAAACATGACATGCTTACTTGATTTGGTCCTTGCATTTTTAATATGTTTGTAAATTGTCTATCTATAGATTATGTATATAGCGCTTGGTCCATTAGGTGATTTGGTCATGCTATGAAATCTTATTTCTTGTTCTGATTTATTCCATGTAGAAACCTGGGGGAATAATTGCTCTTTTGGATGAGACATGGTATATGCAAATAAGTTTTTATGTATCTATTTTTGTTTTCTTGTCATATTCCAGGTCTTTTTCTAACTATTTATTTCTCATGCTTCAGCATGTTACGAAATTCAACGCACGAGACATTTGCTGAGAAGTTATATCAAAAGTTTAAAGACAACCCTCACTTTAGTAAACCCAAATTTTCACGGTCTGACTTCACTGTTCATCACTATGCTGGAAATGTAGGTAACATGTTCTTGATATACATTTAAATATTAAGGTTGTTTGGGGGTTATATTTTCACAGTAGTTATTATGTGGGTCAGTCTAAAATCATTACTGCCTGTGTACCATATCTGGAGACTTGCTGTGGTACATGATATTTCATATAATGAAGTGACAATTTTGGAAATTGACCTAGTATATAATATAAATCTTTGAAAATTAATCTCTACTGCAAAATATTTGTGAAACCTCATGAATTTACTGATATGAGAATATTTCTTGTGACAAATCTACTCCTAACATTTTGTTTGACCAATATAACATCCGTATAGATGTTACTGGTCAAAGTTAAAATAGTTTGACTATATGCAGTCTAACACAACTCAGCTAGAGGAAGGTTAGCAAGGGTGTTTTAGTCTAGGTGAAATACACACTGATTAATGATAGTACTAAGCTCTCTTGCTAGTTTGAGAAAAAAAATCAGAGTTCTAAAAAATGCCACTTTAAAATACTTTCATTGTGACCTACTAATTAGCGAATAGCACTTTCTTAAATCATTTTCAAAATAAATGACTCAGCTAGGGGCAACTGGGCAAGGCAGAACTACAAGAAGGGTGAATAAGCAGGACTTCAGTTGAGCCAACATTTTGTGCATACCTGCATATGCGTAAACTTCTTATTGTTTTTCCTAGAACCCATAAAATATAACTTCCAAAATTGTTGAAAGAATACTACCCATATTTTCAAACATAATATTACCCATATTTTCTCAGACCACAACTATACAAAGATAGAACACAAGATAAACAATTTGGTATTTGACTCAGGAGAGTTATTAGTTTATTATGCTAGCTATTTGTTGGTGCGCCAATTATACTGATTATTTACACTATTAAATTGTGTAGCTTAATGTGTATCTCTTTCTTTTGCAGGTTACTTATCAAACAGATCTTTTTTTAGATAAAAACATAGATTATGCTGTAAATGAACATCAAGTCTTGTTAAATGCCTCAAAATGTTCATTTGTTTCAAGTCTTTTTCCACCATGTGAAGAATCAACAAAATCCTCAAAATTTACGTCAATCGGCTCAAGTTTCAAGGTAAAGTGAAATGTTCTTGCTACTCCTTTATTTTTCAGTATTGACTCTTATTTTTGTACGGTATTGCAGCAACAATTGCAGAGTCTACTAGAAACTCTGAGTGCAACAGAACCACACTATATCCGGTGCATAAAACCAAACAATGTTCTCAAGCCAGTAATATTTGAGAACAGTAATGTTCTCCAGCAGCTTCGTTGTGGGGTAAGTTGTACTAATGTGTTTCTTTTGTATCAATAAACATGCAACAAGTTGATGAAAAAGATGTCTAGAGGCACTTGTTAGTACTTGTCACATGATTAATATATCTATGGACACCAGAGTGGACCATTTTATTTATTAATTGCAAATGCATTTTCATGTGATACAGGACTAGTTGAAACATTTTGTCTTTCTTTATGTGTCAATGGGTTTTATACAAGCACAATAAATTTACTGGAAATCAAATTCGTGACCTTGATATCTCTTTATTTCATAATAAATTTATATGATGTTCATAAATCAACTTTTTTGGTGAACACAAGCCAAGTTTTTTGCTTTTTACTTGTTTAACATCCTGCAAAAATTCACTTCACTTCTTAAACACCAAAAATAGTCTATATTTCACCAGCTTCTTTTAAGTCTGTTCTGCAAGTATAATATGGGAAGCAGTCAGAATTTTGTGTTGAACAATTACTAAAAAAAAGAATACAAGTAATTGTTTTTTAACGTAATACAAATAATTGTCACTCCAACAAACATCCACTATTCTTTGCTAATTAGTTTTCGAAAGAATTTCTGAAAGATAATTTTTTTAATGTCATCCGCATTGAAGGAATCTTATTAAGAAAATCTTCCTGATCTTACAAGATTGGTCATTTTAATTGTAAGACTTTATCATTCTTTTTGTGCAGGGAGTTTTGGAGGCAATAAGGATAAGCTGTTTGGGATACCCTACTAGGAGGACATTTTATGAATTTGTTACTCGATTTGGTATTCTGCAACCCAAAGTCCTTGGTCGAAGGTAAATTTGTGATTTACTTGACTGACTCTGTGTTTCTTTTCAATGTATCGCAAATCTTATGTGTTTCCTTTGCAGCCATGATGAAGTTACTGCTGCAAAAATGCTTCTTGACAAAGCCAATCTTGCAGGCTATCAGGTAATTATTAGAACAACCAGTAATCATTTTATACAATTAACTTATATTCTAGTTCTTTAACCTTTCAATAATCCATGCCAGTGTACTGAAAAGAAAAGTTAACATTCAACAGGTAACTTGTGCATTTAGCCATACATTGTTTATGTACAAACATTTCTGTAATGCATAACAATACCAAATAGAATTTCAGAACCAAGCGGCATCTGGAAAGTCACAATGACAAAATATTAACATGTCATTCCATTACTCCTTTTATGTGCCTCACTTTCTGACTTGAAATGCGCAGATAGGAAAAACGAAAGTATTTCTTCGTGCCGGTCAAATGGCAGAGTTAGATGCCCTAAGAACTGAAGTTTTGGGACTTTCTGCTAAAAAAATACAAAGCAAACTTCGGTCATTTCTAGCTCGCAAAAAATATATCGAGCTGCAACAATGTGCTATACAAATCCAGGCAATATGCAGAGGTATATTCTTCTACGAGAATTTAAATAAGAACTTTCATTCTCCTGTTCTTTGTTTCGTGTGAGATCTACTACTAAGTGTGACTCCTGTACTATGTTTCAAAGGAACAATTGCAAGGAGGTGTTATGAAAACCTTCGTAGGGAGGCAGCTTCATTGAAAATGCAGACCTGCTACCGTATGCACTACGCAAGGAAAAACTATGTAGAAATTTGTTCTGCGGCAACTAATATCCAGTCCGGTTTACGTGGTATGGGTGCTCGAATCAAACTCCGCTTGAAGCGGCAAACAAAAGCTGCAGTGATTATTCAGGTACGTAAACAATGTGGTTTTTATTCTGTAAACACCTACTGCTCTTTGAAAAATAACATTCTTTTGTTTGTAATATATTTACAATATAAGAGTAAGATCAAATGATGTCTGGCTCGAAAATGCAATCTCATCTATATTCAGCCTGCATGCTTTTGTATCCAGTTGGATTCTGAGCTTAGCCTAAGTGATTGTTTCACTTATAGTCAGTCATAAATCCATGTTTGTCCATTACATGTTATTTTCCTCCTATTTGATCTTCTTTTTCATGTTTATAAAATCACTCTTCTTCTCTACTAATATATGCTAGGAAGAACTCCCACCGGTCATTTAAGAAAATGTTTGTTCATTACCCTACCTTGTATGCTCTTGTTCCTTGCAGAGTCGATGCCGCTGTTATCTATTGCGCTCACAATACGTTAGGCTGGTGAAGGCCACAATTACGGCTCAGTGTGGTTGGAGAAGAAGAGTGGCCAGAAGGGAACTTCGAAACCTCAAAATGGTAAGAAACCCTTTACTTCAGTATTGTTGAATTTCCTTTTATCTTATGTGTCCCTTTTCTTGGTGTCTAGCTCAATGGTTAGATTCACTGTAATGGACCTCAACTGAAGTTTCTCAGTAATCAATTATACAAATTTATTTAGTTGTATACATTGTAGTTATACAAGCACAAAACAAACATATAATTGGGTTTACCAAAATCATAGTTATTGTAAATATCAAGTCCCCTTTCTTGACCAATTTTCTCATGGCTACTTTGTTCATTTACTTTCAGGCTGCAAAAGAGACTGGTGCTCTACAAGCTGCCAAAAGCAAACTAGAGAAGGAAGTTGAGGAGCTTACATGGCGACTACAGCTGGAGAAACGTATTCGGGTATCTTTTGTCATTCAAGTTACAATTACATTTGTTTTTGTTTGGTCAAATGCATAGGGGAGGGTCATAAGCCTTGGTACTATACTTTTGACTGCATCCCTGGTGTGCCCTACTCTATTACTTGACCTCAACAAAAATGTTTATGTCAAAGTACAACTTGGAGTACAAGTCACATGATATACATGTGTTTGACTATACATATCTCTAATACATGCCCACAATCACAGCGGTAGGAAACTAGATGCAGATATTGGATCTAAATTCAACTAAACAACTATACATGCAGTCCCTTAATCATGATGTCCATGAACTGATGTGCAGAGGGGACATGGACGATACGGACCTACCCCAAAGCAACCTTCTCACTGATGAAGTGGATGCCAATCTTGATATGCTTCGTGCGACGATGATGAACCAGATTGACTATCATGTAGATTGCACTAACGTTGTTGCAATAGACAATGGTCACCGAAGGAATCAAGACATGAAGCTCCTGAAGCAACTGTCGCAGTCAGCATCACTCAGCAACTGCATGCACCGGAACAGGACACTGTAGTTTGCTGCTTCAAAGACTAGGAGACCAAGTTGTCACCGAGAAAGATGCAATAGCCAGAGGTAGAAAACCAGGAGTCTAGGCAGTTAGTCTAGTCATTGTCAGAGTAGGTAGTGATGGAGGACACATCACCAGTGCTAAAGTGTAGACCAATGTTGAGGGTGTCCTTCATATAGTGCAGGATGCGCTTGATCAAAGCAAGATGCGGTAGCAAGTCATGCATGAAGAGACAAACCTACTGAACAACATACACGAGGTCTGGCTGAATCAGAGTAAGGTACTATAGTGTGCTAGCAAGAATCCGGTACCCTGAGGGGCTCTCAACAGGAGCACTAGTCATGGACAGTTTGACCTGAGAGTCAATAGGTGTTGCTGTAAGGTGACTCTTGGTCATCCTAGCCCGCCGAAGATCAATGACGTAATGTTGCTGGGGCAAAAAGAGGCCGTCGGAGGAGCATGTGACAGAGATGCCAAGGAAGTGGTAGAGAGCACCAAGGTTTGTCATGGCAAACTCTGAGCTGAGCCAGTTGGTGATGCACCTAAGAAGGGCCACAAAAGATGCCAAAGACGATGTCATTGATATAGAGCAGCAGGTAAGCGACATCATCTCAATCTTTACAAATAAAGAGAGACATGTCGGATTTTGCTGCCATGAAGCCATGGTTGCAGATGTACGAAGCAAACCACTCGTGCCATGTCCGAGGAGCCTGCTTGAGACCGTACAAAAACTTCTACAAAAAGCGCCTGCTTGAGACCTTTCAAAGACTTCTACAAGAGACAGAATCGATGAAGTTGGATGGCTGCTGGCAGCTGCAAGGTCACCATGAAGAAAGGTGTTCTTCATGTGGAGCTGATGTGATGCTGAGCATGGCAAGTATGGTGGCTGGCTTGACCACGGGATTGAACGTCTTGTCGTACTGCGAACAACCCAACGAGCCTTATGGCGGGCATGAGATCCATCTGAGTGGAATTTGTGCTTGAGAATCCACTTGTCCATCACAATATTGGTGCCAGGTGGTCGAGGGAGGCACTAGTCACCATGTGGTTTTGTCGATGAGAGCCTTGTACTTGTCTGCCATGGCAGCACACCAGCTGGGAGTAGCCAGCGCGCTGCAGTAGCTAGCTGGCAGCGGCGAAGTCGACGTAGTGGAGAGATTCCGGTAGTTGACGCGCTGCACTGCCCCTGTTCTCAACCGAGTCAACCGATCGAAGATGAGGTTCGAGGATGCAGAGCTCTGCATGGGCCGCCGCTCAGGAGCAGGCTGCTGGAGGACCCCTGAGGCGACCCAACCAGCCAGCGATAGGAGCCGTCTGGGGCGCATGACCAGCACGTGGCTGCGCCGCTGTGGAGACAGGCAGCCGGCTGAACGGAGCTGCCGAGCACCGCAGCACAGTGTCGACACCATGGCATGAACGCCTGCTCTGGCTGGCTCGGTGGAGCTGTGGCGACGGGGGCGGTGCTGGGCAGCACCCCAGCATAGCAGGTGAGGGTATGATCGCTGTTGGGGAAGACGGCTGGGTCGGGTCATTCTTGTAGGCAATGGTACCATCGCTGTTGGGGAAGACGTCCGCAGCAGCGCAGTAGGTGGTGCGGCGGTGCCGTTTCCGGCGGGCGGTGCTGGTAGACGATGCCGAAGCGGCCAGACCCGCCTGGAGCAGCAATTCCGGCCGGGCGAGATGTCTAGCGGGCTGAATAGCAGGGCCGGCCATGATGATGGCTGGGTCCTCGAGCAACGGCTACTCGACCATAAAAAAAACACACCTAAAGGTCGAGCAATTTACGCAGCCAACAAA
>Ga0182004_10001932_pt1 | contig 15782 bp, 13 predicted proteins | sample Sormic07211540_1_FD_120479 | JGI IMG/M metagenome (GOLD analysis project Ga0182004, IMG submission 120479) | Endophyte microbial communities from Sorghum bicolor roots, Mead, Nebraska, USA - 072115-40_1 MetaG | ecosystem: Host-associated > Plants > Roots > Unclassified | place: USA: Nebraska...
AATAAATAATATATATATATATATATATATATATATATATATATATATATATATATATATATATACCGGTTCAATGTATTTGTAACCGGTTCGATTTAGCCGGTCCAATCTAATTGAACCGGCGGTTCAATCGGTTTTAAACGGTTGGACCAGTGAGCCAGTGAACCGATGACCTCACCGTTCGATCTCCGGTCCGGTCTTAATAACTATGGCTTGTAGTAGCCGTGTAGGCGCTCGACTCTGGGTCTCCGGCCAAGTGGCCATGGCGTGTAGGACGCTGGAGCTGACGCTGGTCTCCGCGAGGGACCTCCGTAACGTCAACCTCGTGTCCAAGATGGAGGTCTACGCGGTGGCCTACCTAGCCGGCGACCCGCGGTCGCGGCAGCGGATCCCCACCGACCGCGCCGGCGGCCGCGACCCGACCTGGAACGCCACGGTCCTCCTGACCGTCCCGGCGTCGGGCACCGGGAGCGGCGCCGTCCGCGTCCTGCTGCGCACGGAGCGCGCGCTCGGCGGCGACCGCGACGTCGGCGAGGTGCTCCTCCCGCTCCCCGACGTCCTTGCTGGGGCCGGGGACACGCCCACCGACGCCACGGTCGCCTGCTTCCCCGTCCGCAGGATCGGCTCGAGCAAGCCTCAGGGCGTGCTTAACCTCTCTTACAAGCTCGGCGGCGTCGTCCACCCACACCACCTTGCCGCCGCCGCCCGGACCGAGGGGGGACCCTCGCCGGTGCAGTTGCAGCTGGTAGGCGACCCGAGTCCGACGATGGCGTACTTGGCTGCCGCGGCGACGGCATACTCGGCTGCGCGGCCAACAACACAGGGCTTGCCGCCTACACCATACGCAGTGGCGCTGGCTTCTGTGGGTTCGACTTCGACGTCGACGACAAGCATGCGGAGCAGCCGGTGGAAGCTGCTTAGTTAGCCGCGGTTGTGCCGTGGGGCCGTGCTACCTGTGTCTAGGTGGAGGTATAAAGGCCGGCTGTAACGTCTGAAACGCTGTCGATGAACTGAAACTCTGAAAGCCAACCTGATCTAGCTCTGCTATCCCAATGCAAATACTGTCTTCTTCCTATATATCTCGTGCTCTTGAAGTTGCTCTTAATATGGTAATTTATGCATTTAAGAAAAAAAAATCATGGTAATTATTGATAGGTTTTGAGAGAAACTACATAGTGTTCCTTTGTCGGCTAAATACTTGGATAATTGACGTCGATATCATATCCATCCACCGTGTAGCATACCAAGTTTGCGCTGCAATTTAATTCTGCATTACATTTATTTATTGTGATTTTTCTTGATTGTTATTTCATCTTTTAGAAAAAATAGACTAGTGTAAGCAACGCTAACTTTGCTCATGAAGAAAATTAGAAGAACAAAACTTTAGACCATCTCCAACAGTGTTTATAGAGCTCACTCTCTAAACCATTATTTGTAGAGCCATTTGCAAAAAGTGTCAAAGAAAGTCGCTTTCTATATTTTTTTCTCTCTAATAAATTTTCTATATCTTGTGTGCACTCTTGAGAATCATTCTCTTTTTCTATCTTGGATAACCAAATGAACAAACTAGAGCTTGTTTTTAGAGGCTTATATGTCTTATGTTTGCCATTCTGGTCAATGTTGATTGATGAATATTTAGCAGGATAAGAAATGAGATTCTAAGTAAATAATTAGTTGTCCACTTGACACCCTGATAAATCCAAGGGATTATGTTTCTAGAGAATAGAGAAATTAGTGGGAGCAAAGTCCAACGGATTTTGTTTCTACTGTTATAATTATTTCACTAAGTTGTTAAGATAAGATATAATTATTTCACTAAGTTGTTAAGATAAGATAGAAACAGTGGAAGCTAGTGGGAGTTTGCAAAGGTGGCTTGAGATAAAAATCTTTTGCGAGACATTTTAGAATTGTTTTCGGAGGCGGGCAACATTAAAAACTGCCACAGTCGATTAACCAAAGAGGTCAATTTTTATTAACCGAGGCGGTTACAAAAAAATCGTCTCGCAAAATCTATTAAGGCCCTGTTTAGATTGGAGATAAAAAAATTTTTGGGTGTCACATCGGATGTGTCGGAAGGATGTTGGGAGGAGGTTTTTAGAAACTAATAAAAAACAAATTATATAGCTCGTCTGGAAACTGCAAGATAAATCTATTAAGCATAATTAATCTGTCATTAGCACATGTGGATTACTGTAGCACTTAAGGCTAATCATAGACTAACTAGGCTTAAAAGATTTGTCTCACGATTTTAAACCAAAATGTGTAATTAGTTTATTTTTTATCTACATTTAATATTCCTTGTATGTGTCCAAAGATTTGATGGGATGGATGAAAAAAATTTTGTAGGGAACTAAACAGGGCCTAACAGAGGTGGTTATTATAAAAAAACCGCCTCTAGAAATAGCTCTATTAACCGAGACGGTTCTCCTAAATAGCCCGCCTAAAAAAACATCGCGGCCCAAGTGGCCCAGACGAGGCCCGATACGTGCGACCCATATATAAATGGAAATTAGGTTTCAGACTCATTTCACTCACTCTCTCTCAAGTGCACTAGGCCTGATGTCCGACGCGCCCTCTCCCTTCTATCTCCCCCACGCGATGGCACCCCTTCCTCGCCCTCCCCTCCACCTCTGGCCCCTTCCCCTTCCTCCCCTCCACCTCCAGCGCGTTGCTCTCCCTCCTCCATGTGAAGGGCCGAGCGCCACAGCGACAGGAGGTCATGCGCTCGGGCAGACAGGTGGCTGGTGCCCCAGTGGTAGGAGGTCGCGTGCCCCGGCTGCTCCAGGCATTGGTAGCGTGGATCGACTTGCTTCAGGCGGTGGTGTTGATCCGTCGGCCACAGGCACGGACACTGTGGATCCATTGCTCTAGGCGGTTGCGGCGTTGATCCGGCAGGTCTAGGCCATGGCGGTGAGAATCCGACGGCTCTAGGACGTGGCGACGAGGATCCAATGGCTCCAACTGTGGGCGGCGTGGATCTGCCTACTCCAGGCGGTGGCGACTTGATCTGGTGGCTCTAGGCCATCGCGGCGTGGATCCAGTGACTCCAAGCCGAGGCGGCATGCATCCAGTGGTTTTGAGCAGCGCCAGCGCGGATCCGTGGTAGCAGCAGCGGGTAGGGGGTGGCTATGTCCAGATCCAAGCCCGCTTAGGGCTAGATTGGGCTTTTTCTTTTTTTAGTTGTTTTTTCTGATTAATCGAGGCGGGCAGTCAACCGCCTCAACCGTCTCGGTTAAGGCCACGATTAACTGTGACCTTTGATTCGAGTTGGTTGAAAAAATCGCCTTGGTTAATCAATTTCGCCCGCCTAAGTTAAAAAATGTGTAGCAGTGTCACTTATCTCATTGTGTGGGACAACTGTGATGTAGTGAGGATTTCTGATCTCCCCATGCTGCAAAAACTTCGCATCTTTAATTGCCCAAAGATGAAGGTGTTAGAGGGTGTGCCAGCACTCATTAGCCTCATTCTGATGGATTACGACATAGCTACACTACCGGAGTACCTCAAAGAAGTAAACCCAAGGTGTCTAGAGCTGGGCTGTAGCTTAAGTCTGCTCACTTCACTAACCTTGACGAACGCCGGGCCAGAATGGCCGAATGGGTCAAGATCAGCCATATCCAACAAGTAAAGGCCTATTCAAAGGATGGAGACAGGAAAAGGTGATGGTACCTCCTGTACAAAGGAGATCCAAACAACATAGAGACAAATGTCGGCCATTCTTACAATTATGAAGGTAAACTAACACGGCTAACTGTTTCATCTTAATTTTCTCGCTTTGTTTGGTTTCCTCCATGGGCTATTTGCATCTCCTGACAGAGTTTAGTTTCCCATTTCCTTTTGCATGGTTGCATCTGAAGATGAAGCAGAGTAGCAGACATGATCTAGGAGCTGACAGAGTAACCAACAAATGGTTTTCTGCAACAAGAAGTACATCAGTTCTAGGAAAACAAATCCGGAAATTGCACTACATATCTAGTTCTGTCGATCGATGGGCCGATTTTGGTGAACGCACCGCACTACGCCAGCAGAAACACGATGTTTGATTCATTCTTCACTCTTCCGATTGGTCGGCAATGCTGACGAGGAGCTGAACCAGCTCCACTGGCCGCGAGAGCATAGCCATGTGGTCAGCTCCGGTGATCTCCGTCCTCACCTCGACGCCGGGGCTCTGCGCCACCATGCGGCGCTGGAACTCCGCCGGGATGGCGCGGTCTTCCTCCACCACGACGAACACGCGCCGCGCCGACCCGTACCCTTCCTCCGTGAGCAGCTTCTCGTCCCTCGTCACCGCTTCGTCGTCTGGGTTGCCAGTGCTGAATGCGTTCGCCGGCTTGATAAGCATCAGACCCAGAGTCAAGTCCTACAAGCAAAGAGAGGTTTTTTTATTTCCCTTTTATTTAATGTTCCAAGAAAAGGTAAAACAGCAGCGGCAAGGTTAGGCCAGTCTCAATGCATGTTTCATGAGAGTGTCATGCACATTAAATAGGGTGCCACATAAGCAAAATTGCTGACTTGACAGAGTCATTAAATGAAAGAGTTTCATCATATGAGGGAGGAGTTTCATCCCCATAAAACTCATGTGGCTCGATTACCTAGTTTATAGTTTTGGTAACTGTGTCATAAAACTATACATTGAGACGGAGATTACACCCATTATCATTATGTCTTTTAGTTAATAATAAAAGGTAAACCGAGGCAGCAACGTTAATTAAGGTGTTACCTCCGGTGGGCTCAATTGGTAAAGCTTTTCGGCCATACAGTTGGGCCCAAAGATAAATGGCCTGCCCTTGATTTCGGGATTCTCTTGTTCGAGCTCCTTTGAGTCCAGGAAGAAGTCCGGTCCAACAAATGCTTTTAGCTGTTATTCTCCACAAATAAAAAAAAAAACTGAGAACAGTGTGAAAGAATAATCAACGTTGTTATACCTATACTACACTATACAGAAAGTGAAGTATTAAGGGTCACATCACCTCGTCACTGGTGGCAGCCATAGGACGTCCGACGGCCGGCATCATTGCGGCCACGAACACGGCAGCGGCGACCTTTTCCGGGAACCTCTCGACGGCGAGCGCGACGCTGGACCCACCGTGGCTGTGCGCGACGAGCACGACCTGCTCCCCGGCGGGCAACGCGGCCATCGCGTCGAGCAGCGGGCGTGAGTACTCCTCGAACGTGTGCACGTCGGCGAGACGCGCCGTGTGCGCGCCGCAGCCGGCCATGTCGAGCGCCGTGGCGCGGTGGCCGGCACGCCGCAGCGCTGTGGCCACCTTGTACCAGCACCACGCGCCGTGGCATATCCCGTGCACCAGCATGAAGTGGTGGCGTCGCGGCTGCTGCTTATTATTGGCCTCCGAGGCGGCCATTGCCGTGCTGCGGACGGAGATCACCGAGCACGCGGCTTGCAGTTGCAGAGCGCAGATGTAATGAACTATTGCTTCGTCCGATCGAGGAATAGATACGCCGACACTGTATGCTAGTCGTTTTCACGTGATTCGTGTGCTAAGCTAGGCATTGGTTGAGTGGTGCGGTTGCATCTCTAATAAAGAGAGTCACCTGCATGTTATATTATTATGTAAAACATTTGTATCATATTTCACGAATAGCCATGTCATACCACTAACTTCTAATTTTTTAATATAACTTATCTACGTCATCTTAAATTCTACACTAACATACAAAAGACATCCGCGTCATCTTCCACTAATAGCCATGTCATACCACTAACTTCCAACCTTACACAAGACATCCACATCATCTTCCACTGATAGCTATGTCATACCACTAACTTCCACCCTCTTAATACAAGTTATCCACGTCATGTTAAGTTCTATTTCAATATGCAAGACATCCACATCATCTTCCACTAACAACCATATCATGTCACTAACTTCCAACCTCTTGATACAAGTTATCCACGTCATCTGAAGTTCTATCTCAACATGCAAGACATCTACATCATCTTCCACTAGTAGCCATGTCATGCCACTAACTTTCCAACGTTGCCGTACCACTAACTTTCAACCTCTCAATGAAAACTATTCACGTCGTCTCAAGTTCTATCTCGACATGTAATACATCCACGTCATCTTTCACTAATAGCCATGTCATGCCACTAACTTTCATCCTTTTAATGCAAGCTATCAGCATCATCTCAAGTTCTATCTCAACATGCAAGACATTCGCATCATGTTACACTAACTATCCATATTATCTTTCACTAATAGACATGTCATGACACTAACTTTTAATCTCCTAGTACAAGTTATCAATGTCATATCTAAATTTTATTTTAATTTTTTTACAATCTCCACAGCAACATACGGAGCATCTTCTAGGATAGTTGAGTGCGACCTTCTACTGTTGCACCCAGTTTGGCATCGATATATGCTATTTTTAGACACACTTCCTGTTCAGTTAATCTCGCACCAAAAACGGACCTCTAGCCCTTGTCGCTGCTTCTTTACAGGTGCGTGTCAAAAGTTACTTGTAATTTAGTGACTGATACATTTATTTTTGGATCCCTTTCTTTTTTTTCTTTTCTATTTATTTTAGTGAATATTATAAATTTATACTCCCTCCATCCCAAATTGTAAGTCACTCCAAGAATCTTGGAGAGTCAAAGTATTTTCACGTTTGACCAAAATTATAGAGTGAAATACTAAGATTTGTAAAGTAAAGTGAGTATACTATGAAAATATAATTAAGAAAGAATCTAATGATATTTAGTTGGTATTATAATAATAATTATTTTATCATATAAATTTGGTCAAACTTTGAAAAGTTTGACTCTCAAAGATTCTTGGAATGACTTACAATTTGGGATGGAGGGAGTAATATATATTTAAGATATTAAACAAATAAAATAAAAACAAAAATAATTGGAAAGATTTAGATCCACTACAAATTTGGTTTGAATTTTTTTCATATGATGTCATTTGAATAATTCGAAAAATATGAATTTCACAGCCATTAATCTTAAAATAACATTTTTGGGCCCTAAATGATTTAAATAAAAAAGTTGAACTACAAAAAGTTGCATATCCCTTGGAATACTATGACTTTGGTACGGTTTAGGTCATTATCCATCTGAGCTACATCCAAACACTGAAAAAAATGAATTTCAAAATCTAAAAACTTAAAACAGAATTTTTAGGTACTAAATGGTTTCAAATGAAAAAATAGTCAAATATAAAGTTGCATATCCCTTCAAGTACAAAAAATATTGAATTCAAAAGTATGAAAAACTTAAATAACTTTTTGGGACATAAATCATTTCAAATGAAAAAGTAGTCAACTATAAAGTTGTAGATCTCTTTGAATACTAGAACTCTGATAAGGTTTATCTTCATACAACTAGAGATTTGGAAAAGCTATAAAATTTAATGTACCGCATCTATTTTTTTAGATTGGCCAAATAGCCAACGACCTCTTGAAATGCCTCTAGTTTAGAGGCAGTTGGAAAGCTTAACGGCCACTAAGAATTCTCAGCTTGCTAATTACCTCTAAAAATGCTTAGCTTGCTAACTACCTCTAAAAATCTATTCTAAAGGCGGGAATACTAAAAACTCTTTGTTTGAGGCATATCTTGCTAGAGATGTGTGTAAAAAATGGATTGTTGTAGTGAGAAGACAACACAAAAGGTAACATGGTCTTAGAGCTTGTTTCCACCAGTGTCCTCAAGGCTAGGAGAAGCACTTCCCACGACTACCGCCTTCGCTCACAATAAGTTCCATGACACCCTCCCACACACTATCAAACCTTCGTGTCATTGTTGATGGTTCACCATGATGAACTTCTTTTTATTAACTATCCATGTGTTTAGTTTTAGGACAATGTGGCTTCGGTTGGGTTGAAGCTAGTTTTTTAGGTTGGGTTTGAACCGATCTCGCGGTTAGACAGTGTGTTGCCCTGCTCTAGCGGACAACGCCCCGCGCCGTTTTGCCCTGCTCTAGTGGAAAGTGCCCAACCCATGCATCCGACTGTCGCGCCTCAGGCAGCCTCGTGCACGACCGACCGCCGCCTCCTCGAGCTCCTGCGCCTACTGCCACCTCCCCAAGTGCCCACGCCGGCTAGTCGGCCTTGCACCATGTGGGTCAAGGTCGTCCCCTTGAATTGAGGGGATCATTCCAACTTGCATATGAGGGTATATTTCCTTCTAGGTCCGACCCAAATCCGCACGGCTCGTCAACCAAACACATCTCCATCTGGGTTGAACCCGGGATATCCCAATCTAACCCTCAAACCAAACATACAGTATAGGAGTCGATGCACATCTTTATATAGACTCTCCTCCACTCCATGCATCGACATCCTCTAGCAAAAAGAATAGAATCATGAGATGCCATCTCTTCTGACTCATTTTCCTACACTTATTGGAGATGGTTTCAGAAGAGGGAACTAGGGCTAGGCAATTTGATCAAACTCACAGGTTGATTGGTTTTATTACTTTATTTTGTGCACTTCTACAAGAGAATTGATTTTTTTATAAAACCAAAAACCTCACAATTCGTTGCATTGTCACCTTCCTAGACTCGTTTTTCGGTTGCACTAAAGTTGCTCGCACCTCCACTAGTGGTCCCCTTGCTCGCCACGTACAACATTATTGCCGAGTGGTCACTAAGTCTTGAGGTTGGGTGTGACATGCTGCCGTTGTGTCTCTATTCTAGCAATGTTGCTCCCCATGCTCTCAAAAAGCGTCATCGTTGAGTCACTGCCAAGGCTTGAGGCTTGACCGAATGGATCGCCTGCTAGTCGATGAACTCGTTAATGCACTTGCTGACATGCCGCCGCTGATGCGTCTCTACCAAGCATTGAGCCACTGGTATAGGGTTAGGTTTTGGAGGAAGAAATTAAAGGAGGCAGCTAGTGGCTTAGTAGATGGGGAATTAGAGTAAGGTAGTCTTGTGCCCAAAAGAGAATTGAAGTAAGGTAGTCTTGTGCCCAAAAACTGAGTTGGGCTATGCGATGGCTACCTTACTACAGTACCTTTGGCCCTCCAACTATTGGTATATAATTGTTCCGTTTAATATAATGTCACCAAGAATCTGACTTAAAAAACGAATATTGATATCAACATAAAGCTGAACAACTGACACTCAATTTAGTGGTTGATATTCGAGGAAAAAATACCAACGATAGATGGGATCTAGCTTAAAGAGAACATGCATTCATCATCATCGCCCTCTTATTTTGCATCTGTCAAGATGCAACCTCTATCAAGATGGTCCTTTAGCCAAGAAAAATTGTTGCATCCAAGATCAAAATTGTTGTACCAATAAAATTGATCCATCATTATATTAAAGAAATTTTAAACTATTATAGAAATAAGGGTTCTTCTCCTTGTTAACGGTTATCGCCTCCATTCCCTTTTATCTGGCGTGAGTGGAGAGATTTCAGATACAAAGACAGTCGTGGAAATGTGTTAAACCCTCCGTATTATTCCCTACTTAGGGAGGGCTTTCTCCATGATGTTTATGTGAGCAGCGCGTTGGTGGACATGTACTAAAATACAACAGTGAGTGCATTAAACAGCCATGCATGCATATACATGCAACCATTGTGCTCCGTTTTTTCACTAGGCCTAGTAATGACTAGTCCCCTTTTACTTTAGCTAGCGCCTGTTATTGTGGCCAAACCAAAAATTGCTTGCACGCCATATAAAAGGGAATGGAGGGAGTAGCATTTAAGATTGGTTTACAATGGTGCATATTTGAATTACTATTCAAGTCCTCGTAAATGCTCCATGTATTATATTTTCATGTGTTTTATATATCTTATGAAACAACTCCAGAGTACTAAAACTTGTGGAGCTAGTATGTTTTGAATTTAAGAACATGTTATTCTGTATATGTATTTGCATATGTATGAACATTATAGTTATACAATTAAATTGTGTTGTTTACCAATTATCAATTATTAATTATAGCATACATATACATACCGGTTCAATATATTTTTGACCAATTTGACTTAACCGGTCTAAAACAAATATAGATGGATAGTTCAATCGGTTCTAAACGATTAGACCAGTGAACCGACGACCTCGCCAGTCCGATCCTAATAACTTGGGTGGCCAGGATCATTTAACCGTTGTTCTAGCTCTGTATTTGCTACTCTTAAGCCTACCACAAAACAATTTTTTTCTAGAGCATGGAAGAGCGGGAACAGGACTGGTCAACCAAAACAAAGGGACATGTCCCAACTCCCAACTCCCAAGTCCCATATTTCAACCTCCCGCGTTCACGAATGAGCGGAGTATAGGCGACGAGTGGGCATGTCCCATTCCAGCTCCCTCCACCACTTCCTCCGCCACGTTTCCATCCCCCCAGACCCGCACCTCCTCCCCACCGCGTTCAAGTCATGCCCGACGCTGCCTCTCGCCCGCGCTCTCCACGCCGCCGCCGAGGTCACCGGCCTCGTGCGGGACCCCTTCGTCGCCTCCTCGCTCCTGCACGCCTACCTCCGCCTCGGCGCCACGGTCGACGCCCGCGCCGTGTTCGACGGAATGCCGCCCCCGCAGAGGACCGTCGTCGGTTGGAGCGCGCTGGTCGCGGCGCACGCGGCGCGCGGGGACGCCGGAGGCGCCTGGCGCCTGCTCGAGGAGATGCGGCGGGACGGCGGCGTGGAGCCGAACGTCATCACCTGGAACGGGCTCGTGTCTGGGCTCAACCGCAGCGGGCGTGCCCGGGACGCGGTCGTGGCGCTGGTGAGGATGCACGGGGAAGGGCTCCTCCGTCCTGACGCCACGGGCGTCTCGTGCGCTCTCTCCGCCGTTGGGGACGTCGGTTTGGTTTCGGTAGGCGAACAGCTGCACGGGTACGCAGTGAAGGCAGGCTGCAGGCTGGATGCCTGTGTGGTCACCGCCCTCATCGATATGTATGGGAAGTGCGGGCGGGCTGCGGAGATTGTTCAGGTGTTTGATGAGTCAAGCCACATGGATGTTGCTTCTTGCAATGCCCTCATCGCGGGGCTATCTCGGAACACGCAAGTCTCTGAGGCACTAAGGTTGTTCAGGGAGTTTGTTGGCCGGGGACTCGAGCTGAATGTCGTGTCCTGGACCTCGATTGTTGCTTGTTGTGTCCAGAATGGTAAGGATTTGGAAGCTGTGGAACTTTTCAGGGAGATGCAGGCACAAGGGATCGAACCAAACTCTGTCACGATCCCTTGTGTGCTGCCAGCGTTTGCCAATGTTGCAGCTCTGACGCATGGGAGGTCAGCGCACAGTTTTGCTCTCAGGAAAGGTTTTCTCCATGATGTTTATGTGAGCAGTGCGTTGGTGGACATGTATGCAAAGTGCGGCAGGGTTAAGGATGCGAGAACAATATTTGACGCAATGCCATCTCGGAATGTGGTGTCATGGAATGCGATGATCGGTGGCTATGCTATGCATGGAGAGGCCGTGAATGCAGTTCGGTTGTTTCACTCAATGCTGCTGTGCAAACAGAAGCCTGACATGGTCACCTTCACCTGCGTGCTTGCTGCTTGCACCCAAGCTGGACTGACAGAGGAAGGGCGTCACTATTTCAAAAAAATGCATGCTGAATATGGTGTTTCTCCGAGGATGGAACATTATGCATGTATGGTTACTCTTGTAGGACGTGCTGGCAAGCTTGATGAGGCATATGATCTCATAAGTGATATGCCATTTGAGCCAGATGGCTGTATTTGGGGTTCGTTATTAGGCTCTTGCCGGGTTCATGGCAATGTGGATCTGGCTGAGGTTGCAGCAGAAAAGCTCTTTCATCTAGAGCCAGAAAATGCTGGTAATTATGTCCTGCTTTCTAACATTTATGCTTCTAAGAAAATGTGGGATGGAGTTAATAGGGTCAGAGAGATGATGAAGGATGTAGGCTTGAAGAAGGAAAAGGGCTGTAGCTGGATCGAGATCAAGAACAAGGTCCATATGTTGTTGGCTGGTGATGATTCACACCCTATGATGACTGCGATAATTGAGAAACTAAAGCAGCTTAATATTCAGATGAGGAAGCTGGGCTTTGTACCAAGCACAGATTTTGTGCTACATGATGTGGAGGAACAAGAGAAAGATGATATCCTTGCTGTTCACAGTGAGAAGCTAGCTGTCGCTTTGGGACTCATAAGCACTAGCCCAGGAACAACCCTTCGGGTGATAAAGAACCTCCGAATTTGTGGAGACTGCCATGAGGCAATGAAATTTATATCATCCTTTGAGGGGAGGGAGATATCTGTTAGAGATACCAACAGGTTCCATCACTTTAGGGGTGGAAAATGTTCCTGTGGGGATTATTGGTGACTCTGCTTTCCTGCAATACTATTTGCACAACAACTTGATGATGATGGCGATGGAACATAGCATTCATTTCTGGATTTTTTTCCATAAGGTAATTGTTTAACTATGCAATCAGGCCTGACTTCACATGTCAAAAGGAAGAAGAAAATCTGATATCAGGACTTATACATTATGCATTGGAGAGGGGAAAAAGTACTAATGCATTATGCAACAACAGCTGCTGTGTAGTGTCTTCAGCTGGCTATTTCAAATTTATCTATCAGATATTTTCATCCCAATATATATTTGTTTCCTAGGCAGTTCTGTATTTTTGCAACTACACATGTATGATGGCCAGTTCTTTAGTTAGTAGTTCTTTAGCCAGTTCTGTATTTTTGCAACTACCTTATGATTTTATGATTTGCTATGATAGCATGGTATAATTTCTTACATACAAAGTGATTAGTTATCATATGATATTATACTAGGTCCAACTCTCCAAAAACATTTGATATGATAGCATGGTATAATTCCTTACATATGAAGTGATTAGTTATCATATGATATTTTACTAGGTCCAACTCTCCAAAAACATTTAATATGGAATTCAGCACATTTATTATCTTAATGTCATAAATATGTTCTAATTTGAGATTCACCACAATAATTGCTGCTAGTGATCAAGTCATTTCCTAACAAAACCACTTGTCACATCAGTCTACACAAAGTAGCCGGCAATCGTATCAAGTCATTTCCAAACACATTTAGTTGATTTTGCTAGTGTTAAGGTGTGAATGCGAGGTTTTTAATTCTACCAGTATCCAGCTTTCGACGTGGGGCCCACTTATATACCTAGCCGCATTTATCTAAATAAAGTAGCAGGCAATCATACTGAATCACCTCCAACAAACTTTAGTCAAATTCACTAAATTTTTAAGGTATGAACACGAGGTGGTAATTCTAGATCCATCTTTCGACGTGAGGCCCATGTATATATCTAATCACACTAGTCAGCACAAAAATCATACTAACTCATTTCTAACAAACTTAAATCAATTTTAAATTTTAAGGTGTAGACGCGAGCTTTTAAATTCTAAAGTCCAGCCTTTGACATAGAATCAACATGTAGTTATAATGTTTTTGTTATTATTGGATCATACTAGATGGATTTGGACTTAAGAGCAATTTGATTGGATTGGACTTGACATTAATCATTTCGTATTAGGGTAGGTTTGGATATGGATTTGTAATCCATGCTACCTCTAGTTGGAGGCCAGCAGGAAAAAAAAAGATTCTTGTGTGAGTTGGCGTGAGTTGGTGCGAGTGTGTGGGCTTGCCTTTTGGCTGACCTGGGGTGTGTTGTATGGGTTCTTTCCCTTTGTTCACTTCTTAATATAATGATGTGCAGCTCTCCTGCATTTTTCGAGAAAAAAAAGGATTCTTCTACTTCCTCAGCTTGTGGACTGAGGAATTTTGCTCAAGTATGTTTGAAGGGGATTGTATAATTGGAGGCATTGGTTCTATAAGGGCTGAGGGAATAGATTTTTGGCCGGTTCAAATTTTGAGATTCAGTGAAAGGTAAATATTTATCATTCAAAGAGAAAAGTATTATATAATGGAGGAGAATTTTATATTTTAGGGGAGTTTTCTATTTGATACTCAAGAATTATACCCCTTGGTAACTTTATTTTGTGATATCGCAGGAGCAAACAGGAGGTCCATCACCGTGAATATCCTTAGCCTGTGTGATGTAAATATATCCAAAGAAAACTAAAATACTTCAGGAATCAAGAGCATTTGACATAACAAGAACACTAACATGCTTTTTTTAAAATCTATTTCTTATTTTAAATAGAACATTGGAATTAGAAATGAATTTACTATTTATGCCGTTGGCTTTAACAGTGACCATGATTTAGGTGCTGAGTAAGGCACACTATTGCTAGAAGATACAGAACCATTTATCAATATCCAGATTGAGGTGTTGATAAGAATGTCTGAATATTTTTAGCTATTGTTGTTTTTATTTCTATAGAAATGAAGTGTATGTTTACGTGTCTCTAAAAACAGACTGAATAATGTATGTCTGGAGTGAGTTTGCTGTCAATAGTAATGCATTTTTTATTTTTTTAAATGATCTTTTGACAAACTGTGGACTGAGTGCATTAGCTAAGAATAAGATTACTGATGCAGTAATGCATCTGGATATGATTGTGGTGATCTCTTAGTGGTGGATTTTGATTGCTGCCATACTGCTTTCTGGTCCATTTTATTCAGTCACTCTTCTGATTTTGATATGTGTGCAGGTCTTAATGATGGTAGCTTGGAACACTTGAACTTACTGACAGATGCAACATTACTTGTGTAATAGGATTGAATTAGAAGACTTTCTCTGTGGTCTATCTGCAGAATAGAAATTCATGTTCTGTCTTCTCTGCCAATATACATTTTTACTGCTGCAAGACAATTTGGAGGGAGACTGAAAGTGAACTTAGAGTATGTAGGCCAAGTCAATAGTAGCTGGGTACTTCCCGAGGCTTAAATTGGTTCCAACAATGCCGTGCTTCTGAAGATTTTTGAGAAAACTGGATTGGAATGGACTAACCTGAGTTATGTGGCAGATTTAAAAAGTTTCAACTACATATGAATGTTGCGATCTGTTTGCTTCCAATTTTAATTGTTGTTATATGCTGCTTTCTACTTGTCTTATTCATCTTATTCATTGTCTGCATTTTGTATGTGTGCGTCGTTTATCTGTAACTGTTTATGTGTGCATTTTGTATTCTAGATGTATAGGAAGTGTTTAAATCCAGGAGCTAAAGTTTAGGGGTGTCATATCGGGTGTTACATAGGATGTCACATTGAGTGTTTAAATAATAAAAAAATTATATATGTCCTCGGTAATTCACGGGATAAATTTATTAAGCCTAATTAATCTGTCATTTTTTTCCTGGAATACGCAGGAGAGCTGTGTATCATTGCATTAAAATAGGAGAAAAAAAGGAGGCATAAATTCCGAAGTATAAAACAAGTTCAACACTACCCCATACTCACACCAACACACGCAAAAGGAGCACTAAATACAAAAACCACCCTACAAAAGCAACCACTCCAAAAAAACCCTAGACAAAGAAAGACGACTAAAAAACACTACAAAATGCCTCTAACCACCATTGCAAACATCAACCAAACTTCTAAGGGTGCCTTTGGTTGAGCTGTGGCTTTTGGAAAAGCTGATGTGGGCTGTGGCTCTTGGAAAAGCTGCTTTTTAACGAAGTTTGAAAGTCTGTTTGGTTAGACACATGCGGCTTTTGGAAACGCTTCACTCTCTTACAAGCGGACCCCACGTGTCATAGATAGAAACTCCCTCTTCTTCAACCTCTCGGCAGGAGGGCACACCGCCCGCCTGGCCGCCTGGGGCCGCGCAGGGGAGGGGAGGGAGGTTGGGGGTTCCAGTTGCTCGTGCCGGAGGGAGGGAGGTCGGGGCGCGTCGGAGGAGAGGATTGGGGAGGGCGACCGCCGGATGCCCGAGCCC
>Ga0182004_10001933_pt1 | contig 15781 bp, 17 predicted proteins | sample Sormic07211540_1_FD_120479 | JGI IMG/M metagenome (GOLD analysis project Ga0182004, IMG submission 120479) | Endophyte microbial communities from Sorghum bicolor roots, Mead, Nebraska, USA - 072115-40_1 MetaG | ecosystem: Host-associated > Plants > Roots > Unclassified | place: USA: Nebraska...
GAACTGGGAGCTAGAAGGGAACAACATACACCTGAGGACACTGATCTGGAGGAGGCATTCAAGAACCTCTTCTTGGATGATCAAGGCTCCTCCCAAGGCGATGGCAGCGGCACCGGCAGTGGCGGTACTGCTGCTGGTGGCTAGAAGGGGAACTGGTGACTAGAGAGAGGTAGGTAGTCTTAGAATTATCATCTGTCAATGTCTTTATATTTTACACTTATAGAGTTATGGCAAAAGACTAACAAAACAATGTTGTTTATGGATTTGTAGGTGCTTTTAGACTTTTTGGCAGAGACAGACAGTGGCAAACTGGCAATGTGTCATACCAGTGAGGCAATGTAGTGATGTTGCCATGTTGGCTGCTGTAATAGGGTAGATCTTTTGCAGTTTTGCTGCTGTGAACTCACTAAGTCATTGAATTTGGCAATTTGCCACTGATGTGATGTAATAGGATAGAATTATGACATTGGCAATTCGAGCTGGCTGCACTCTTTTTTCCTTTCTAGAGTTTCTCACAAAGGTGAGTTTTACCTAGAAAGGTTTTTAATAAGGCAGCATTGCACATAAACAGCTCAAGCTCATTTTGATAGAAGTTATTCTCTATATCTATCTTGTCTCTTATGTGTTGTCTGTTGTAGTGTTGTGTGTCGTCTCATTGTCTGTTAAGTGTTATTATTAAGATGCTTAATGACTTAATGCGTAACGGGCCAAGGGCCGGCACGGCCCGATGAAAACTGCCGTGCTCACCGGACGGCACGGCACGGGAAAACAGCCCGTGGGCCGGGCCTTGGGCCGTAGGCCTGGCACTAGGCCCGTAAATGGCACGGCACGGCTGCACGATGGCACACCACAGCACGGTGTAGGCACGGCCCGATGGCCATCTATAGCGTGGCCCAGGCAACTTTACCAGGTTCAGAACTAAACTAGTGAGCCAATGTGTAGAACGATCGCTACGGGTCATCAGCATAAAAGTGGAAGTAGTGGTCATGACTCATGACTCCTGAACCATAAATGTAGCCGCAACGGTCACAGCACAAGGCCATTTTCAAAGCAAACCAATATCAAGACCAATCCCTTTTACAAAGGGAGCGCACCCCGCAAGGGAAAAACAGCTTTTTTCTACTTTTGATTATTCAAAGTCAAAGATCACATTCCATACCCACAAACCGTAACATTTGCACATCAACGTTGGGTTTGGCCTGCTTATGATTGTTCGCCTGTGGTGAACTGTGGTGAATACCTTTGTGCCAATCCAAAAAGGCCAAGGGTGCCACCCGTATGGATCATCAAGACTTTGGCTGCACTGTCTCCACAGCATAGATCAACAGCTTGCTCCCAGGCAGCCAAGGTGTACATTGGATCTAGCAGGATACCGGTCTGTTGAGCTACCTGGCGGCACATTGCGATTTCACCTTCCAGCACCTTGCCAAATCTGAAAGAAAAAGGTTGAAAGGTATTGTAGTTCAGTGCAAGAGTAAGTCCAAGTTATTAGTACCAGTGTCTCAAAGTATCAAAATTACTTTTTTGTTCACTGAAATACGTTACATTGTGTGTTGATTCCTCTAGAGAGAAGGTGGATGATATCTTTGATGACAATTGGGATACCACTGAAACAATTTAGTAGATGGATACCCACAAATTACAATGTTCTGAATATGTTGAATCTGGAATGTTATCTTCTGACAGTAGAGCTTGGTTCTGAATATGCTGAATCCTGAATGTTATCCACAAATTACAGAACTACCAAGCATGCCATCAGCAAGCAACCTTTATACTGTAAAGCATACAAGTTTGGAGCTTCGGGAAACTTTATTGCAGCGAAAAATATTCTTTATCAGTTTTCTTAGAAGTTTCATTGACTTTGCATATTGAACAGAACAGGTACCAAGTAATAAAATGCAGTATATGCACTTTACTAAAACATACCTTCTAGGTGAAAAGCGCTCCACCCATTGAACTAGATTGTCATGAGTAGCATCTTCCACCATTCCATGGTAGATTTGTGGGAAAACCTTCTCAAAATCAGATACAAGAGATCTCTCTCGTTGTTTATATCTTTCAAGTGTGTCAGCAAGCATAACACCGGTAACCCTCCACTGGAGTCTGCATGTAGGAGAATTAGATGAGATGTGGTAGGTAGCAAAGACGCATGGAGAGAATAGCACTGACAACATTAGGTGATTTGGTGATGAAAATAAGACCTGACAGATTCAAATTCCCAACGGAACAGAATGGGGCATTTTCAAATTTACGATTGATTGTTTATTTTCCACAATTTTTTTTATTCAACATGTGCAGGTATTTGTATCAGACGCACCCTAGACATACCGCTCCAAGAGCTAACCCCACAGCTGTTGTGCCTGTTCCAGAATCTACAACGATATGAACTTTCTCATCCTTCCCAAATAATGTCAAACCAGAAAGATACTCCAGTAGCCGCATGACACCTGAAGAGAGAATAAATCATGTGAAAAGTAGCACAATCACTTTCTCTATCGAGCTTCAGTAAAAGTTTTCCTTTTACAAATCTCAGAACAGACATAAGAAATCAACATATTCCGGTGCAAAGCACTTGATGATACTGATCTTAATGCTTGGAATTTAATTTTCAGTCCTGATGAAACACAGCTTGAATATGATGAAGTGAAACCAGTCAAAGATAGTCAAAGGTGTATGGACTAGAATATGAGCCTATCAATTTATTTTATTTTATTGGCAGTAGAAACATCATGTGTAATCATGAATGAAAAATGGAAACTAGCCAAAACGAATCCCTTCTTACCAAGCAGTGCTTGAACACTACCTGCCCCTTCCTTAACAATCATTACTTTTCTTGAACCATTTCCATCAGTGGTGTCCTCATCTAAACCCAAATCCTTTCCTATAATTTCATCTGCCCACATCACTGTGCCACTACATCCTGCAACCTTTATGGCATGCTCATAAAGCATCTCATCTCTTTGGGCATACAAAGACCGAGAGGCATATGTCACATTGCCAAACATCAATGAGATCAGATTATACCCTGTGGGAACATCCAGTTGCTCGCCTCTCAGCAGTATATGTGGCCTGATTCCCCACTCGGCACAATGAACCGCTGATACATAGAGAGAAACTAGATTGTTAGGGAAACTAATAAACATACATGAAAAAGCTCATCCAAAAACAAAAAATGGCATTAAACACGTGTACATTACACAAATCTATATCTATAACAGATGGAGGCCACTAGCAATCATTAATTGCTATAAAGCTCAATCCTCACGAAGCCACATCACCCAAATTAGCCACCATTCATCTCATATTTCTTTATATTCCACCTCATTTAACCACGTCCAGCAGCAATCATTAACTAAAGCTCAATCCTCATGAAGCAACATCACCTCTTACAGCGACCGTGCAGGCATAAACACTTTTTATTCATTCATTCATACACCACACAGATTAGCTTGGTTTTAAGCCTCTTCTTTCATAGATAAATCATTTGAACTACTTTTAAATTCTGACAGAAATTCCTGTGGGGATATCACCTAATCTATATTAAATGGTACGAGCGAATCAAGCAAACAAATTTGCAGGGATACATTGGAATTCAGCAAGTAAATTTACAGAAGCATGGGACTCACCAACTGCTGCGGCATGAGCGCTCTGGCAACCCCCACATGTAACCTGCAATTGGGAGTTTGGGACAGTGAGAATTACCAACATATCACAAAACTAGATGCAAAATGTGGAAATTTGGGCTGGTGCGATGGACGGACGATGTCAGTAGCGCCGCAGTGGCGGAGGACGGGCAGGAGGGCGTCGAGCTTGCGCGCCTTGTTGCCGTTGGCGAGCGGGTGGAGGAGGTCGTCCCGTACTATCTGGAACTTAGGATTGCCAGTCTCACTACCGTTGCCGCCGCCATTCCTGAGCGACGTCGTGAGGTTGGAGAAGGCGAACTCGAGACGAGAGGGAAGGACGGAGATGGTGTGGACTTGGGTGGCCGGAGACGGAAGCATCCATTCCGTGGCGGATAGGAAGCTTGCGACCGTGCGTCCGCCGGCGGCAAGCGCCGGCGTCGGCCGCATAATAGGGTTGAGGGAGGCAGCGGCGTCAAGAGCGTAGTACAGTACGGGAGTATGGGTGTGTTTGGTTCGTTTCTTAGCTGAGTCTGTCTAGGCAAACTAAGCAGGTTAACCTAAATCTGTCTCTAGCAAATCAAGATCTATTTGTTTGGTTGCATGCGCTGCGGAGTCTAACTAGAATAAATTCGTATTTGGTTGAGTGGCTTAGTTTATATACAGTCACCTCTTCCTAGGGAGGATAAGTTTACCTTCCTTTGAAGCATTCTCTCAAGCATCTTGACGACAGCATCTTGAACGCGGAAGTCGAACGCCCAGGGCCGGTCGCCGTCGCACCCGCTCGTGCCCGGCTGGCCACGGCTGCGACGACGGGTGGAGGAGGCGGAGGGCTCGCCGCGTCACGGTACGGCTCATCCACGACGGGAGGAGGAGCCGCGGGCTCCGACTCGGACGACCCCGCCTCCTTAGCCTGCGGCTGCAGCGGCACGAGGGAGGACGGCATCGGATCCACCGCGGCGAGGAGGGGAGGGGGAGGCGAGGGAAGCTCGAGCCGCGTGGTGTCCGCGGCGTCCATGGCTGCGTCCACGGAGCACTTGTCCCCGAGCTGGCGCAGGACGCGGTGGAGCTCCTGCGCAGAGATCAGCCTGTTGCGGTCGGCGTCGTACATGTGGAACGCCTCTCACAGGTCGGCCTCGGACCCTCGTTGGCGTCCTCCCTGCCCTCCCCCTTCTCCTCCCCATTGCTGCAGTGGAAGGCGACGAACTCGTCAAGGTCCACGAAGTTGTCGCGGTCGGAATCCATATCGTCCATCATGCGCCGCACCTCCCAAGGACCCGGCGGCATGCCCAGCACCCACAGCACAGACGCCAGCTCCTCCGCCGAGATCTTGTCGTCGCCGTTGGCGTCGTAGCGCCGGAACACATGCTCCACCTCCGCCGGCGAGCGATTTCCAGTCTGAGCGGTGACGCCGGCCTCGGCCTCAGCCACCGCGGGCACCACGGGCATCGGGCACTAGCAGCGGTGACGGAAACTCAGCCAAGAGCTGGCCCTGACTTGGCTAGGATCGAACGACCGGTTTGGCCGTTCAATCCTGGCCAGGCTCCAGGCGTACGGCTGGCTCTGGTTAGCCAGGCCCGGACCCAGTACAGCCAACCAAACACCCAAAAACTGGCCCAAGTGAGCCATGGCCAGACTAGGCCACCAACCAGCCATATCTAAAGCGTGAAGGTACAACACAACACGACGGGCCACATGGCGACATCCATGAGCCATAGTACTTCCTCACTTCCAAAATAATCACCCATTTTGTATTTATAAAAAGTATAACTTATTTAAATTTAATTCAATTTATACTTTAAATTATCAAATTTGATATTATTTTTCTTTTGAGAATGTAAGATATATTATTTTAAGCTAGATTTACTGTAATAAATTTATTATACTATTAATGTAACTATCAAATTTGATATTAGTTGAGTCCTGAAAATGTAAGATGTATTTTTTTAGGATGTAGGAGGAGGTATGCTATATATATCATATATCCCCTCTGTTTTTGAATAAATCAATTTTAAAAGTTATACTAAGTCAAATATTTTAAAGTTTAACCAAATTTATAAAAAACGACACTAAGATTTATGGCATCAAATTAATATTATTAGACACACTATGAAATACTATCTCATAATTTGTTTATTTGGTGTCATGAATATTGTTATATTTTTTTTATAAATGTGGTTAAATTTTTTAAAATGACTTGGTATCTTATAATTTTTATAAACTTAGTTAAATTTAAAAATAACTTAAAACAGTTTTAGAAGTTCGGAGGGAGTACACCTGTACACACCTACGCCTAAGAAGGTTAGCTCTCACAAATACGCTCAAGGTAGGCCTGAAACAATAATAAGAAAATATCCAGTTGGAACTACATTAAGTTGAATGAGCTCAAACACAGCCATAGGCACGCTACGGCAGGAGTTTTCTTTCACTACATTTTTTTGACATTTTAATTGCACTTTTTTTTTTGTTTATGTGAGGATGCATGGTTCACGAGTGTTATTCCCTCGGTACTAATTATAAGACATTTTGGTTTCTCTAGATACATTATTTTTTACTATATATCTAGACGTACTACATATCTAAGTGTATAACAAGAGCTACCTATCTAGAAAAGCTAAAACGTTTATAATTTAGAATTGAGGGAGATTATCTTAAATCATCTCTCTAATATGGTGATGGTCAGTTCTAAGCTAGTATTAGATGAAAGAGAGAAGAGCTAAGCTCTTTGTATGTCGCGATGCATGCTTCTCTAATTCTCTTGATAGGACAGAACATATGAATAAAGAACATCTTACATGTGAACATGCATGATAATTAAGATATGTCATCTAAGATTCCGTATCTAACTTTTATTATTGGAGGTGCCTAAAAGAAACTCAAAGAGACTCTTTGAAATGAAGGTACCGTAGGTTGTTTTAAAAAATAGCTATCTTTGAAATGAAGGTATCGTAGGTTGTGTTAAAAAATAGCTACTTTAATTAAAAAACATAAAAAGCAGCCCTCCCACAATTGAAGCCCAACAATCTGTCTCAAATTTTTAAAAGCCCTACTGCATTGAAAGATATGTGTTTCAAAAAAAAAATTATATTGGAAGCTATTTTTCTAAAGGTCCTTGAATTTGTTATACTTTTTCTAGATGTCCATTTCACATAATGACATCAACGTTGAAAGGGCTGGATGGCCTTAAAAGCGGGGTTTTGAATTGGGATGTAAAAAAATTAAAAGTGATAAATCTTAGCTTATGCAATTCTATTTCACCCCACTTGTGGTTTTAGTCCAAGAACTAAAAAATACAAGAACAAGTCCTTAGAGACATCACAAGCCTCACTAAGTACTCTCGTACTCATAAATGCTACTAATAAGTTATAATGCAGGTTGCCAGATTGCGACTATATGCTATGGTGTGGTTGGAGGCATATAGAGCAGATAGGCTGGGCACGACTTTCCAACCTGATGTACGATGAGAGGGAGTGATTTTTGAGAACCTAAGGGATATTTGGAAAAGAAAGACTACTTTATTACTCAATTTATTTTACCTAAATTTTATTTATCTATTCGTGAAATGAAATTTATTTCTTTCCTTGGTCCTATATCTAGAGCTATGATGATCACTTGTGTATAGAGTGTGACCTTTAGTCCTCTTGAGTCTTGATCAATGCTAGTGGGATGCAGAGATTATAGAGTTAGCTAGTTAGTTTAAGGTGGTTGGTTGAGAGGTCAACACGGATCTATTTGTTGGATCACTGGGGACTAGTTAGGATCTGTTTGATAGAGTTCTACCTTATCTTAATTCTCTATGAAAGTTGATTCTCTAGAGAAGTGATTCTCTTTAATTCTTGAGTATAAAATCTCAAAATCACGATAGAGAATCATCTCACAAAATCAGGATAAGCTATTTTTCTAGCTCTCAGTGTCTTAGTTCATTTTAAAGAATCACTTCACAGAACTAGCAGAGAATCAATCCTCTCTGAAAAACTGTTTGATAGAGCTCCTGCTGGATTTAGCAGAGAATCGGCTCTAGGCACTAATTTTTAGCTAGATAATAACAGTTCGTTTTTGTATCAAACAGACTCTTAGCTTATTAGGCTAATTAATTTGGACGGATTCTTGCTCCTTGTTCTTGTCTTAGGCATGGCAATACGTACGACAACCATAGTTATTCTCTCTACGTATACCCAACTTAAAAGTTGTTTTTCGAGATGTAGAGTAAAGTGAAACCTATATATTCCTATAAGTTGCGCGATATGGTAGGGAAAAGATGAAGATGCTTGTGGAGATGACATTCATAATTAGAGGTGGAGCTAATGAAAAATGTTTAGGGGGGCAAGGTGAAGAAATGCATACATACAATACCTTCAAGAACTCATTCAATTCTCTTTGAAATATATCTACTATTACTATGACTGAAGCATGTGGTGTCACACGCCTAATGATAGGCCCAATACCTAGGCCCAAGACATGGGAGACCAGACTGGGCCCAAAGCAGGGCTAATATGAATAGTACCCGTGGGTAATGTAGCGTGAGTACTGTAGTGCATGTTTACTGTAGCGCCACCGCTGCCGCCGTAGGTTAGGTCAAAATCAGTTTAGATTTGTTGTAGGCTAAGTCCCCCAGGACTATAAATACAAGGGTAACCACTCAATCTTAAGCAAGGAATAGGTCAAGTGCCTTCTACCTTCTCCTTTCCCTTCTAAGCCTCGGTCTTCTTCCTCCGCCCCCCCCTCCCAACTCTAGCCGCCACCCCTCTCCTCTCCCTCTCACCTACGCCGCCGCGCCTAGCCCCAACCCTAGCCGACGCCATCACCTCCATCACCATAGCCGCCGCCCCCACATCAAACCTGTTACATGTGGTTATATAAAGAAATTTTATACCATAGGAGGGTCTTTTCCCGAATCTTGGTCTCTCTGTTGAACCGCTTTATCTAAAAGATTAGAAGAAGACGGTTGAATATTTCTAGACAACAAAGACTGTTGACTTGTTGAGCTTCATCATAAATATCTCCCTTGGATGTAGTGACGTTGAACGGACGTCATCGAGCGTCTTAATTGGCAAGCCGCGACAATCCTCTAACCTCCACAGGTCCCGATCGAACGCGAGGTTTGGCCTGACGTACAGGGGCCTCCTACACTCTGTAGGAAGCAATCTAGGAAGTACTACTAGTACTGTATATATACGTACGTTGTGATTGCTCTCACGGTTCCGCTGCAGATGTTTGGTCTGGTTAGGTCATCAGGTCTTCAGGACATGGGTGGACTCCTGTGGTGAAACCTTTTCTCCATTGGCTTTTGGCCTTTCGCACACTCAGATGTGCCAAATTATATGCTTTTCGCTGGGGCCTGGGGTAAGCTTTACTCCTACTCCTACTAGTACGCCAGAAGAAAAGCTAGGCCTTGTTTAGTTCCGAAAACTGAAAAGTTTTCGGAACTGTAGCACTTTCGTTTTTATTTGACAAACATTATTCAAATATAGAGTAACTAGGCTTAAAAGATTCATCTCGTGATTTACAGGTAAACTGTGCAATTAGTTTTTATTTTCATCTATATTTAATACTCCATACATGTGGCGTAAGATTCGATGTGATGAGGAATCTTGAAAAGATTTTGCTTTTTGGCGTGAACTAAACAAGGCCCTAGTAGAAGCTCTGATGCATCGACAGCAAGCCAAAAGAAACGAGAAGAAACTACTAGGAAGATAGATATGATGTAGACCAGCGGCATGCAATCGATTGGTAAGTTGCCGGTGGATCAACAGCTATCAGGTAGCTGTGGCGTCGTCGTCTCCGGTCTCCAGACTCCAGGTAGCCATCGTAGGATTCGATCAGCAGCCGCAGCCTACCTGAAAAGCAATTGATGCTCTGTCATTTCGCCGGCAAGAAAATTTCTTTTTCGCCAGCAAGAAAAATTCTTTGATGCCAAATCGTCGCTGGCTGGCGCAGTTTTCGCTGGATACGGGCGCCTTTATTTTGTTCCCCTCTCCCTCCCGTCTTTCCAGTTTCAGGAACCTGAGAATCACTAATCTCCGACGATGCCATTGTCGGCAATGTACTAGCACTACTGTATCATCAAGCACTACCACCCTGCCTGTGTACGTAAATTATGGAGGCTAACAACGGCAATTACGTACTATCGTCTTTCACAATGATGATGGAAATTGGTATATATATTAGCACATATGATGACGCACTACAGGTGAATAAATAATGGTCGACGAGAAACCGACCAGCATACGGCAAAATTCAACCGTACGTACCGCCTTGTGACCCAAAATCTTATCTAGCGCACACAATTGTCGGAACTGAGGAAGAAGGGTGCCGGGGCAGGAGACGGCCGGTTTGACGAACAGCTAGCGGCGAGGTCACCGCGACCGGGACAGCTTGGCGAGGGTGATGACGGTTAGGGTTTTAGTATTTGTGACCATCCATGGCCAGCGGTCTTAGAAGGAGGGGCCAGAGTGGTGGACGACAGGCGGTGATGATGTCATGGTGGCAGGTTAGTTGAGGCGTAGTGAGCGAGGCAGTGGCACACTGCCGAGTGTGTGGAGGGAGACAATCAGATGGGTGATTTCAGTGACGGTGGTAAGGAGTTAACTCCAACCCACCTCCTAAACAAGTCCCTATTCTAAATCTAGAGATTTGATCTAAAAAAATCAACTTCAACCTACCTCCTACTTGGGCTCCCATTTTCCATGCCCTCCTAAATTATAGTTTTAGCCCCTCACATCTAGAACCCCCTATCCTACTTGTTTAGGAGGTGAGTTGGAGTGGGATCTTAATTTGAGCCCCTACTTTTTTAACATAACATGTAAATAAAAATTTAAGGGCTTAATTTAGGGACTTGGACTAGAGTTGCTCTATCAGCAAACTCCTATCTTTGACTGGGATTAGGGAAAGGTGGGTTCGTCCAACACAAATGGTATGTGAGTGGTGAGGTCACTGGCAAGGTCTTTTGCGGCCTAGGCGGCAGTTGATAATGCAGGTGAGAGCCGGGAGGAGAAAGATGCCTACTGAGGGAGGGAGGGAGGGAGAGAGAGAGAGAGAGAGGAGGAGGAGGAGGAGGAAGACGAGAGAGAAAAGAAAGAGGAGGAAAACAATAGAAAGAAGACGTGTGCACCGCTATATCTCTACTCGGGCACGCGTCAAGAATGAGGGTCACATCTTAACTGTCACAACCAGTCATCGCCGCTGCGTGTACGACCTCTCCGCCGGATCCTTTGCCGACCATAGATGCATGCATATCCATGTACCAACAACCGCCGGATCCATGGAGAAGATTATTTGATCAGTGACACATGCATGTCCCATTACATTACCTACTGCCTAGCTTAGCTTTTACACACAAAAAGTACATACCTTAGCAATTCTTTTAGAAGCTGTTTGGATTCACAGACTTAATATCTGTTACATCAAATATTTGAATGTTAATTAGAAAAGATAAATACAATGTAATTATAAAACTTTTTTTCTCAAATACGTAAAAAGGTTTACGCATCTTTATATTGAGATCAAAAAAGTTTAAATGTTACAACAACATGCTGCATCCCATATGCACTAGAGGACATGATGTGTTACAATGTTCCCGTTCCTCCCTAGCGGACCAAATCGAAGGCTATTATACTCACGCACTAAACAACCAAGGTGCCGGGAGCTTAGGCAGGGCTCTTGCCGCGCCGTCTCGACCACCCTCCATTGCCAGGTTCTGGAAAGATTTCTCTCATGGCTTCGACATGTGATGGACGGAACTCGTCTATGAAGATGCTGTCATGATCCTTCTGAGCCAAAGAGGATGGTCGAGGTTGGCTGTCTAGGAAACCGAGGCACTTCATAACTAGCAGCTCGCCTGTTTGAATGTCGGAAACCTAGAGAGTGCCTATGTGGTTATGTGTCTGCTCCTAATCGGCGAGCTTGTTTGGACTTTTCTTTGCATAAATGGTATACCAGCGTTTACATGACTTTTAAATGGTCTAAATGGCCATTTAGGCGAACAGTGCTTGTATCCGAACGATCTCAGCCTCTATTGTGGCTGCTAGCTAATCGCTTGTTTTGCCTAGTGTCTACGGCACTTGGTAAACAATAAAAAATACATTGTAAACCGTTTGTCGAGTGCTAGCTACAAAAAGCGTACCTCCGTGTAGGTTAGCATGTGTGTTTTCTGCCAAAAACAAAGCTAAGCTTCTGTTTCACATGAATCGTTATATAAGCAAAATGCGATGCCATCATGAGCGAGCACATCGAGCACCCACTCCCGAAGTCTCCGAGCCATGGCCTACCAGCTGACCAACCACCGATCGCGCGTGTTGCCCATGCTGGACAAACATCGGAATCATCAGAGTAGGACTCGACATGACCACCGTACAAGGTGTCAGGTGTGTATGATCGACATCCATCGTGACGGCGGCCAAACGAGGCCTTGTTTAGTTCCGAAAAGTGAAAAGATTTCGGTACTGTAACATTTTCGTTTGTTTATGACAAATATTATCCAATCATAGACTAACTAGGATCAAAAGATTCGTCTCGTGATCTACAGCTAAACTGTGTAATTAGTTTTTATTTTCGTCTATATTTAATGTTTCATGCATGTGCCATAAGATTCGATGTAAAAGAGAAATTTGAAAACTTTTTGGTTTTCAGGGTGAACTAAACCAGGCCCGAGTGAACGCGAGTGAAAGGACTCCATCTATCGGCTTCAACGTTATTCTAGTACCCATCAAAAGGGAAAACCGGTCTGCTGGCTAATGCTCCACCTTATATAGGTACAAAGGGCTGCCACAGGGCAGCAAGCAGGGCACCAGTAGTGCCAACAAAGAGAGCTATTCGGCCAGAGAGAGAGAGAGAGAGGGCCTGAGGGGCCGGGGGGGCTAAATAAGGTTGTTCATGGCTGTGGGAGCGAGAGACGGTGGCGAGGATGACGGCGGCGGCGGCGGCAGCGGCAGCGACCACGCAGCCGGAGCCGGCGGGGCCACGACGACGAATTCGAACAACAAGCAGGTGGTGGCGTTCCTTGGCATGTTCAGGTACGCCGACCGCACCGACGCCGCGCTCATGGCGGTCGGCACGGTGGCGGCGGTGGCCAACGGCATGACGGAGCCGCTCATGACCGTCGTCTTCGCCGCCGTCATCGAGTGCTTCGGCGCCGGCGACGACGCCACCATCCTCCACCGGGTCAGCAAGGTACGTTAATTACTGCGTACGTACGTGCCTATATACACGTACGTGTTTTTTTTTGCGAGCATATATACGTACGTGTTTAATCAGTTTGTGCTTAGTATATGGTATATATACGTATTTATGTTCGTTCCATTCCATATGCATGCACGCGGCGCACCAGCTAGCTAGTAGTTACTTTACCTAGTGACGGTGGATCGGCCAGCAGGGCGCTCATATCTCATGGCCGGCGTGCGCGGTGTTGCTGACAGATTCGGCAGATCTCAAGCCAAACAGGCTGGGTGACGGCCGGGGAAACCGACCCGGCGCTGAGCCGCCGACCCTCGCCGTTCTCTTCTGCTCGTATTTAGGTCTTGTTTTAGATGCACTCAAAAACCCAAAATTTGACAAAATTTTCCATCACATCGAAACTTGCGGCACATGCATAGAGTATTGAATATAGATAAAAATAAAAACTAATTACATAGTTTGTCTGTAAATCACAAGACGAATCTTTTAAGCCTAGTTATTCCATAATTAAACAATGTTTGTCAAATAAAAACGAAAGTGCTACAGTGTTAAAATCCAAAAAAAATTAGATCTAAACAAGCCCTTATTATATTGCCCCGGCCGCCTAGGTACAAGATCCAGCAGTACGTATTGCCGTATAGGATATATGCACGCGCCATGCAAGCAGCGTATGTTAATTTGCGTGTGGCAGATCGAGGTGGAGCCAGAAAAAAATTATAGGTTAGGCGAGTTCTAACCAAAAAAATAAACCACAGGGCTGACCACTGACCAGATCACACCACTAGAGAGTATAGAAATAGTTAATAAATTGGTAACTGAGATGCTCATGAACAATGCCATTTTTATTTTGCTCGTCTTGCATATATTTCGTGTATCGAACGAACCACTGAAAGCTATAAGAAGGATTATCTTAGTATCAAAAAGCAGAAGGATTATCTTTATCATAAGTAACCAACAAGGATGGCAAAAGCTTTATCGTAGTTTTTATTAGACTATGAAAAAGAAAAAAAAAAAGGAGAGATGAGTATTTACAAAGCGCATGCCGCGCCCTGCACCAGCAACTTCAAACAACTTTGCTCGCTGCTCCTTGGCATGTCGCGAGCGGACGCTGCGTACTCGGCAACCGGAGGTAAGGAAGGACTGAAGGAGATTGGGGGTCTGGGGATGTGGAGCGACACCACCGGTAGCTGGGCCACCCGCCCCATGGCACCCCTAGGGTGGCTCCCCCGGCCATGTGCGTACAGTACGCCGGCCATATATATTAAGGTCTTGTTTAGTTTCGAAAAAATTTCAAATTTCGTTACTGTAACATTTTCGTTTTTATTTAACAAATATTGTCCAATCATAAACTAACTAAGATCAAAAGATTCGTCTCGCGATTTACAGACAAACTGCGTAATTAATTTTTATTTTCGTCTATATTTAATGCTTCATGCATGTGCCGCAAGATTCGATGTGACGGAGAATCTTGAAAACTTTTTAGATTTCGAGGTGAAATAAACAAGACCTAACTTTGTAATTCTGAGTTTTTTTATCTAAGATTACAAAATGCTCAAATAAATGAATTACATACTCAGACTTAAAGGTATTCTTGACTTTTCACATTCATAGTTTGACACTGTTAGGCCTCTCAATACATAGTTTCATGGCACAGTTACCAAAACTATAAACTAGATAACCGAGCCACATGAGTTTTATAGGGATGAAACTCCTCTCTCATCTTATGAAACTCATTCATTTAATGACCCTGCCAAGTCAGCAATTTTGCTTATGTGGCATCCTATTTAATGTGCATGACACTCTCATGAAACATGCATTGAGATTGGCCTTAGAGTTAATTTGATGAAAATGACATAAATGGCAAAAAAGTTTAGAGCAGTAATAACTATGAGAACTTAACTTTTTTATGGCTTGTGAGTAACCATCAACTTTTATAATGGCACGTAAGTAAAAGCCTCTTCCTAATTAATAGGCATGATAAAAAAAGTGCACATGCATCCAAGTATTATATAGATTCAATAAGAGAGCTATTGTCTTCTCTCTCTCTCTCTCAAAAATCTCTCCACCATATTTCAAACCAAACTTATATATATTACTAATCTCAATCGAGTCGTTTTCAAAAAAGCAGGCTTAGTGGGCCACATATATATTATTCTTCCACGCACCATACATATGGTCTGGAAATCCCTCGTCATATTCTTTTCACATGTTGATATATCGTCCCTTTCCTTTGGTAGGTCATATTAAAACGATCAGACGTTAGTTGATCTAACGTAATCAAACCGTCTCTGCAGTTAATACGTACGTCCAACACTAGTACAGTACTACGTACAACACAAGAGGTTTCAACGTGCGATAGCTCACGGCGTTTTCTGTTGTCAGCTCACTGGACAAATAAATCTATGGGTGAAATCTTTTTTTTTTGAACTCTGTGAACAACGCCTTTTTGTATTTATATACACACAATCCAGACATGTTAATAATGCTTTTCGCTGAAGTAAGCTTTACGTTGACGGCCCATTTCTGTTTGTGTCCCCTAAATCGGAATGCTTTTCTACCATCTTTGAACAGACATCATCGATAGTGCTCCTTCCACAATGGTGACAGCATTCGTGGTTGTCTGCCGGTAATGATAATGTCCACAACACAAACTACTAAATAAACTTAACCGTGATTTTTTCAAAACCCCCTCAGAGGTGGATATGATTTTGAACCGTCTCAGTTAATACCTCGGATTAATTGAGATGGTCATTTTTTATTAACCGAGGCGGGTAATGTAGATATTCAGAAGATGAAAGCAGTGGGCGAGTAATAAATACCCCATATATTCTAAATTATAAGGCATTTTAGTTTTCTAGTAATATAATAATATATATTATATTATATTATATTATATTATATTATATTATATTATATTATATTATATTATATTATATTATATTATATTATATTATATTATATTATATTATATTATATTATATTATATTATA
>Ga0182004_10001934_pt1 | contig 15779 bp, 15 predicted proteins | sample Sormic07211540_1_FD_120479 | JGI IMG/M metagenome (GOLD analysis project Ga0182004, IMG submission 120479) | Endophyte microbial communities from Sorghum bicolor roots, Mead, Nebraska, USA - 072115-40_1 MetaG | ecosystem: Host-associated > Plants > Roots > Unclassified | place: USA: Nebraska...
ACGTCGCTAAACTTAACAGCTTGTTTGCTGTATATATATACGCAATTCCTTCATTACAAAAGGATAGTCTGCCCTCCCTGCCAAGACCCAAGCTGATCTCGCCGACTTTGTTTTCTTCCACCACTTGCAACTGTAACTCATCTAATCCCTTTCTTTCATCTTCTTGTGCAGCCTGTTCTAGCATCTATCTTCTTGCCGCAGCCTGTGCCGAGCTGTGAGCTGTATGCATGGCCACCCCCGCGACTCTTCTCCATGATGAGCTTCAAGATGCTGGTATCTTAATTCCTGGAACAACCCAGCCTCCTTACAATCTTCACAAGGGCTCCTTGCAGCCTGCTCAACATTCAGATGCTTCTCAAACAAACTCTGACTCTAGAGATGGAGAACTTATACTGCCCAATGGGGATATTTATCGTGGCGCATTATCGGGCAACATGCCACATGGCTCAGGTTGTTATATCTGGTCAGATGGTTGTGTTTATGAGGGTGACTGGAGGAGAGGCCTCAGGCATGGGCAAGGCAAGACGCTGTGGCCGACAGGGGCTTCCTACACAGGTGACTACTCCGGTGGCTACATTTATGGTCAAGGAACGTATACTGGGCTAAACAACTCCACTTACAAGGGAGGCTGGAAGCTTAATCTTAAGCATGGCCTTGGTTTACAGACATTTCCCAATGGAGACATTTTTGAAGGTTCTTGGGTGCATGGAGAAATACAAGGGCATGGCACTTATACCTGGGCAGATGGCAACACTTATGTTGGCACCATGAAAAATGGGGTCATGTTAGGCAAAGGAATCCTCACATGGAACAATGGAGATTCATTTGAAGGGAACTGGCTAGATGGTGTCATGCATGGGTATGGAGTCTACACATGGAAGGACTCTGGCTACTATGTAGGAACCTGGACAAGGGGGTTGAAGGATGGAAAAGGTACATTTTATCCAAAATGTCGTGGAATTCCAGTTACCGATGAGCTATACATCGATGGTCTAAGAAACAGAGGTGTACTGCCTGGTGCTGAAAGTCAGATTCATGGTTCTCGTATCCTTCACTCTGCCTCATTTGACATGGCAAACATGATGGCTAGCAGAAATCAGGACTCTGTAGGTATTTCATCTGTTAGAAGCTTGAGTTTTGGGAAAACTCGCTCGAGAAATGTATCACTGGAAAGAAGGTGGAGCCTTGGAGCGGCCATTGAAAAATTCATTGGTCGTGAAACAAATGAAAGTTCTGCAATTGAAAGCTGTGAGAATAAGGCTGATTCCAACCTTCCTATACTGGAACGGGAATATATGCAAGGTGTTCTCATCAGTGAGGTTGTGGTGGATAAAAGCTTCTCGGATCCATTAAAAAAGGCATCACGTCGCCAGAAGAAAATGGTGAAGGATATAAAGAAACCTGGGCAGACAATAATTAAAGGACATAGGAGTTATGATCTGATGCTCAGTCTGCAGCTTGGAATCAGGTAATGCATATAATGAGACACCAAGAGAACTGATATTTGAATGTCTTCACTTCTATTTCACTCATCATTGTTCTCCATTATATGTTGTTAAATGCTTGAAATAGTATTAACCCATATGCAGGGTTCCAGAATGTATATCATAAGCCACCTACTGTGCATGAACTGCATGTATCTACCTCCATTTACCAAAATAGTTATGAATAATTTGTCTTTGCAGTGTTAACAAAATGCTAAGGATGCCTCTACCTTGCACAAATTAGTATCTGTCATCTAAAAGTAATTGTAGAGCATAACTGACAGTTTAGGTAACAACTTTCTTCTGGACAACTAAGTCTTTTCTTCTGGACAGCTAAGTCTTTCCATTGGGTGGTCCATAAACCCATAACTTTTACTTAAGATTAGCAGTGCTGGAGTGAGAGGTTTACATATGGAATGAAAACTTGATAGTTGATCAGAAGTTATGACTTCAGACATTTTTATCACAAGCTTTAACAGAGCAAGTGCTACATAATACAAAACAGTGTCAATTATCTTGTTCATGTTTGCATGTCAGAATGTAGTGGAAGAGCAAGCCAAGTGTCATGAAGGTGATGCAATCTGTGGTGCTCGTCTGGAGCCAAAGATCTCCAGGAGTTCCTTGTAAGGTTGCTCACAGTGGATATTTGATCCTCTGTTCTTTTCTGTAGTCTTTTCTGGTCCCCTTCTTTGTTTGCTGGCTGATAGTCTGGTTCTGGGTGTGTTGGTTGTGTCATTGTGTGTCTTGCTCACAGTGTGCATTGGAGGTGGGGAGTTCTTTTCTTCCTCCCCTATGTACTTTTCCTTTCTTCTTAAGGAAATGATAACAAAGATCACCTGTGTGTTTGAGAAAAAAATGAAGAAGAGCAATACATTTCTATAGTTCTTGAAGTGCAATTCTGTTCAGAATGTGATTTTTTAGATGGAGTTCATAATAGGAATTGGAATGATGGTTAACCGTATAGTTGGTTATAGTAAGGGCAATTAAAGCACTAAGGGAAGCTCCAAGTCTTACAAAATTTCACTGTTAATGGAAACTTTGACATTCTGGAGTTTGTTTCTCGATGGTATAGAAAATGTATAAGAATGTTCTAATATATTTATTATCAACAGGGCATTGTCTTATTGAAATATCCAACTGAACGATTTTGTGATCACTGAAGGTTTAATGTGATTATACATTTATACTCAGGTATACAGTTGGAAAGATTACACCTATTCAGAGACGTGAAGTGCGAGCTTCTGATTATGGTCCCAGAGCAAGTTTCTGGATGAACTTCCCCAAAAATGGATCGCGGCCTACTCCTTCACATCATGCTGATAATTTTAAATGGAAAGACTACTGCCCAATGGTGTTCAGGTTTGTTGCGTGGTATGCTATTATCAAGGTTGCGAACCTAAGCAACTTCAGTGAAAAGAACATGCGGCTCTACAGATCATATGAGAATAACTTATAGTGATCATGCTTAGAAAAACAATTGAAGTAACTTAGTTAGGACCATAACAATGAGAAATTTTCCTTGTTTGGGCACCTGATAAGTGACTCTACCTGTACTGCTTTGTATTTCAGAACTTAATAAGATCTACTTGTGTATCTGTGTAGAAATTTGAGGGAGATGTTCAAGATCGATGCAGCGGATTATATGATTTCCATTTGTGGAAGTGATGCACTTAGGGAGCTATCTTCTCCTGGAAAGAGTGGAAGTGTCTTCTTCCTATCTCAGGATGATCGATTTATGATCAAGACTCTACGAAAGTCTGAAGTGCAGGTTTTCATATCTATTTAATGGTTTTAGAAGTTTTCTATGCGGCAATGCCTCCTGCCAAATTTTCTTATCCCAAGCTATACCATTATATCCTATTAATATGTTTTGGAAAATATATCCTATTAGATTATGTGAGTTGGTAAATTGTATGGATCATATGGTTTTGGTAAACAGAAATGGGACCAAGCATATAGACCATGGTTCCATCTTCTACCAAATTCCTATTTATTGATAAAAACTTGGATATATTCAATGATCCAGAATTTTTAGCTTATCTGGCCCTGGTGCTCAACTTGTTTCATAACAAAATGTAGTATGACCCTTGTTACTCAACTTGTTGTCATGGAGTAATATTTTCAAACTTTTTTATGGATAAATTGTTTGACAGTTCATAACAGTTCTAAACTATCAAAAAATTCTTGCAGGTTCTTCTACGAATGCTTCCAGAGTATTATTACCATGTCCGTACCTATGAGAACACACTCATAACTAAGTTTTTTGGCCTCCACAGGGTTAAACCGTCCAGCGGTCAAAAGGTTATCACATGCATCCTTGCTACTTCACTTGATACATGAGAAATGAAGTTTTACAATTTGTTCACATAAGACATAACTATGTTCTAGAAAATCTTATAACATTGGTGTACACAAAGACTATGAGATTTTAACGAAATGTGTTTTCATAATATGAATACTTTCCAGTTTTTTAAAAAAAATATATGATAAGTTTCCTTTCTTTTGGGTTTGCTAACATCCCCAATGGGCAGTAAGCCAGTAACAGTAAAGGTCATTTTGGTGACCATTCCTTATCTAGTGTCATGTTTTCATTTCCTAAACAGTCAGAGCAGTTTATGATCTGATTTAAATTGTAGCCATCCATTTATCCTAAAATAATGCATGTTGTTGTTGTTGTTGTTGTTTGTGTTTGCAGTTCCGATTTGTAGTGATGGGAAACATGTTTTGCACTGAACTCAGAATTCACCGGAGGTTTGACTTGAAAGGTTCATCCTTAGGCCGCTCAACAGACAAAGTAAAAATTGACGAGAACACAACACTGAAAGATTTGGATCTAAACTATTCATTTTATCTCGAGCCTTCTTGGCGGGAGACTTTGCTTGCGTAAGAAACTTTTAACCTTTTTTTTTCTTTTCTCGAACACACAGGAGAGCTATGTATCACAATTTAACTGGGATTCTTTACCCTTTTAGCAACTTTTAACATAGCCATGAAGGGCTATTTTATGGTTCTTTCATTCAAATATGACTTTGTAACTGTTATATAAATATTTTTGTGTCGTTATTCAAGGAAAATTGCACCTCAAAGTAGTTACTGTTCTACCAGTAGGCACATCCTTTGTAGCTAGGAATTTCACCGTCACTGTACAATATGTTGCAAACTTGTATTCCAGAGATGCTAGCTGAACTATGTCATGTTCATTCATACCTACAGATGTCCAGTGCTGTCATTTTTTATCAGCTACGCTTACCAAAAGTCTGATAAATTTTGACACTGGTTAACCCAAAATGTCATTTGATGTAAAGTTTCTCTGCAATTTCAATATTATATTGTGAGGCTGTACGATTACAACTTATCCTGAGAAGACAATTCCAACTAGAAAGGAAACTTTGTAAAAAATTGCTACTATTTCTTTGCATTCTATCTTGAGAATTATATGCTATTGCGGCAGTATTCATTGAATCATTGGGTGTTTGGGCCTTTAGTGTAATCATCTTTTTATCTGTAGGCAAATTGAGACTGATAGCAAATTTCTAAAGCATCACGCAATAATGGATTATAGCTTGCTTCTTGGCGTTCATTTTCGGGCTCCTCAAAGCCTACGGACACAGGCATCCTTTCATCAAACAATCCTACCAGATAGGCTGGCTGTTCTTTCGGAAGAAGGTACTTAATCTTTTTCTCAGTAAGATTAATACATGAGGTTAGGACATACCTTACCCTTGTGCTTAGCTATTTTAGTTGCCTAGCCTACGTAGTAGCTAGGAGCATTTAGGTATTTGGCTGGCCTATCTTTACATGTACATTTTACCCTTTGGCCCATGAATATGATAACCTTTTTCCTGACATGGTAGTGCTATTGAAACATAACCCCCTCACTACCACTGTACCGCTCGATCACCTCTTCATTTCTTCCCTCTGAGCTTGATCTTGCACTGATGACTGGCTCACTATGCCTCTAGTCTTCTACAACAACATGATTGCTCTGGAGTTTTCCTGGAAAAGCATGCTGGTAGTGTTGATTCCATGTAACACAATAAAACATTTGGACATGTACAATCTTCTCCATCTTATAGATACAGAAACACAGCTGTACAGGAAGGGCCCTTTATCACCTAGGGTCCTCCCGGAAATTTTTAGTATGCGACATTGAGGAACCTTTTGCCATCAAGTCCACTCAACATCAAAACCCATGTTATCTATGTAAACAGTCTGACTGCGTAACTTTGCTTTGTAATGTAATTAATCCTATGTGCACTCCTATCCCCCAAAAAAAACTTTTTTTTGCAAAAGCCTTTTCCTCCAGTAATGTTTCTTTTACCTATTATTAACATTGTATGAAGCAATATAGGTGCTCTGAAGGAGGATGCTTTGAACAGTCCTGAAGGACTGGTTTTGGTTCAGCGAGCTAGTGATCAAAATGATGTGGTCATTGGTTCTCATATAAGGGGAGCTCGTCTTCGATCATCAAGTGCAAGTTTTGAGGAAGTAGATCTCTTGCTTCCAGGCACCGCAAGGCAAGTATACTGTCATTATATACATGCTCCCATGATTTGTTGTATGTTAAATGCCAGCACAGTGTAAGGTTGACAAGAAATTATCAATTTTATCAGGCTCCAGATCCAACTTGGGGTTAACATGCCAGCGAGGGCAGAACAGATGGTTCTGGATAACGACAGTGAGGCCAATGGTCAGGTGTACGATGTGGTGCTCTACCTGGGAATAATTGATATCTTGCAGGAGTACAACATAAGGAAGAAGATTGAGCATGCTTACAAGTCCATCCAATATAACTCATTGTCAATATCTGTCGTGGAACCCAATTTCTACTCGGAGCGCTTCCTGAAATTCATTCAGACGATCTTTCCTGAAAATTCCTAAAATAAAATCCAGTAATTCTTCACCTTCAGGAACAAAGTGCAAGAACCATTGTTCAGCGTGCATCCTAGGATGGTTCCCTCTGCAAGTATTCTTTTGCTACGTCCTTGATTAATTCTCTCTCTTGACTCGAGCATTCATCCTAGGATGGTTCCCTGTGGACATTTTGAGCTATTTGATAAGAGAATGTTGGCCTGACCATGGTTAGGTATAGCCTGGTTTCGGATTACAGGAAGCAACCGGTATCTCGTTCTACCTGTCTGTTCGCCTGGCTTGGCTAATAAGCATGGCTGTAAGTATTGTTCGCCGATTTTTTTTGAGAGAAAAACACTGCTGAATGACTGACATATTCGAGCTCAAGCTACCATACTGATATTGTTGAATGACTGACAGATTTGAGCTCAAATGAACATACTGATCAAACACTAATAGGACCTCAGCGGTATCTTGCACTGTTAGTGGATAATTGTACCTTGAATTCCGTGCTCTAAGTCCATTGTAGTACCGTATGTCTAAAAAAGTTTTGCGCAAAACCGTATTCTGTGGGTAAATTAGCTTTTAGATTTTGGAACTATCGGCAGGCCTATAAAGCCTATTGTCATGAAAACATGAATAATACATTATTACAGAAAGATTCCTACAAAAACGAGAAGTACAAGGCTGATTCTCCCTTCGTTTCTACTTGCACAAGTTCAAATTTTGCATAATAGAAGATAGAAGATAGCATGCTCCGTCCGTCCATACTTTTTGGAAGAAGCAGCAGCACCTGCTGCCATCGACGAGCTAAGCATATTTACAAACATAAAAGTACGAAGATTTCTTAACTACTTTCAAATGAGCTGCAAGTTCTCCACATTATAGAGCACAGCAGCATGTGGATGATTTCCAGAGAAAATACAACTACATGTATAAGACACCAAAGAACTTGTTTGGCTGTGCTCCTATTCAATCCATGTATGTTGAGGTACCGAATTAGGATCCATGTATGTTGAGGTGAATCCTTTTTGTTTGGCAGGTGATCATATTCTAAAGTGGATTGAAGTATAAGTTTAAATTCCACACTAATTCACCTCAACATACATGGATTGAATGTAAATTGAGGTGAATAGGAGAGCAGCCAAACAAACCCAAACTGGTCTGGTATCCATCACAACCGATTATATTTGACGATTCACTAAGCTGCACCAGCCTCTAGGAATTCGCAGCAAATTAAATATGTTAAATAGGCGGGGAAAGCAATACTTATGTTACATTACAACAGCTGTACTACATGTCTACATTGCATCCACACTAACATCCATGGGTGAGTCAGGCCAATAAAGAGGAATCACATGTTCATGACGTACGTTGAATTTGAAACCTCCCCACCCCACTCCTAACAGCCTGGTATCACTGCCACTATCATAAAACAGAAAGATATCAACAGATACAACAGTCACCTTAGCAGTGAAAAACCCACCAACAGAACACAAATGTAGTCACCAACTCGCCATCTCACTCCAGCCCCAGCTAACACCTACTCAACAAACACAGCGTCCCACAACGCGCATACCGCCACCCAATAAGGTGCCTGAAATTCACTCAGCTTTGGCTTTTGCCTTTGCAGCTTGTCCCTTGTATCTTACACAATCTTCTTCACCTTTAGCTATGGAAACAGATCAAGATGCCAATACCACCATGCTCGCCAACATTTAGAAGAAAGGGATCAGGGTGCGCCTTTCCTACTGCGTCAATCCCAGAGGCACGCAAACATTCAGCTGCTTCTTAGCTTCATGTCCTTGCTCTTCCTCCCATGCACATAACTAGCATTCAACTTTCGCAACCAGCTTGTGTAGGTTTGACGTCCCCTGAAACACAGTTGTTCGCCCACCCTTGAGGTATTCACGCAGCTGCAGCATTCAACAATTTTACATCATTACAACCTCAAGTTAATTCATCATCCTCAGGCATGCTAGAAAGTTGAACCTAGGAACATATACAGACCTCATCCTGGCTTATCTTTGTGAACCCAAAACGTTCTGTCCAGATAGACTCTGCTTCCTCTGCAGCTGGTAGCACAAAATGTTTCACCTCCAAAGATGCCAACAGCCGTTCTATGCAGGAAAAAAGTGCTTGGAAATACCCCTGCTCAGTTCACAGAAGGAAAGAAAGATCAATGTTGCGATACCTCAGATCTTGTCTCAGCAACAGCACATGACTTTTCAACAAGGAAAGCCCCAACTGTGCAGTTACATTCAAATTAATAATCCAATTACTAATCGCTTCCCCAATAACTAAAACATCAAGTATGATATATCTACCAATCCAAAACATCTTTCGAAGGCTAAGCAAGTTTTTTTTAAGCCAAAGGTTAAGCAGTTATGAAGAAAATACAGCATGTTTGCAGATCGTATGTGGTGTTGGAGCAACTATGTATGGGCACATATGCATGATCCATGGAGCTTGTTTAGTTCAGACTCCATATGCTCAAAATATTCATTCTTCATGGTTCAATGAAAACTTGAATCATAATACATCCGATAGCTTGACGAACTTACCAAACCTTGGCTATCCCTACTTGTAGCAACCAACGGAAGCTCAGCAATTTCATTACCCATGATGCGGAAAAGACCCGCGGAAACTACAGTATTGCTGCATAAAAATATTAAAATTCAAGCTGTGTAACAAAAAAACATTTGATTGACAATATCATTAATTTTCAGCAAGACACAATCTGAGACAAAAACTTACTTCACAGTTAACACAGCACAATACATTCCTGTGTAATCTTGATCCCTTGCACTCCTCCTGGAAACAAAAGTATATAATTGCCACAATTTTGATTTGTCTGACAGAAATAAAAGAGGCCGATACTAGTCCATACCCATAAACCATGGCTGGAATGAGGTCCCGCCCAGTTGAAACCTGGATAATGGGATCAAAAGTTTCCTGCAGAAAAGTGCAATATATAGTACATTAAAGTGACAATCAAAAAAACTGACTACTAAATAGATAAAAGGATGCATCTCAGGTATTGTAAACAAACAAACAAAATTTATGCCTGCTAAGCAGAATCTGCAATCATTTCATCTTCTATAAGTTGGGCCTGATTTATTCTGTCAGACTTTTTTTGTTGATTTATATAGTAGCTTAATTGCTTAAATAAACTGGCAGGCCTTCAAAGTTACTCATGAAATGGTGAATAGGGAGATGTTCAATGCAAAGCCCCTACTTGGTAGAATGCAAGTCCTGCCAATATATGAACATGAAGTTTATTCTTGAAATTTTATATACATGTCTGTTACATGTTACCATCTCATCTACATCTATGGAGTTTTGGAGAAATTTTTTAAACTTCTATGTATTTTGAGTGGGTTTTCACTATTCCACTGAGAGTTTGCACCAGATATTCTCCCATTGGGAATGTGCAAAACAAGATTTCGGCTATGTTTCAATTCCTCTTATAAAAAAAAAATATGCTCCACACAATCCTGCATAATAATGGTTTCCCTTTCTTTTCTTAATAACATAATGTAGATTTCACAATATCCTGGTGTTATGGGCAAGGATCTAGAGAACACAAGCGAGGCAGAGAGGAAGCAGGGAGGCAAGTACTGCTCGCGTGGACAGCAACCAGGGAGACAGGTGAGAGCTAGGTGATAGGAGGGATTCACCAGGTCACTTCCTAATAATCCGACTCCGGAAAACCCTATACTTGATGTGGACACGGGCAGTGGCCTGGTTGCCACCTTGACACACGGCAGGGTTTGGCTGGGTCCACTGCTGCCAGCCTGTGTGGGCTGTCCTGGCCCACGGTCATCTATTCATAATGAGCCACAATAACTGACCATAGCTTATTGAAAATTCTACCAAGTTTTGACAAAGAATCAATGGGCAACTGTCATAAAAAATTAACATACAGTATGAAGCAACAGAAACTCACATGGAAAATGGCAACTGCTTTGGAGAGCACTAGTTTACTATCATCCGAGCTCTTGTCCTTTAAAACTCTCCATCTAACATCAAGGTCAGCATCCTCATTAAAACCTTTCACTTCTCGTTTCTTCTTAATAACATCTAAATCCATGGTAGGAACAGGTTCTCCTCCATGGTTAAGTAAATCTTGCAGTGTCTGGTTAATCCGCACACAGTCCGTAGAACAATACCATGCTCCCTCAGGCAATGCCTGCACAAGTTAATCATTAGTATGGTGCTAGTTTTCGGGTACAAACTCTGCTAGATGTCTCAGGTTAGAAATATCACCGTCAGATCAGCCATATTATGTTCCTTGAGGCAACCAACATGATATTCTCTACCACACTGGTCATCAAAAAAGACACATGAATGACTTATCTTACAAAACCAAACTGTCACTGCTGCCTCCTAAGAAGCAGAACACAGAAACAGCAGGAGTTACACTGTACATAAACCATGGAAGGGCACTACTATCAGCACTGACAGAGGCAAACCATGGTTTATACAACACTATATGATTCAGAAACGTACTTGGTCACAAAGCAGCACGGTCCGGGTACTGAATTTCTTTTTGCTGAAATCATGGAGCCTGCCAAATAATTCAAACAGAAAATCTCCATGGATTATATATATTTGTGAAAGGAAAGACAATTGGGAACTTCAGAGCATCGAATAGAAGCATATATAAATAACAAGGGGGAAAACAAAAGTTGTAAATTTGATAAAAAAAAGTACCAATGATACAACTTTCACAAACTGGTAAATACTTAGCGCCAAACATTCATAAACGACCATGACTAGTGCTAACACAGAATTAACTAGGGCAAATAAAGATTAAAGCAAGATTAATGAAAGTAACATTTATGCCAAAGTAATCAGAGAGTTCAAAACGAGTAAAGAGATTAAGTAAGGATGGGGACGGTGCTCCAAACGGATACCCGCGGTTCTTCTCTACTGTAACTAAATGAACTAAGTGAAAAAAATGAGGAAAGAAATTATCTATTTAGTTCATTAAATTACACTAGAGAAGAACCGCGGGTATCCATTTGGAGGGCCGTCCCCATCCTTAAGATTAAGCACTTGGACGCTGAGCTTTAGCTTCCTTAACCAGCCTATACAACAAATACCACTACTTGATGAGAAGTTTGGCAAATTTGCTCTGCTGGCATACGAAATGTTTTAGTTAAGATTGGAAGTACATGTATTTTATGATTAGTGTAAAAGAAAAGTAGGCCAGAGTGGATATACAAGCACCGTGCCATGGAAGAACACTTACTTGCACAGTGCGCAACCACCAAATCCAGTCTCAGGTGTTGTAGCAATACGTATTGACCGTGTAAATATTTGTTCCAAGGCATCAACTCCTTCAACCCTCCCAGCAGCTATTGCATTGTTGTTATATGCCAAACAACTTTCCCTCTGTTGTCTATTCTCACAATATCGGCAACACCAAGTTCCCTTCGGGGCAGAAGATAAGCTAACACATTCTACAAGAGATAAATAGGGAGGGAATACAGCACACATTAATGAAAACTAAGAAATGCGACCCTGTTCAAAGGAGTTCACCAAAAGAAATGTGTGAAACAGAGTTCTTGATTAAACGCCAGAGGTTAGAAGTAAGAACTGCAAGACGACAATAAGAAACAGTTGAGCTTAAGCACAAGTGTAAAAATAAAAATGCAGAATTGTCCCGTTTGAATCTTTGGAATTGAATTCATTCTAATAATTATAATTTAGGCACAAATTAATTACGCTAATATTGTTCTATATAAAATATATTTGTATATTATTGTTAGCCATACAAGGGAGATACTTATATGTTGCATTTCTACTATACGGAAGCAAATTGAAGAGCATGGTATAAGTTGGAGAGTAGAAACATAGCATGATGATCCATAGAATCGATTTCTATCTCTCACCCTATGAATTTGAGATAGGTTTATGTGAACATGGAAAAGTTGTGGAATGTCAAATTCCAAGCCAAATAGCCTAATCTATTAAGTAGATTCCAATTCCTCCAAAATGAAAGGATTCAAATGGCCCCTTAAAGAAAAATATAATACAACAAGAAACCCCCATGTAGACTACAAATCCAACTTAGTGTTATGAGTTATGACATGATTTTGGCAAGGCCATGTTTAGTTACACCCAAAACCCAAAAACTTTTCAAGATTCCCCGTCACATCGAATCTTGCGGCACATGCATAGAACATTAAATATAGATAAAAAATAACTACTTGCGCAGTTTGCCTGTAATTTGCGAGACGAATCTTTTGAGTCTAGTTAATCCATGGTTGGACAATAATTGCCAAATAAAAACAAAATGCTACAGTACCCAAAATCTTTTCACCTCCTCAACTAAACAAGGCCTAAGTTTCAGGTCTGAAACCTGGATTTTAAGCATTAGTAAAATCGCTATATACAATAATTCAGCTATTCCACAAGAGAACATATATTTAAACAGTATCCTAAACAAAAGGTAGCTTAATTAAGCAGGAAGCAAAGAGGCACCATCTCATATTGACTATGCATAACATCATTACCTCTGTGAAAAGCTCTTGGACAGGTATCACAAAGCAGTAGTTGCCCACCATCTGAACAAATGCTGCACAAGTCATCACTTTGTCTGTTTGACATCTTTTGACCTTTCAAGAGTGAAATTGACAGCTCATGTAGTGATACGCCGTTCGACATATATATGTTGTGGTAACTACAATAGTGTTTGTGGAAGGTATTAGAGTTTGAATTGTACTCTTTACAAAAAACAACAGTAACAATAAACTGCAAAAAATAAACAGCAAGAATAAACTCACGGTTTCCGTCGAGCAGCTCGACCAGCATGAGCTTCAAACTGTGAAGGACTAACCTGTTCATTGAATTAAACAGATTGAATTAGACTAGGCTGACTTATCAGTTGTGTTACATTCCATTGAACTGGACTACCAACGTACCACTGTGCTGCAGCAATGACAGTAGATCCCAAATGCCTTTATATATCCATCCAGTAACCTCTAGAGATTTCACTTCAAGTGTCAATAAAAAAACATTTGTACCGGCTGAAAACAGTAATTTGAGAGAAAATAAGAAAATGACCTTTCCACCAACATAGTAGCCAACATCAGTGCCCTCTTGTAAAACGCCACTCATGAAAACAACCTTATGCATCCCCTTATCCCTTTTTTTCATAAAATAACAAAAAGGGGATCAATGAGAGTTGAGAAATTCAAGGATAAGGATGCTTATCATAAACGACAATGCCTACTTTCTTGTAAGCCTTCCTACACTTGAAGACTTTGCTCCTGGTGAGGCACTCTTATATACCTTGGCAGATGAAGTTGGACTTCGTCCAACTTTGGACGACCTAAAATAAAAGCAGGCAAGCAACCAATGGTTTGGAACCCCAGGAAAATATTTCAATGTGATGAAAAATGGAATGGACACATCTGTTACAAAGGTTACCTGCTATTATTCTTAGCACCCTTGGACTCAAGACATGAGTCACAAAACAAAGCAAATTTCCCACTGCAGAGTGTGCTGAATGAACCTGAAATGTTATATATATATATATATATATCAACATCTGAGCAATTAACAAAGCCAAGCAACGTAGGGATGGGGGGAGGAACAACAAACTTTTGCAGCCTTTGCATCTGAATGTTCTCTTCTGAGGTGCTGGGCCTATTGCCTTCCGTACTGCAGACTCCAGCATGTCTAACGTAACATTTGTGCATGCCCTCAATACATCATGCAGATTATTTCCATTTTCCAGGAAAATGTAATCGGATGGGTGCTTTTTCGTACTCCCAGCATGCACCTCAAAGTAGTAAGGTGAAACAACCTGCAACTCATGTTCCATTGCTTCAATTCTCAAAGCAGGGATAAATAGGTGGTGATTTTGGAGAAGAGGAGAAAACTCACTTTTCGGCCTTTGCATGAAGAGCATGAGCACAGTATGCCGATGCGTTTGATAACTCCACGGAGTACTGCTCGCTGAAATAAGATGAGAAATAGATCCCTGGTCAAAATTACAGTACCCACGATACTGCCCACAGAATAAGACATGGAAAACGCAAGTGCATGGTATGATATCTTAGCATCCAATCCAAAGCAGAAAATAGAGATCACATCTTACATTCACCATAATGCGTCATGTTTTTCTTTTCTTTTCTTTTCTTTTCTTTGCCGAAAAGACAATACAGGTGCAGTAGGCCATGCTCATATCACAGAAGTGACGAAGCACTTGTTTTGTTTTGTTATTTTATACTCCATCCGTTCCAAATTGCAAAAACTATGTATCCAGAAAAGCAGGAACAGCTTACAATTTGGAACGAAGGTAGTACTAACCTATCCAGCATTGTGTCTTATTACTTTGGTGCATCTGACACCTTGACAAGTGTATGAAATGAAATCATTAAGAAACATGCAATCTATTTTAGATTATTTTTTCATTGGAATTTATTTTTGCTCACATTTCTTAGTAAGAAAGAAGAGTGAAGGGAACAGATTTATGATTTAACATTGGGTCAGTAAATAGAGAAAGTATGGCGACATACATACCTTGCCTTTCCTCATGATATACTTGACGGGCTGACCTTCAAGCAGGCCGGTGGCGAGCAGCTCCCTGAGGTTGGTGGGAATCTTGTTTGTATTCTTATTCCTCTTGTTGCTGCTGGTACTTGTGGTGGTAGTGGTGGTGTTGAGTGGAGGGGAGGAGGAGGCATTGCTGGCGGTGGTGGTGCCTGAGAGGTCGTCGTCGTTGCTGTCCTTATCCTTGACCAAGAGTGATCTGGTGAAGCGCCTCAACGCTGGAACGGGCTCCTCTTCCTCCGGCGGTTCCGGTTTGGGTTTGAGCGGAGCCACATTGTCAGGAGAACGAGCAGCGGTGGGAGGGGGAGACTTGGGCTGGAGCATGGAGCGCGTGATGCGCCTGGGCGACGACTCCGGCGGGATGATGATGTTGTCGCGGTGTGCCGGATCCGCATCCGCGCCGGCATGGGGTTGCGGAGTCGAAGGCGTCGGCGGAGGGCTGGGCCCAGCGGCAGCCATCAAGGCGAGCACGGGGCCGGGCAGCTCGACAGCGGCCCCTTCATGATCTTCTCCGGGCGCGGGGGCATCCTCTGGTGGAGGGGGAGGATCCGGTGGGCGCGGGCGCTTGGCCTTTGGCTTGGTGTCGTGAGTTGAGAAGGAGGATGTCGAGGCGGCGGCGGAGGAGGTCGAAGCGGCCGATGAGTTGAGCGTGCGGGATGAGCGGCGGGTGCGGCCGAGGGGTGCGGATGAGGACGAAAGGGCGGCCTGCGAGGCGATGGCGAAGGCGAATTCGCGCTTGAGGCCCGCGCGGACGCCGGAGCGCAGCACGAAGGAGTCGCCGCCGCCGTCCGCCTCGCCCTCCATGGAGGAGGAGCCCAACAGCCTCCTCTCTTCCCTCGAATCCTTCCTTTCCCTGACCTTTCCTAGGAGGACGAG
>Ga0182004_10001935_pt1 | contig 15777 bp, 10 predicted proteins | sample Sormic07211540_1_FD_120479 | JGI IMG/M metagenome (GOLD analysis project Ga0182004, IMG submission 120479) | Endophyte microbial communities from Sorghum bicolor roots, Mead, Nebraska, USA - 072115-40_1 MetaG | ecosystem: Host-associated > Plants > Roots > Unclassified | place: USA: Nebraska...
CGTGAGCGCCTTACGGCGGCAGGTGCCCACCAACCAACCCGAGGCGTCGGTTCAGGCGGGGCCATGGGCCTAGGCTCGCGCAGGGAGGATCTATACACGATGGGAGAGGAGCAGGCAGAAAAATAGTAGGTATAGATAACTCTAATTCCTACCATCTGAGTTTTGACTCATAAGTGAAGAATGCAGTTGTTGGAAATGAGCATGATAGACCTTTGCGGTTTGAGCATAGATAATCACTCTATTTGGGTTTCATATTTACAGCAGAAGTTCATGGATAATCATGGCCACCAACATATGGATTATGTACAATTGTGTGCATGCTAATGGTGTGTTTGTGCATGTAGTTTGAGGGATCAGTCTGTTCTTGTACGACTGGAGCTTCTGTAAGACCCGTTATACAGAGGTAGCAGTGACCGGGCAATTCCTCTCCTTCCACCAAGGCAACGCCAATAAAATGCCAGAAAAAACAGAACTGCACCGATTGGGAATGCCCATCTGTTCAAGTAGATCAGCATCATATAAGAGTAATATCACAGCATAGCAAGCAGTAGAGATGCCATGGCCAACGTTAGAGTTGAAGGGAGGAAGCTTACTGACCTGTCAAGATCAAGAACAGGGCTGTAGACGATGGTTTCCCACGAAGAGACGATCATGTGCCAGACGGGGTTGTAGTACAGGGACTCTGATGACCAAAACAGCCTCGTGTATGTCTCCAGGAAGGCAAACATCACCCACGCAGCGATTTCAAGCAGGAAGAACTTGATCAAGAAGCGTCCAATGACAACCATGACCAGGGAGAATATGACCAGCCAGTTGAAGAGTTTGTTGTTGTACTCCTTGATGAAAAGAGCTCGGGACCTTGCCAGCATCTGGGAGCATGCATAGGAGGTAAAACTAGATTCAGTTTAACATTGTCAGGAAAGGGGATGCAGCCTAAAGGTCATTTTATATTTTTGTTACTGGGCGAACATAGAGCCTAGAGGACACCCAAGCTATAGTTATAGTCATCATCCTCATGGAAAGCTATCTGAACTCGTAAGTGAAATGAGAGAAACCTTTGACATTCGGCGTTGATAGCTTTCCTTGGCTGGCCCCACGCAATCCATTTCAAAGCTTTGATTGCAGAGAAGAAATCCGGCATCAAATTTTGCCATGGATGGAAGCTTCAAGACTTGAAGGTGTTCCATTTTATCTTCACACTCTGAGAACCGTGCTTCGCACAGCTTTGATGACTGATACTCATTAGCTTGACCGAAGTTTCTGTAGACCTAAAACGAATACCAGGTTAGGTATGCTGAAGATATTATCCATATTGCATAGGCTGCAGGGCACACGATATTAAAATAAAAATGGTTCTTTCTCTAAAAGCCATGAAAAAACAAAATGTAGTGGTACACACGAAACACTACACTTTCATACTTAATCGGCTCTGAAAAAATATACATAAAACTTAGAACTCTGTAGCAAGCAATGGAAACCTTCATGACTAAAAGAAAATGCAAAAGATAAGATTTTATTATTATGGACTGAATAAAATAATGAACAAAATGTGTGGAAAACCTTTTTAATCTCTTCATCAAGCTTGAAGATGGACTGAGCAGCATGATGTTTACCGAAATGCTGCTTGTCGAAAAGCCTTTTAGCTTCATCTTTTGCCAGGTCATGGAACTGCTGAAGTTTATCCACTGACACTGGTAGACCTGCTCTGCCCATTCTTTCATTGTACACCTTCAAGCAACGTTCAAGAATGGCCTTATTGAAAATTTCAACAAGCGATCCGGTTGATGGAATTTCACCTTTATTCAAAGCCTCAAGTATCTAAACAAAGAGAGATAGTTTTAGATAATACTTTGCAATGATATATCAATAAACTCAGTACCAGCAACAAACTCTCCAAGAGGTATTACCTGCCCTAGGAAGGATACAAACTCTGTCCCATTCAGAATTCTACCCTGCACAATTTTTGGTTTTATCATGGATGCAACAACTTCTTTCAATTGATCCCTCTTCTTTACATACAATGGATCAAGTTCTTGGTCCTCCATATCACATAACTTTGTCCTTTGCAAATGAGGCTGGAAAAGAATAAGTTCAATCTCACCTACTGATGATGCCAAAGGAAACCATAGTGTATAATCGCATTGGAGTATAGGACAGTATTGAAGAATTGTAATATTGTTCTCATATATGTATCTTGACGAAAGAACAAAGACAAGAATGTGTTTCCTCCCAAAAAAAAATCATGTTTTCCAATTTTGGTAAAACTACATAAATTTTATGCTCATAGGCTCATAGCATAATGTTTACTGAACTGGCGTATTTGAGATCCAACAATTCACAGCCATCAATTCTTCTAATTGCATTGCAGAGCATGAAAAATCTAAGGTTGTCTCACCTGTGGTAAGCTAAAAGCTGTACTGTTATCTCCCATAACCGCCAAAGAGTCTCTGATTTGGTTGAGCTGATGTAACACAAACATTATTTTCTTCAACCAGAATTGCATATCATATCTTCGAGTTAATAATATATATGGCTAAAAAAACATTACCTCATCAATATTTTTGTCTCCTGCAGCAATATAAAAGAGGGGGTAAGTTGAGTTCAAATTGCTGATAAAAAAATATCCAGATCTGCAAAGTGCAAAGGAAAATGCTTCCATAGAAAATTAAACACATACTAAAAATAGTTTGTAAGATATCTTTAAGACTTGAACTAACCGTTGTTGTTAGGTACCCGTAGCAGAGCTTCATCAACCATCTGCTGAACAGATTTTCCTTCTGGTTCATGGAAGTTACCAACATCAGAGGAAGTTTGATAAACTATGGCATACGGGTATATACTACTGTTGCTGCTGCTACAAGTCTACAACACATGTTGATTACTAATTAATTAAGTACCTTTCGAAAATGTAGGTACCTAACAAGAGCATCAACCAGTTACTGTAACAAAATGAACTTTATGAACTCCATGACAATAATATGATAAAAAAGATGAGGTAACAAAGTATTCAAAATATTAAGACCAACTCCTTCAAAAGACTAATTTATACATATACTATTGTAGAACAGAAAAGAAACAGTAACGACTGATTATTTGAAGAATTGGCACTATTTCTGTATCCAAAAAGCTGTTAAGGTCAAGCATACCCCTAAAGTTTTTGAGCAGATTCAACATTTTCAATGCTAGGAGATCAAGGGAATATGCCTTATAATGACAATTATGATGATCTGATCTGTGTCCGGTTACCATTTTTTCTGCATTCTAACAAAAATGCCCATATGTGTTACAGGAAAGCAACTTACGGAGGAAATCTCTCTGGATCAACCACAGAAGTTTTGCTGGCTCAAAAGCAACATCTTGCCCCTGCAGAGCCGACAACATGATTTTGATGTACTTTTCCATTTCATAACTCTAAGACGTAGGTTAATGAAGTTTTACCTTGACTCTAATTACCACAAGTCAGAAGGGAAAATGGAGATATGTTAGAATATGATGCACTTGTTAAATCAAAAGCTCGAATCAGAAATAGCAGGAAGCAAACCTTCCATAGAATTCTTCAGCAATTTCGACAGCAAATGAAAGCCTAGATATATCAGCTTCACGAATCTGTCGCCCAAAGTAAGTAAATTTAATTACTATCAAATGAACGAGTGCTGCTGTAAGCCCTGAGGCATCATGAGAGAGGAACTCACTGTTTCAGGAAGATTGTAGATCAGAACAGAACTTAAAACAGTTGCCAGAGCAAATATCCTGTCACAAGCAGAAAGTCCAACATGTTTGTAGCCACATCCAAACCAAAATACTATAATTCAGAATTATGTACATCTTATATGTAGGCAACAAACCTATCATCATATACATTTGATTTTCCAACACTCTCAAATCCTTCAGTGTCCAGGTATAGGACAGACACTTTGGAGCCACCAATATCCACCTCAACAGGGGAACCCCATACCCATATACCTGTGTAGTGTGGATCAGTCTGTCGATATCCTTCAATAAGGATATTACAAGAGTACACTACATTGGTATAATTGTCATGCCACCTTACCTTTTGTTTTGGTATCCCGCATGTGTCCAACTCCAAAACCTGTGCAAAAAAATTATTTATTTATCATCTCTCCAGTTCAAAATCCAAGTGTTTGATTTTTCTGAAGCATGCACAAGCTCAGCGTACCTTTGTCACATGATAGAGAGAGAAGTTGGTTGAGAAGAAAAGATTTTCCAGACCGATAGGGACCAATAACCTGATTTTATAATAAACGACACAGAACTTGGTATGTAAAAGGCAGCAGGTTTGTGTTTGTTATGAAAAATAACTACCCATTATTCATTTGAAGCAATATAAGCCATTGGACTAATAAAGTTCGAACATACAGAGACAGCAGCGATTGGAGTTCTGATCCTTTGAATTGCTTCCAAACCTTCTTTTGCGAGACGAAGTTTCGTATGCCCATAGTCTGGCTCCACTATTGGAAACCTGCGTAACTATCTCTGATCAAAAGTTTGACAACTAAAATGAACTTTTCTACAGGCTATAACTTGTTTAAATGACCTATGTTTCCATCTCAATTTTTTTTTGGTCATCTGACTTAAATGTAGAAATAAACAGAAAAAGACTACTGCAGACATGTTTTACTCCCATTCGCTCACGCTCTGCTAATAAAGAATTCTGAAGATGGATTCACCATCCATCCAAACAGCAAAATGCTTCGTTTGGTTAGACCACTGTCTGTGGATAAGATAAGATAAGATGGACAAGTGCTCAATTCCATAAAATTGACATCCATTCACGTACAAAGCATATATATATAAGTACTGATCAGTCCTGATTACCTCAAAGTGCTAGTACCTACTCCACGTTTCACATGAATATACCCACTCGGTTTCAGCCCCATGCACTCCCCTCACTGTCTCTCGTTTCACATGTGCCAGAATTACAAACCGGAATTCAGGGTTATGCTTGTGCCTACTCCCTTTACCGTCTTGGGTTTCATTTCAATTTTGCCAACATTACAAATTGGAATTCATGACTATGCCCGTGAGGGATTCCAGAATTATTTTAAGAAGAAAAACTGAGTCCAGTCCAAGCTCCAGATGTTTTGTAACATTCACACATACTCCCTCCGTCCATGAAACAATCAATTCCTAGAGTTGTCCTAAGTCAAAATTTTTAAACTTTGACCAAATTTCTAGAAAAAATGCTAAGAGTTACGGAATCAAATTAGTAGCATTACATTTATCATAGAATATATTTTTATAAGATGTGCGTTTTATATTATAGATGTTGTTACTCTTTTATATAAAAGTTTGACTGACACAGATTCTAAAATTGATTTTTTTCATGGACAGAGGGAGTTATCATACATACATAAACATCGCATCGTATGCTTTGGGCAACGAAATGATTGATCCAAATGAGAAATGTCAATCTCAACCCGACGCTACAGTATGAATTGCAACGACGAACAATTCAATGCACACAATCGCAGCAACGACCAATTGAATGCACACGGAATCTGACATGTAAACAACGGGCTACAGAATCGCCAAGTAATTCTGCACTTACGCGCGCTCAAGGCCGCCGGGATCGGCAACCCCTGCCGCCACCGCAGCAGCAAGCAGCCACAGCGCGGCCCACATCGCCGGGGCACACCCCATCTCTGCGACGCCGCAGCCGCCCCCTGGTCAGGCTCACAGCGGAGCGCCAAACACCAAGCGCGATCGCCCCCCTTACGGCTGCAACGGCAACGGGTTCTCCTGTGGCCGGGGAGGAGGCTTGAAGGTTGGAGGCGAGGGAAGGGAAGGGAGAGGTCCCGCGCCAGTAGCGGGCGTGCGTGATAAAGGTCCCGGCGGCGGTGACCTTTGCTTGGCGAGAGAGAGGAAGGAGACGTCAAGGCGAGGCGAGGTGGAGGTGGTGGTCGGCGAGCGGAAGCGGAAGACGCGACGAGAGGGGAAGCCGGATTCTTATAGTTTCGTTATTTAACAAAATCTGGTTCAAATTTTTGAGCAGCCGCGGTTTAAAACTTTTTTTATTAAAATTAAAATCTAATTCATCCACGTGTCGGACAACGGGGCCCGCGTGTTGGCAGGATGTGGACCGTGGGCCGAGTAGTCGTGGGCTATGTCACTTCTCATTGGGGATTTGGGCCTCATCCACGAGAAGCGCGGAGAGCATCAGTCTTCAAAAGTAGAAGCAGCCCTTTTCGGTTGATCATTTCTACGGCTGATATGACGCTGAAGATATATGCTGATTTGTTGCGACAAAGAACAATTCCAACACTGCTCAAGTGAGCACTGTTCACATAGCCGGTTATTTGTGCATCACCTAAATGTAGAGTGAAATTGCAGTTAAATTTACACTAATTGCTAGTTCAACTAAGGCTGCCAGCTAAGACTCGTTTTTTTCCGTTCATCTTCAAATGGGATGCAGTTTAGTTTCATTAGTCTTCAGATTGGTTGATTGAACCCTGAGAGCATCATTCATCTTCAGCTAAGACTCGTTTTTTTCCGTTCATCTTCAAATGGGATGCAGTTTCATCCGTGTTTAGATTGGTAGTTTCATTCGTCTTCAGATTGGTTGTTTGAAACCTGAGAGCATCATTCATCTTCACACATTTGACTGGCGGTGGCGGCAAGAATGGCTTCAGTTTTGGAAACTGCTTGTTTCTCTGTTTGGCCTCACAATTAATTTTTCGGCAACTGCTCCCATTCCTAGTGTGATCTGATTGTTATAAAATTGTCAATATTAACAAAAATAATTACTATAAGTTTTCCTGCCAAAAATCATCACAAATGCAGAGTATCAGACTCAAAAGTGGTTTCTCTGTTTGGCCTCAGAATTAATTGCAGTGTGACAGCATGGCTCAGAGAGCCAATCAGCCCCGAAAGATGGTGTATTTTATTGCAGAGTTTCATCACCGGCCATCATCAGATACTCAAATCCACCCTCTACAATGCAGCATAAGTGTATAATCTCGTTGCAAAACAAAAAAAAAATCATAACTCATGGAGAAGCACAAATCCTCTAGACGAAAAAAAAGAGACGCGAAAGATCTGCTGGCTGTCATGGGGACATCAGAATTGCAGAGTTGGCAGCATGGCTCGTAACGAGCCGATCAGCCCCGAAAGATGGTGTGTTTTCATTGCGTTTTTCATCACAGTCCACCAAGCTCTCAATCACGAGAAGAAAAACAAGAACAGAAAAAATCCTAGTATCTCAAGGGGCGACCGGAAAATTCCTATGTCGCAACGGGGTAACCACAGAGAAATTCTTATCTACACAAGAAAGCAAAAAAAATAACGATGACCAACCACGATGTAGAGAAAAAAAACCGACGGCGCGACGGTCGACGGCAGCGGCGGCGGCGGCGGCGAAAACGGAAAGCAGAAACCCTAGCTCGCCGCCAGGTGATATGTTTGAGCGGCCGGGGAGGTGGTCTGTTTATAAAGGAGCTGCGGTGTTGCCCCAGCCGTTGGATTTTCACGAGGACGATGTGACGATGAGGGTTTGCTTATTCCGCTTAATGGGCCCCAAATTCAAGGAGAAGGAGTTTCGGCCCATGATTTGTCAAAAAAAAACATTGAGGGCATGACGGCCCACATACCAAAAGACCAGCCCAAGCCGTTAGCCTGGACGGGTGGTGGGCATCCACTAGCCTGAACTGAACGCGGCTGCTGCTCCTCCCCCGACGGTGCTCCCGAGCTCGGCAAATGTTGTCTCCGGGGCGGCGGCGGCCTGACGAAGCGCGACGGCTAGGACAACCGCGGCGACCTTTAGTGCCGTCGGTGGCGGCGTCGGGAAACTCACTCCACGCCACGCGCTGACATGGACGAGCCCCCGCCCCCGCGGCCCGCGCTCAACTCCGCCGCGGCGACGTCATGGCCGGAGCTGCTGGCGCCGTTCGACCTGTCCCGCCTGCGCGCCACGCTGTCCTCCCACCCGCTCACCCCGCGGCGCCTGGCGCGCCTCCTCGCGCTCCCGCTCTCCCCAGCCACATCCCTGCTCCTCCTCGACTGGTACGCCTCCTCCCACCCGGCGCTCTCGCTCTCCTCGCTCCCGCTCCGCCCCATCCTCGCTTCTGTCGGGGCCGCCGGGGACCCGGACCGCGCGCTCGCGCTCCTCGACTCCCTCCCGCGCTCCTCCCGCCTGCCGCCGCTCCGCGAGTCGCTCCTGCTGCCGCTGCTCCGCTCCCTGCCCCCGGGCCGCGCGCTCCACCTGCTCGACCAGATGCCCCGCCGCTTCGCCGTGACCCCGTCCTTCCGCTCTTACAACGCCGTGCTCTCCACGCTGGCCAGGGCCGACTGCCACGCCGACGCGCTGCTCCTGTACCGCCGGATGCTCCGGGACCGCGTGCCGCCCACCACCTTCACCTTCGGCGTCGCCGCGCGCGCGCTCTGCCGACTCGGCCGCGCGCGCGACGCGCTCGCGCTGCTCCGCGGGATGGCGCGCCACGGGTGCGTGCCCGACGCCGTGCTCTACCAGACCGTCATCCACGCCCTGGTCGCACAGGGCGGGGTCGCCGAGGCTGCCACGCTCCTCGACGAGATGCTGCTCATGGGCTGTGCGGCGGATGTGAACACCTTCAACGACGTTGTGCTCGGGCTGTGCGGGCTCGGCCATGTGCGGGAGGCGGCCAGGCTCGTGGACAGGATGATGATGCATGGATGCACGCCGAGTGTGGTGACATATGGGTTCCTCCTGCGGGGGCTGTGCCGAACAAGGCAGGCGGACGAGGCATACGCGATGCTGGGGAGGGTGCCGGAGGTGAACGTGGTGATGCTTAACACAGTGATCCGTGGATGTCTGGCGGAGGGGAAGCTGGCCAGGGCGACAGAGTTGTATGAGATGATGGGTTCAAAAGGATGCCCACCGGATGTGCACACGTACAATATATTGATGCATGGCCTTTGCAAGCTTGGGAGGTGTGGTTCAGCAGTCCGGATGCTTGATGAGATGGAGGAGAAGGGCTGTGCACCAAACATCGTGACCTACTCTACCTTGCTGCATTCGTTTTGCAGGAATGGCATGTGGGATGACGCAAGAGCAATGCTGGATCAGATGTCAGCCAAGGGCTTTAGTATGAACTCCCAGGGATACAATGGTATCATATATGCCTTAGGCAAGGATGGCAAGCTTGATGAAGCAATGAGGCTTGTCCAAGAGATGAAGAGTCAGGGATGCAAGCCTGATATTTGCACATACAACACAATAATTTATCATTTGTGCAACAATGACCAGATGGATGAGGCAGAACATATTTTCGGAAACTTACTTGAAGAGGGTGTTGTCGCCAATGGAATAACCTATAACACTCTCATTCATGCACTTCTGCACAGCGGAAGGTGGCAGGAAGGCCTAAGACTTGCAAATGAAATGGTACTTCATGGTTGCCCGCTAGATGTTGTTAGCTACAATGGCCTGATTAAAGCCCTCTGCAAAGAGGGGAATGTTGATCGGAGTATGATGTTGCTTGAGGAAATGATGACAAAGGGAATTAAGCCAAATAATTTCTCGTATAACATGCTGATCAATGAACTCTGCAAGGCAGGAAAGGTGCGTGATGCATTGGAGCTCTCAAAGGAGATGCTGAATCAAGGACTGACACCAGACATTGTGACTTACAATACTCTCATAAATGGGTTATGCAAAGTGGGATGGACACATGCTGCTTTAAATCTCCTAGAGAAGCTGCCCAACGAAAATGTGCACCCTGACATTGTCACATACAACATTCTCATTAGTTGGCACTGCAAAGTCAGATTGCTTGATGATGCGTCTATGCTTCTAGACAAAGCAGTAAGTGGGGGAATAGTTCCTAATGAGCGAACATGGGGAATGATGGTGCAAAATTTTGTCAGACAGCCAGTCAATCCCGACGGTTACTAGAAGGATTTATTGTATATGTTGTATGTCATAATGGTTTTGGGACTCTGCAGCTCGATGTGCTTTTACATCAATATGGGTGCATTTAACTTCCAGCATAGTGACTGTCGCGCATGTTGATCTGGTAAATATTTCTTCTCTGTTACAACTTGTGCAGAGTAATAATGGATATAATAGTACTAAATTTTGAGTTGTACTCACAAGTACATGTAAATTTAAAAAGCTAACAACTTCTTATGAAATGTGCTTGTTGCAATTGCTGATGTTTGTAGCATATAAGCATATTTTCTTTATGTAGTAGAATTTTTTATTCTTTTGAAAATCTTGACCCAACCATGTTCTGTGAACTATAGAATTTAGAGAACCTATTATAGGCATTCACAAACTGTATGTGCATACCTGTTTGGTTGTCATTATGGCAAACAAGGGCAACTACCCAACTGAAACAATGGAATTCTTCATTTTAGCACTGATGTAATATGATTGGTAAATCAGTTGATTGCATGAAGTGTAGCTTGATGACATATAATGCTGAGCTTTGCAGGACTATTGGAGCCCTTTTTCTCTTAGATTACTGATTAAGCACCAAAGCAAATGGCCATTGACAGAATTCAACCAGAGTCTTGGCTGAAAATGCTTGAACGGGAAGGGAAGATCCCTGGTAGCATGGTGGTCATCTCATATAATGGACCTTTCTACTATTCCAGCTGCACATCCTACCTGCAGTATTGAACTGCCCTAAGGTACAGAAATCCTAGGAGGCAAGAAAAATCTGTTAACTGGACATACAGCACTTGCTTACATAATCTTTTTTCAATTTGGAAAAGCAGCATATAGTATGACCCAGCTGGACACAACTGCACCCCAAATACTATTTCATTGTTTGTTTTCTTAAAGTATGACCCAACTTGCTTATAGTCATACAGTGTTCTTCAGAATATGACAACTTCAATTGAGGTGCCAAAGGGTAGTTCCAGTGTCTACTTTAAAAGAAAAAGGGGTAGCTTGAGGGAACATAATAGTTTGATGGTTCTGGAGTAGCTAATGAACTTGAGGTTTAATCTGAATTTTTTGGCACAACCAGTCCATTATTGTGCGCTCTTATTGGAATCTCTAGGTTAGCAATATCAGAAGAGATTGTGAAATTGCTGTTGAGATTGTGATGGGATCCTGTAAGTTACTGGAAATAGAATTGGTAAATATCATAAACTAGAGATAGATTTTTCTCTTGATTTTCGAAAGACAGAGCTGTATTGGTAGACTCCATTATCAGCACTATGATAACTGTGTGGGTTTCCTAATTACAGGAATCCCTTTGGTACAGGATCGAGACCTTGATACTTCATATAGATGAAAATTTCGTGTTATGTTACTTCTTTATCTGTGGGATCTGTATTCTGTAAAACTGATGGGTTTTTTCATATAGATGAAGTTTTTGTGTTATGTTACTTCTTTATCTGTGGGATCTGTATTCTGTAAAACTGATAGTTTTATTTGTGTGTGTGGTGTCTGTTTGTGAAGTAAAGTAGTAGTACCAGCATTGAGAAGGGACAATATATAGATGAATGCCAATGCTGATTTTAAACATGAAATACTACGGTTTAACGAAAACTTAATTATTAAACTTAAGCTTATTGTATTGCATTGGTATTGGCTAACTAATGTAATGTATAGTGTATTAGTGTGGCCTTCATGAGGCTCTGCCCCTGTGGGTGGCTGCATTATTCTAGCACTACTGATCTGGATCTTGGATGGATTCACGATTTTTCGTGGAAACAGGCATGTTTATTAAGCTTTTCACTCATTCATTTATCTGGATATTACCATAAAACTTGAAGTCATGCAGTTTGATCTACTGTACCGTTTCCTACAGAGATGCGATTTGTTTCATTTGGTGACTGTAAGCTAACTTTTAATACTTCCCCCTTTTGTCCTGGCTTGTGCAGTGGCAGTGTTGAATACCTATGAAGCCTGAACCATGGGATGGTTGGCACTGGTCGTGAACTTGTGATGCTGTCTGTGGTCAGCAATTCCACGGCAGTTAAGGTCAACATTTGGTCTCTCCTGAGAGATTCTGACATGTGCTCTTTTCAAGAACACTCCCATCATGGTGAACCCAAGCGCTTCGATTTGATGAAGAGCTGATAAATCATGCTTGTGGCACAGGAAAGCATGGCAAGTCCTCTCAGGTTGGAGTACTACATACAGTACTATCTTGTAAGATTGTGTGGCTATTTCCAGTCTGTTGAAGTACGGTATTATTCTAAACAAGCATTTCCTAATGCAGTGCAGCACACAATATATTGGGTGGCATCCTGACCCAGGAGCTTTTCCTCTGCTCCCAGCATCGCAGAGGCGTTCACCGACTGAATAACCTTTTTAGTCTTTGTGGTCCGGTCGATATTTGTTGCCGGACTGCTGGCATCCTGCAGTTTCCATGTAGCACTTGCCACTTGCCAGGCCCAAGGCAAGGCAAGCGACCCAGCAGCGTCGTGTGTCTCCGGCGCACTCCCCACCGCCTCCAACCTGCAGCCCCAGCGACCAGCGTGCGCAGCGGCTCGGCCGCAGATGCACGACGTCGTGGTCGTGGTCGTCGCTTCCGAGGCTTTCCCCAAAGCACGATGCGTCCATGGCCATGGCCAAGGCGGCCGACCATATGTGTGTGCGTGCGTGGGAGCAAGAGCAAACTGGATGGGTCATGGGAGTTGTTACCGTTCGTCGCGTGTTACTAGGAAATTTTATTCACCCTTGGATTCTGCGGCTGTCTGCTCGAAGATGCTGTAGATGGCTTTGGCCTGCTCCGAGTACGACGGGCGAGAGATCAGAGATCCCTGAGCGGCAGGGAAGCCGAAGCTGGTACTACGTGTCTGCGGTCCAGTCCAGCCGGCCAAGGCGTTCGGTTGGCTGGTTAAGATTTTCTGTTGGGCGATCGATGAATGCTGCTGCCTGCTGTGTGACTGCTGAGGAGCAGTAGTGCCGTGGTGTGCCAAAGGCGGTGAGCCGTGACTCGTGAGGGGAGAGGGGGCTGCGACGTTAGGGGTTTTTTTTTGGAGCACGACCACGGCGTGCGTGCGTGTATGGCCGTAAGCATTTGCGCGCCGCGTGGCCGCGACGCACGCGCCGCAGCCGTCGAGACACCAGGGGCGTAGCGCAGACCTGCACGCACGCACACGCTCGCTCAGGCCTTGTTTACTTTCAAAATTTTTTGCAAAATATGAATAGTGACACTTTCGTTTGTATTTAACAAATATTGTCCAATCATGGACTAACTAGGGTCAAAAGATTCATCTTGTCAATTTCGACCAAACTGTGCAATTAGTTTTTATTTTTGTCTATATTTAATACTCTATGCATGCGTTTAAAGATTCGATGTGACGAGGAATCTGAAAAAATTTGCAAAATTTTTTTAGGAAGGCCTCAGTGACGAGGTTTCTTTCGCTGCACACACGCCGAGGCCGGGGGCTTCCTTTCGCTGCACCACCACCTGGCCGGCATGGCCGTCGCAGTACTACGAGAGCACGACCAGCGCAGCGTTGGGCTGCCCACACGGTCAATGGCGCTGGCCCCACACGGCTGACGGCACGGTAACCCTATCCCTTGTTGTTCTCTCGGTCAAAATGGATGTACCACCACCACTCGTGCGCAGCGCACTGCTAGGAGCTCAGGCGAGTACCTGCTCTGTCCTCCCGATGCTTCTCCAGTGCTCGCTTGGACGCTTACCGGGTGGAAATTAGGCCTTGTTTAGATATGCCTAAAATCCAAAAAAAAAAATCAAGATTCTTTATCACATCAAATATTGCAGCACAAGTACAGTACATTAAATATAAATAATATTTATTAAATGAAAATAAAAATACTATAATATAAAAAAAAACTTTTCACCGGGAACTAAACATGGCCTTACTTGCGGCAAAATGACAAGGGCACACCAAACTAGCAGCAAACGATGACCTCCATAATAATATAATAAGCAGGTTTTTATTAACGGCCTCTTGCCAAATTCTAAATATGACTAGGGATGCTGACGTGCCAAGTCACACAGTCATGACTATTTGTGGAGAGAATTAAATGCATGCCCTGTATAGATCTAAACATAGTTTGGTTGTAAAATCACGAGACGAAATTTTTAAACCTCACTAGTCCATAATTAATTATATTGCTACAGTAACCAATATGTACTAATGGTAGATTAATTAGGCTTAATTGGTTGTGTAGTTCGTTTTTTGATTAGTCTATAATCTATATTTAATACTTTAAATGTGTATCGGCAATCTGATGTGGCACCCAAAAATTTTCTTTTCACAAACTAAACAAGGCCATAGTCCCCAATCCTATGTGAAATACTCCAACTAAGCGGAAGCTAAACAAGAGAGAGGGGAAAACAGATCTACAGCAGTAGTAGCCAACCTAGCAACCAAACCATGCCTTGCACACTTTCCACATAGAAGAGGGCTCATCTTGCCCATTAGGCGGCACCGGCGGTTGCGACCTTCTAATGTTCGTCCTCACTTTTGAAAGACATTACCATCAAACTGGCTGAGCGCATCATGGACGACAACAACATCAACTGCTACATGGCTTGAGGAAGGTATCCTTGAAGGCTCCTTCCGCCCATTCACAATCAGCTAAGTCTTTGCATATTACTGCATGACCATCCACTATCATGAACTATACCAAATGATCTGCCGGAGGGGGGGGCACCCCCTATGAACATTAATTTTCACTAAATTTTTAAGTTTAGATAAATTTTAAAAATCTAACACTATTGCCACTCCCCCCCCCAACCAGCGTTCAAAAAATCAACTTCCTGGCTCCACCCCTAAACACAAGAACCTCTCAAATACAAGAAAAATACAGGATTCAAATGCCATAGCACTTTAAGTCCCCACAAGATTTTATTATAAACTAACAAAAGTTTAGGAAAAAAACTTTTGAAAACAACATAAGAAGCAAACACAATAAGACTAAGCCTCATGCTTAGTTTCCTTCAAAGTTCTCTTCGGATTGCTAGGACTTGGACCATCTAAAATTTCTACTATGTTTTTTTCCCTCCGCTCCAACAAGCCCTAAACCGTGTTGTGTCGTAGACCACCAACGCAACAAAGCGAGTCCTAATATAGCGTTTTTCTACGTCGCTTCTTCGTTGAACCGGTCTTATTCGGTTGGCTGATAAGTCATAACGCAAAGTACTTTTACTTCTTTAACTATGCACCCGTGTACCGTAACAAATTTTTCGATAAGCAGTGCTGTGGTGGCAGCACTGCCTTCCTTGGGTTGGGGTTGAGTTGCCTTTTCCATTTATTTTTTTTTACTTTTACCGCGGTGTGGAAAAGAGGGCAAGTGGTGGGAGAACCCACGCCGTCGCTGTGGGCACACGCGCAGTCACGCACACGCGCACGCGTCGGGCTCGTGGCCTCGTCGCCGGCCACGGACGCGTCTCTCGAGACGCCACGAGCGCAGCGCAGACCTCCACTCCACTGCACCTGCACTTCTGCACGTACTACGACGACTGGCGGGTCATAATATCCTCGCAGTGCTGCGGTCAATGACGCTAGGGCCCCACGCTCGAGGTAAACCGCGCTCATCTCGCGCCTGCCTACGAGTACTGTCCGGTGTCCGTTGCTGCTTCTTCGGCCAGCCCAGCACAGTAAAACTACGGAGTAGCGGTAAATGATGACCCAGTCAACAACAAAAGCTGTTCACAACAGAGCTGACGTGCGATGACCTTGCACTGCTCCATAGTGTTTTGTTTTGGCCTTGTTTAGGGTCTGTTTAGATTGGGGATGAAAATTTTTTGGGTGTCACATCGAATGTGTCGGAAGGATGTCGGGAGGGATTTTTACAAACTAATAAAAAAACAAATTACATAGCTCGTCAGGAAACGGCAAGAC
>Ga0182004_10001936_pt1 | contig 15767 bp, 3 predicted proteins | sample Sormic07211540_1_FD_120479 | JGI IMG/M metagenome (GOLD analysis project Ga0182004, IMG submission 120479) | Endophyte microbial communities from Sorghum bicolor roots, Mead, Nebraska, USA - 072115-40_1 MetaG | ecosystem: Host-associated > Plants > Roots > Unclassified | place: USA: Nebraska...
GCTACAACGGTATCCGTGCGCTTGCGGATTTATCTGTGTGCGTATAAATACCATAGTACACTCTAGTGCCATGCTGGGGATGACAACCTAGTATTCAAGTGGTGTTAGCAAGTGTCAACAGGCCAGTTGGCTAGTAGAAACTAGAGTGGAAAGCTTTTCCCACCAACGTCCTTGAGGCCACGTGATTACCGCAACATCCAAAGTGGATCTCCTCTAAGATCTCTTTTCCTTCTTTCGTTGGTATGCATTTGAGAAGTTCCCCCGAGATGTGGCTTGTTTGTAGAGTTTGTCTCCTACTAGAACATAGTTTTTGCTCCTTTAGATGATCCGGGTTGCTTCTTCCTTGTCTTCGGGTAGTTTATTTTCTTTGATGTAGTCTATGAACCCTTGGATCCATGAAGATGAAATCAATAACACTTGTATGTCTGGGGCTAGGTGTCCAAGGTTTATCTCACCGAGTTGTTTGATAGAAGGAGAAGATAGTTCTTCCACAAACACTTCAAGTGGGACCTTCACCTACCATAGGAGGTCAAACTTGGTCAAACTAGATAAACCACGACTTAGGGGCATATTTGGGCTAGATGGTCAACATGAACATTGTTCCAAAATGTATTGTAAGTATAGTAGAGTATCCCTAGTTACTATTTGTCAACTTTATGAACTAAGCACCATGAAAGTAATCACACAAGGCATAATTCAAGCATTCACATGTGATATCTTGTATAAATGGATCAAGCTTCATACAACATGCAAGGCCAACACTAGGGGTGTTACAACATCCATCAGGTTGTGCATGAGGGAGAGGAGAGGAAACGTTGTTGCTGCATGCAATTCTAGTGAAGAAGAGAAATTGGTGGAGTAAAGAGGAGGCTGTTAAGAGAGGACTAAAGAGAAATTGAAGAGTGGCAATGTAAAGGAGATGAAACCAAGGAAATTAAGGGAGGAAGAACTATATTCTACTAATGCTTTTGCATGAGAGTAAATAGAGGAGAGTGCTACTAGGAAGGGAATATATGGTGGCTGCCACTCATCTTTAACTTGCACAAATCAATAGCCAATTTGGATGGGAGAATGGTGCTGATTCCATGCATGATCAAAGAGGAGGTGGTGCATGTTTTCACAAGAGATAGAGAGAGAGAGGGCTCGGCTAAGGAGTGGGAAAAGAAAGAGAATGGTGTTCGGCTGCTATTCATGATAAAAGGAGATAGGAGGTCAACATCAGCTTAACCTAATTTTATATAAGTTTGGTTGAGATGAAAAGAAAATGCAAGAGTGTAAAAAATGGCTTGTCTAAAATGCTGATATAATTATGTGAGAGAAGAAAGGAGATGCTTGGTCATCTAGCATATATTTAGGGCATTACAAAGGATCAATCAAAAAGAAATAGGAGCTCGATGAAAAGGAAGAGCAAAGAGGGAGAAAAAGAGAAAGAACATTATTGATCGGTACTTGATTCAAATTTAGAGTTTTAGAGAGTGGTGACGTACCAAAAGATGAGACTGGGATCAAATCCTCAGCGTATCTTGAAAACATTTAAATTCATTTGTCAAACATAAACACTATGCAAAATATCAACAACTAAACTAAAGTTGAGAAATTTTAGAAAAATGATAAAAACATTTAATGTTATTTAGTGTTCCATAAGTCACATCCCAAAATATAAATGTTTGGCGTGTGACATAAGTAGATATTTGTCAATATCTCTAGTCACCGCTCCTCCCTGTGGTAAAATATAAATAACGATACCTAGATTACTCCGAATGAAATGCTATAATGGTATTTAATTTGTGCACTTGCGGATTCTCTTTATACATATTTTTTTTCAAGTGTTATGATCATAAGTACCAACATGTATTTCTAGCATTGCTGCTAGGGATGAGAACCTAGTATTAAGGGGATGCTAAGAAATGCCAACATGTACCACTCCATAGGTGAACAATATAAGTGCATATGCTTTCTTCGTCCACCACTGGATCAATCTGGTGGCTTCTGGATGCCTCCTCTAGGGTTTGCCACCCGGCCTATTGTCTAGTGCCGCTTGATAGACACCACTAGACTAATCCAGTGCATGGAGTCCTTTTCTTTGTGTCTTCGCGAATATGGCTTGGTTCTGTCTTGTGCCTTGGACTTTGAGCATGTCTTGTAGGTCTTCAACATGTCTTCTAATGTCTTGCTTGAGGTGTTCATCATGTGGGTCGCCTCTTTGTCTAAGTCCATGTCCACCTTACATCCTTTTGAACTACACTGTATATACTAGCAAGCATCATTAGCCCAGAACTCTAGATGGTCATGTTGTTCATCAAACACCAAAATCAAACTTAATGGTCTGTATGGTCCATTTTCCTTACAAAAACAAATTGTTGCAATATTGACAGAAAGGAATACGCCTGGTTTTGGGTCAAAGAAAGAGTCCATGTTAGACAAATGTTACATTCTTTCTAAAAAATAACAAAAAATGTATCAGACAGTGTTCAGCGAGAATTGAGAGAAAGCTTTGTTCCAAATTAAGGATGACAAAAGTCCGTGCTACATGTCTGTTGCCGGCTTGTAGGCAAAGAACTGTATATCACCTCTTGGTTATTGGCTTTCATCATCTAGGAACAATAGGTACTCCCTCTGTATAGGATTTAGAAGTCGTTTTTGGAAAAAGTTTAGATCAAACATTGGGAATATAAATAATCAATAACCTTTAAATTGTTGAGTTTGTAAATATGAAAATTATATAAATATATTTATCTTGAAAAATACTTTCATAAAAGTATACATATATTATTTTTTTCTAAATATTTTTATAAAAATAAGAGGTCAAAGTTATGTTTTGAAGATCATATCACTATTCTAAACGACTTCTAAAGTCTATACGGAGAGAGTATCAAGCAAAGCCCCATGCAGCGTGTATCCATTGGGACGAAGTTGGAATGCTCCATGGAGATCAAAGTCCCTAACAACGATTGAAGAGGTAGAAATCGACTACAGTACCTGGCAACATCCTCAGAGCAAGTGCAGTTGTATCCTGAATAGAAGATGTTCTGGAGCAAACACTCGTATCCTGAATAGAAGATGTTCTAGAGCAAACACTGATTGCGAGGCAAGGTTTGGACGCAAGTACCCTTGGCTGCCACACGCGCTGCCCGTCTCTGTGATGGACGTGAGTTATTAGCGTTGCGCATGCGTCCACATAGGTTCCACGATGGACGCGAGGAGTTTTTAGCGCTGCGCGTGCGTCGAGCGATTGGGCTCCCTTCCTCTGGCCGCTCGCCCTCGCCACACGCCGCTAGCCGCTCGCCCTTGCTACAGTAGTAGATGAAGTCGGCACCAAACTTTCGAACGCAAAAACAAACGAAACAATTGGCAGCAAAACGTGCGAACGGCAAAATCCGAGCACATGCACCATCCAAGCACGCGCGCCAGGCAAATTTGCGAATGCCATGCAAAAATTCTCATGCAAAAATTCTCATGCAAAAAGTAGCAGCAGCAAAAAAGTGTGCAAAAATTCTCCTGCAAAAAGTAGCAGCAATAAAAAAGTGTGTGTAGCTGCTAAGTTTTGAACTCAACTCACACATCTATAGACTCACCACACTAGCCACCTTAACAGAAAAAGAATTTTGGACAGAATACACCCACAGCCATATTTAATAGAGGTAGGCAAGAAAAAAAACCATCTAATTAATGACTCACTGTTAATCACAATCATGTTCTAAATATCATCTAATTAGGATACGGAGGGAGTATATGTGCAAGCTCGGGAGCTGTACAGTGTGCAGTATGATTCCAGTTGGCCTCCTGAATCGATTGCACACAGCTACGAAGCCAGCAGTGGGGCTAGGGGGGCTCCAGCGAACGCGGTTTTTTTGCCCTTAAGGGCATATGCCCTCACTCTCCTACCCATTGGATTCGCATTGAGAAGTGTGCAAACACACATCTCAAAGCAGATTCGCATTGAGATGTGTGTTTGCACACTTTTCAAAGCGAATCCAATGGGTAGGAGAGTGAGGCCACATGCCCTCAAGGGCAAAGAAAACTTTACCGGGCTCCAGCGAACACGGTTTTTTTGCCCTTAAGGGCATATGCCCTCACTCTCCTACCCATTGGATTCACATTGAGAAGTGTGCAAACATACATCTCAAAGCAGAATCACATTGAGATGTGTGTTTGCACACTTTTCAAAGCGAATCCAATGGGTAGGAGAGTGAGGGCACATGCCCTCAAGGGCAAAGAAAACTTTACCGGGCTCCAGCCCCCCTACCGCTGTTGGCCCAGTAGAATTTTTAGTGCTCTTCTTCTAATTTTAGACACAAATTTATAAAGTAGGGTGGGCTGAACACTTTACTTTTTAGATATATTTTGTGAATTTCATCATTAATCTATATTTACGAGGAGTAATAGTAGAGCTAAGTTGATGTAGAACTTTTGTTCAGCCCCTCCTAAATTTTTTCTGGCTTTGTCCCTGATTGCACAGTGTGTATGGTAGAGGCAGTTTCCACAAGACTAAATGCTCCAAGGTTACCAGTGCAGAGTGGTGTCCACCTAAGTCATGCTTACATGGATGACAGTTAGAATGAATTGATTCATGTTGGTAGTTTCCACAAGGCTAAGGCCCTGTTTAGTTCCCCACCTAAAAAATTTTCATCCATCACATCGAATCTTTGGATACATGCATGGAACATTAAATATAAATAAAAAAATAAACTAATTACATAGTTTGGTTAAAAATCGCGAGACAAATCTTTTAAGACTAGTTAGTCCATGATTAGTCTTAAGTGCTACAGTAACCGACATGTGCTAATGACAGATTAATTATGCTTAATAGATTTGTCTTGCAGTTTTCTAACGAGCTATGTAATTTGTTTTTTTATTAGTTTCTAAAAAGCCCTCCCGACATCCTTCCGATATATCCGATGTGACACACAAAAATTTTTCATCTCCAAATTAAATAGGCCGTAAATGCTGCATCTATTTGTAACTGTAGTAATATATTAATGCTGCATCTTTGGTATATATGGACGGTAGAGATTATGCTACTCCCTCTGTCCTAGTCTAGAAGGTGCAACTCCCATAACAAAGACCAAGGAGCTCATTTAATATGAGTATGGGCTCATCGTTTATCGTGGCAAAAAGTAGTTGCATGCTGTAAAAAAAGAATACAAGCCAATACGTTGCACTAGTACTGGTCAGTGCCTATAGTAGTAGCTGCATGCAAGACAACCCATGAGTCCAGCCGGCATCATTCACTGCATGTTGCATGCGAGACGCCTTGTATACGGGACACTTACAAAAAACAGTTACAGCTTCTAAATAGGGACGGAGGGAGTAGTTGATAAAATCGAACGGACAACACTAATTGAGATGACGTGGCTCAATATGGTTGCAGAGATATCAAAATTTAAATGCAGAAGTTGATGCCAATGACCATAGTCCGGGAGGTGAAAATTTACGATCTTCAAATGATACTAAAACTGTAAATATTGATTAGTTGATTTGAATATCAAAAGACATTTGAAAAAAATTGGTTTCTTATTCAGCTCGGAAAATCTGAAGTCCTTGGCTGATACTGATCTATAAAAGTGTTCCACTAGTTTTCTAGAACCTTTTTCTCATGACAACAAGTTTGCTGATGTTGAGTTAGATGATTTTTTTTCCCTCTAAAATTAAAGTGTTGCAAGTATCCTTGCCAGAAGAATTGATGCCAACACCTAAGATTCTTTAATTTATCAAATTTGCAGATTGCTATCTGAATATCTCCATTGCATACCGGGTTCCATGACAATAGCATGAACCAAAAGAAGTTTCTCAAATAAAACTATTAAAAAAATTGATTGAGATCAACAATGCTACATATGAAAGATTGAATGGTTTAGGTATATGCAACATTGAGATGATATTTTGGACAACATTGATATCAATATTATTCTTGAAGATTTTTTGCATCAAGAAACGCCCAAAGAGAATTTTTATGCTTTATTTGAGGTAGTCATAAGACATCTTACTGTTCTTTTAGTTTTTTATTATACTGTCGTTATCTATTATGAACTAATAAATATATGCTGCGAGTTAACTCATATTATTTGTACTATATACCTTAGTCAGTCAGTTGTCATATTAAAAAGTTAGTTTAATGGACTCTGACCATCTTGCTTGTCCAAAATCCTTTTAAATTGTAGATCCAGCTCCCGTGTGCGTACATATATGAACTGTGATTGTAAAAAAGAACATTGGACCTCGGTTATATGTACAGTGTTTATATAATTATATATGTAAGAAATAAGTAATTACGACATGCGCCGGTCGAATAGGTCGTTATTTTGTGTTCTATAGGAAAATATCAGAGGCGCCGGTCGTAGGTCGTGACGGATGTTTTTTTTTTCCACACGTGTGGACGTGTGCCAGTCCTAGCTCGCCGTTAATTAAACAGACGCATGCGATGGCTGCCGGGAAATTTGTGGCAGCCTAGTCGTATACTTCCTAGCTTGCGGCCACTTGGCTTGGATGGTCCGGCGGTGAACTGGTACTTCCATGTGGGGAAAGAGTTGAGGACGACGACCGCACACACAGCAATCGGTCACACAGGAACTGGACTGAAGGCGCCGCAACCAGCTGTGTGTACGTACGTGTCCACGCCGACACCAGCATTTCTGGTTTGTCCTCCATCATTACGTTACCGGGCCGAATCCCAGATCCTTGGTCAGGGTACTACGTACTCACGCACGGTCCATGTGAATTGTGAAAGGACAATGATAGGCCGGTGACAATGGGTGCCGCTACCTTGTTTCGTTTGGCCCGATTCAAAATTTCCTCGTTCAGGTTCAGATAGACGAAAGAAATAAAGGGCCGGGAATGATTGCGGTGTTTACAAATGTTCGAGTTTACAAATCTGAACGAAACCGAGCCGCTAGAAAATTTCAGCACAGTCCTCTCGTGTAGTATAAACCTACTATTAGCAACTTCTAAATTTAGTCATTTTTTTACTTAAACATTATAATTAAATGAGACTAAATGGCCTTTGGTCCTCTCTAGTCATTTTAGAGTGGTTAAAAGGGACTAAATCATTTAGGGACTAAGGCCTTGTTCAGTTCCGAAATTTTTTGGATTTTGAATACTGTAATATTTTCGTTTTTATTTGATAATTATTATCTAATCATAGACTAACTAGACTCACAAAATTTATCTCGCGATTTACAGGTAGGTAAATTGTGCAATTAGTTTTTTTATTTTAGTTTATATTTAATGCTTCATGCATGTGCCGCAAGATTCGATATGATGAAAAAATCTTGAAAATTTTTTGATTTTTGGGTGAACTAAACAAGACCTAAGTCATTTGAGTAAACCAACCAGGCCTTAGCACCGACCACGCACTAAAGCTTTGTTTACTTCCCCAAATATTTTGCAAAATATTCCAGATTTCTCGTCATATCGAATTTTATACATGGAGCATTAAATATATGTAAAAAAGATAACTAATTACACAATTTGTATGTAATTTGTGAGACGAATCTTTTAAGCCTACTTAGTTTATAATTGGACAATATTTGTCGAATACAAACGAAATTGTTACCACTCACATTTTGCAAAAATTTTTACAAGTAAAAAAATAAGTGGGCCTTGCGGCTTATGACTCGCAGGTCGTCGCTCACAAAGAATGTGACGTGCTACGTCGTCGCCGCCTGGGCTGGGCGGCCCTGTCGCCTGACCTGAGACACATGACCTCACCTTTTTGTTTTCTTTTGAACGTAACACCTGACCTCACCTTCTCGACGTCTTCTAAGGCCTTGTTTAAGTTCACCCTGAAAACCAAAAAGTTTTCAAGATTCTCCGTCACATCGAATCTTGTGGCACATGCATGAAACATTAAATATAGATGAAAATAAAAACTAATTACACAGTTTAGCTGGAAATCACGAAACGAATCTTTTGATCCTAATTAGTCCATGACAAACAAACGAAAGTGTTACAGTACCGAAAAGTTTTCACTTTTCGCAACTAAACAAGGCCTAAGGTTAGATCACGTGGATATGTCAGGTGACCCATTGAACGTATCTAATGTACTCCTATCCGCTGGAGAACTTCGCTGTCAAGGTTCCATTTTGCTCCGTTGGCAGCAAGACCAATCACGACCTTCCAGGTAATATATATAAGAGCAACTTAAAATAAATCATAACTTGGAGAGCTATTTGAATAAAATCATTTTCTATATCTTTCACCTTTTGACAACTTTTCTATATATTACTCTAGAGAGTTAACCTTACTCTTTATATTTGGTTAGCGAGAAATCTAGAATAGAGGATATTAATATTTGCAGATCTAATTAACTAATTGGAGAGTATTTTTTATTGAAATTATATTGCTATCAATAAAGAAAGATATAGTGATAGAGTTGCTCTAAGGCTAAGGCTTCTACGACTCTCCTTCCTCACTCATGGTTCTGTTCACATAACACAAAAGCTCCTTCTCTCGTGTGACATTATAGCACAAACTGAAACCATCTAAAGGCTTTTCATACGGAGATTTTTATAGGGGTGTTATATTTTTTTTAAAAGCGGTTTACTTATCAAATCATCTCTAACCAACTCTAAGAGCACTATGTAGCTTACAAAATGTCCGTGGAAATATATTTTCACTAGGCGGTTCTTTTAAGCCAACTGCCTTAAAAATGTGATTTTTAGGGTTACTTATATCAACCATACTTGAAATGCCTTTTATAGTGGGCCACCCCTAATAACAGGAGTAGCGCAAAGAAATTTATAACTTTTTTCTTAAATGAAGTCTGATGAGAACAAAGTTTATATTAAAAATGTAAAGCTCGGTGAGATCTAAACTTTGTAATTGATTCCGTGAATATATGTTAGCCACCCTTAATATATGTTTTTTTCTTTTACGAGTGTCCCTAAATGACAAATCGCGGAGGCAAGAAAACAATGCATTAGAATCCTCTAAAGCACTTGTGCGAGATCCAGTTATTTAGGGTGTTTGGTGGAGTTTCCAGAGCTGATTCTCTACTAAATCTAGTTTGGAGCTTTATCAGATAGTTTTTTCTAGAGAGAAATGTTTCTCTGCTGATTTCGTGAAGTGATTCTCTAAAATTAACTAAGAGCCCGAGAGATGAAAAAGTAAGTAATTCTCCATCATGATTTTTGACAGTTTATGCTAAAGAATTAAAGAGAAACATTTTCAACCATAGAATCACTTCTCTCATAGAATCAGTTCTCACATAAAATCAGAATCAGATAGAGCTCTACCAAATAGGGTTTTTATTATAAGGTCATGATGGAACAGGGACATACACAGTGAACTTCACAAAACGTGTCACTGAAATGAAACACCAGAGTTATACACAAACAGTAGCACGTGGCGCCATTCATTCTAACTACTAAGACGGGCTAATGCGTGGTTAATCGATCGGTTGTAGTATCACTGTTAAGAACTCACACATGCTGACATGTACCCCCTGACCTTGTCCTCTCGATTAGACAAATGGGTAGGCGTAGTCCATAGAGAATGCGGTAAACAAGGCTAATGCGTGCAATCATCAGTATCCATGTCAAGGTTTTCTTTTTTGGTAGAACAAGGCTCCACGACATTTAGCTCCACATCAGCCTCAACAGTAAACGATAAGCCCCGCGTCCTCGGCTCCTCGCCCCATACCTCACAACACGTTGGTTCCGTAGAACGTACAACCAAATCACAACAGAAGAGATAAGGACACTCACTGGTAGAAACTATGGTAATTTCTATTACAATTGATACAGTAACTACACTAACGCCACAATAATATTTTAGAGATGCACACGAAATCGACCAAACAAATTTTTAAAATGATTATATACATGTTTTGTTCTCTACTTTCAAAGCCAATTTTTGAATGGCCATACATGTTTTGTTTGGATAATTGGTTTACTACTGGCAACAAAGTCCATCCATGAATGGAAGTCAGACATATACATGATATTATTTTGGTCAGTCACTACAAATGATTTGAGACATCCAAATGGCAAAAGTTTAGTTACAAGTCAATGAACAATGAAACATGGATGACCACATGGTATGATATGGTGTTTCCACGTAATACATGGAAGGCAACATCCAATTAGAACAGAAGTCTAACCCAGTGTAGCCAGAAGCATACTTATATATAATTAGGAGAAGAAAGTTGGTTTGATACAAAAGACTTCATCCACTCCAATGCTCCAAATCAGGATGAAGACTTAATCCTACAATGAAATTATAAACACCATTGCTGAAAGAAAATGCATCCTAAAATTTTACTTAATTGCTTTACTTAATTTTACTTTATGGAAATATCAGGACAAGACTAACTCCAGAGATTGAAGGATAGCCCATGGGCAGTTTGAACAACAGAAAGTAATATGGGAACAGACATACGTGGTCCCCCAAAGATGGAGGAGATTTCTTGCTACAACACGTTCTCCAGTGGATGCCTACCACCTTTGTCATAGATAGAGTTGTATTCGTCAAAATCACAGGTCGTGGCATGACGTCTCTCTCACACACGGTACCTCCTCTAATCACTGGACTACACACTCATATGTATTTATAAGTCATTTCGGTTTCCCACATATTATACTAAACCGAGTGTAAATTTCTTGTTTAAGACCCTAAACAACTTCAAACAAAAAATGTCAACAACAAAGTTTTATAACTTTTTGAGATCTACACTTTTTGTTTAGGAAGTTTCTCCATCCATTGTTGTTTACAAAATGTAAATTTCAAATATGAGAAATTCAAACGTAGTTTTGCATGACAAGATGATTTCAAATAAAAAATCGTCAACTATAAAGTTTCAGAACTTTTTGAGATCTACAAAGTTTATTTTGGTTATTTTTCCATCCAAGGTTATTTGAAAAATTCAAATTTTTAAATTTTTAAATTCAAACACAATTTTGCATGACAGTATGAATTCAAATAAAAAAGTTACCTACTATACAGTTCTATAACTTATCAAGATCTATATAGTTTGTTTTCATTGTTTGATAATTTATCCATTTAACATGGTGGTTCTAACATTGTTCACAAATCTTATATCTCTTTCTTGTAGTTTCATATACTACAAGAGAAATATGTAAGATTTGTGAACAAATTTACTTTCACTTTGTCATATGAAGAAATGATCAAAATAAACTTTGTAGGTCTTGAGAAGTGTTACAACTTTATAGCTGGAAACTTTTTCATTTAAAGTCATTTTAGGCTTCAAAATGTGATTTTAAGTAACTATTTACCTAGTGCAAAAAACACTTGGCAAAGACCTTCTTTACGGAGTTTTTTTTTGCACTTGACAAAGAAGGTCTTTGCCTAGTGTTTTTTCCGGGCACTTAACAAATATCTTTTTTACCAAGTGTATTTTCTAGACACTCGATAAAGAAATGGGTTTGCTGATTTTTTTTATTTTTTTGTTGAGTGTTATTTTTTTGCACTAGGCAAAGAACCCCTTAATTTGCAACGGTTCCATTAGCGACACGTCGCATCTCAAACTGAAACTCGTATCCACACGGCCTCAATGCCACATCCGCCCGATACCTATAAAAGCTCACCAAGTCACCCAGTCACCACTGACCACTCACCACCGCAGCTCCCAAGCAAAGGCCAAAGGCAGCTCACGAGGCCACACAGAACGGGAGGCTTCGGTGCATGGGCACCTTCCTCGCGCCATTCCCGTCTCCCCAGCTCGTCTTTCCCACAACCGACACCGAGTTCTCCTCCACCGCGGCTTCTGCCGACGCCGAGTACTCCCCCACCTTCCTCGCCTATCCCGACGCTGAATTCTCTTCCTCCATCATCGTTCTCCTCGCCATGCACGACGACGTCGGCGCTGGGTCACAGCCTAATGCGCCCTTCGCAGCTGAAGCTGACGCCGACTCCGATAATTTCCGGCTCTTATTTGCTGCCCACGAACACGATCACCACCAGGCCATTGACTCGATGATGATGATGCCATTGCCGCCGCAGGTTTTTCCTGACCTTCCGGTGAATCCCATTCCCCGCAGTGTGGTTCAAGGATCATTATTCCCGGCCCCGGGCGAAGGCGGGGGGGACACGGGCAGCACCTCGCGATCGGGCAAGAGACGGCGGCCGCAGACGAGAAGCTCGCAGTCTAACGACGCTCCCGGCGGCGAGAGCAGCGGCGGCGGCGGCCAGGCCCATGCGCTAGATAGGGCCAGGGCCAGCCGCCGGGTGTGGGTCCGCAAGCGGAGCACCGAGTGGTGGGACCACCTGGACGCGCCGTCGTGCCCGGACGCCGAGTTCCGGCGCGCCTTCCGCATGTCGCGCGCCACGTTCGGCGCGCTCTGCGACGCGCTGGTCGGCGCCGTCGCCAAGGAGGACACCGCGCTGCGGACCGCCATCCCCGTGCGCCAGCGCGTGGCCGTCTGCCTCTGGCGCCTCGCCACGGCGGAGCCCCTCCGCGAGATCTCCCGCCGCTTCGGCCTCGGCATCTCCACCTGCCACAGCATCGTGCTCCAGGTCTACCACGCCCTGGCCACCGTGCTCAGGCCTACGGCCATCAGCTGGCCTGAGCCTGACTCCGCCGCCGCGACCGTTGCGGCCAGGTTTGAGGCCGCCTCCGGGCTGCCCGGAATCATCGGCGCCGTCTACACCACGCGCGTCCCCGTCGTCACGCCTAAGGCCAACGTCGCCGCGTACTACGACCGCGGCCTCACGGATCGAAGACAGAGGGCGTCCTACTCCGTCGCCGTCCAGGCCGTTGCTGACGCCGACGGAGCGTTCACAGACGTCTGGATCGAGCCGGGATCACTATCTGACGCCGCCATCCTCGGCAGGTCGGCTCTTTCCGGGCTCCTAGCCCTAGTAGGGGGCCACGGGCAGGAGCAGCGGCTAGTCGGTGGCACGAGCTATCCGCTCATGGACTGGATGCTCGTGCCGTACGCGCACCAGAACCTGACGTGGACGGAGCACGCGTTCAACGAGCGGGTCGCGCGCGCGCGCGGTGTGGCGCGGGACGCGGTCAGGCGGCTCAAGGCGCGGTGGCGCTGCTTGCAGCGCCGCAGCGAGGTGAAGATGCAGGACCTCCCCAGCATGATCGCCGCCTGCTGCGTGCTGCACAACGTTTGTGAACGCGCCGGCGAGGAGCTCGACCCGGATCTCATGCAGTACGAGCTCGATGACGACGACGGTGACATCATCGTCGGTCACGATGCTGCGCCCTCCGCACCGGCGTTGCAGGCGGCGCGAGACAGGATCGCGCACGGCCTCCTGCACGGCAGCCACGCTAGCAACTAGCACACATAGCGATAGCGACACGGCATTTCATCATTACTCGTCGCCTATATGTTATATATACTATAGTTTGCGGGCACACCTGTAGTTTGTTCAGTTCTGTAGTGTATGGATGGAAACTTTTGGAACAACCTATGAAATTATAGGAGATTTACCTCCTTGGTTCTGAAGGAAGTTTATGGAAGTGTTCTAAATATTGACATGGCTATATGTCATTTTAATTTTGATTGAGATGCTAAGACATGGACGTTAATGAAATTGAATTAGTATTGTTCTATAACTAAATACCTTCCCATTTTGTCAAGTTTTCACATCTACAGGCTGGGAAGCATATGAGAATGGTGTGGATGATGAATATCAGTTCAGAGGATATTGAAATTGTTCTAAGACTTCTAGCTGATTATATATATGCTGAGGTTGTTGTGTCCAAGTCTGGGAATGCCTAGGAAAATATGGACCCAAAAGTGAGCGTGTTGATAAGTATGGACGTGGGGTTACAGAAAATTTGGCATAATGTTATCAAAATTTTGCAAAATTTGATAAATTCTATATAGATTTATTGCAATAAAACAAATGCTTAAAAATATACCAATTTTGTTGCCAATGTCGCTATCGAATCTGTTAAAACTTTAATTTTAAAATAGGGGTAAATAAAACCACAAAGGCCTAACATAACAGGGGTGAAATCACATTGGCAAACTTGTTTTTGAATCTCAAAGTTAACATTGTTTAGAGGACTTTACGGACTAAGGGCAAACTCTTTCTTTCTTCAATTTGAGAACACATAGGTAAAATTACGAAGTTTAAAAAATAAGGACAAAATCACCATTTTAATTCAAAACGAGAATATGAATGCCAAATCCTCTACTATTTAGGGTGGTAACATGGTGTTGGTATTTCTTGGTTATGGTAGCAATAGGTTTTAAATAAGACTATGAAAAAAATGCATGAAAGCTACTCAACTGATATGCAAACAAAGCATTGACAAAAATATATCAAGAATGTAAAAAAGCTACATAATAGATCAAACAAATTTAAAAAGAATAAAAAATATAGTAATTAAAAGTAATATAGGAAAATAAGGAAAAACAACCTAAATTAAAAAAACATCACATAGATACTAATTGAACAACCTAAATAAAAAACCATATATAGAAAAAATTAATAAAGACGGACCAAATCATAAGGAAAAAGAAAAAACATATAATATAGGAAAATTAAACAAAATATCACATGAATACTATTTAAACAATCTAAAATATACCTTAGAACATCTCATAGGCATGTAAAAAATAACTGTGAAACATACATTTATACTACATAAATATTGCAAAATATATCATTAAACATCATATGTAAACTACGTGAACATCACATATATGCTATGTGAACATTACAAAATACATCATAAAATATTAATGTATACTACATGAACATCACAAAATACATCATAAAACATCACATGTATATACTACATGAATATCACAAAAATACGTATTAGATCATCACATGTGTACTATGTGAACACCACAAAAATGCATTATATAACACACATGAATACTACGTGAACATCATAAAATACATCATAGAACATTACATTAATACAAAGTAAATATCATAAAATATACCATAAAATATTACATATATACTACGCGGACATAACAACAAGACATAGGAAAACAGAAAAAACAAAGAAAAAACATATAATAGAGGATAATAAAAAAGAACGCTACATAGTTATTACTTAAACAATCTAAAATATATCACAAAACATATCATAAAAAAGAAAAACAAAAGAAAAACCATCATAAAGACTGAAGATGTGGCTGCTCGCTCCTTCGCAAGGTACCCACGCGTGGGCCCATGGAGTCACTTGCTCACTCAGACGGAGCTGCGCTCACACATGGGCCAGAGTCATTCGTAGGCCACGCGCATGGGATTATGGTGGGCGACACAGAACTTCGATCCGACCTAAGCCTGTCTTATAAGTCGTACTTTTTCTGCTAGCCAGCAATATTTTTCTCTCACAATAAATTAGCGAACAATACTTTCAGCTATGAGTTTTCAGACCAGCAAATAGGCATTAGATCAGAAGATTCGCACTGGCGAAGATGCAATACATAGATGCAGCCACATAGGCAAGTTGGCGACACAATGAGCGGGGCTAGGCTTGAGGTCTCGTTCGATGCTCTCATAACCATCCAGAAGGATTCCTATTCTGCACGGATTAATCTGATCTGATTTAAAGTCTATCCTAACATAAAATAGCCATTCGTTTCAGATCGTATAATAGAGTCAGCCTTGGTTCTATTCCAACCCATTTTAGCTATTCCTGCCTCTTACTGACCTAGAATCAATCACGTTTTGTCGTCGGGAACGAAACAAGAACGGATTCCTGAACAAGCCCTGAGAGAGGATGTGCTATGACCCATCTGAGATAATGGCTTAGTAGGCAGCCTGCAGCCAATGATCAACGGTTAGTTTTTGAAGGGAACATATAAAAAGTTAGTTTTTAAAGGGAA
>Ga0182004_10001937_pt1 | contig 15764 bp, 17 predicted proteins | sample Sormic07211540_1_FD_120479 | JGI IMG/M metagenome (GOLD analysis project Ga0182004, IMG submission 120479) | Endophyte microbial communities from Sorghum bicolor roots, Mead, Nebraska, USA - 072115-40_1 MetaG | ecosystem: Host-associated > Plants > Roots > Unclassified | place: USA: Nebraska...
ACCATTGCCTCGGTCCATCGGCGCCAAGTCTTGCTCAAGCTTCACCGTCACACGCGGTCCCTCGCTTCAAAGCCTCCGACTTGCCCTTCACTCTTGCAACCGGTCCATCAAGCCAAGCCTCATACAATTACCAAAACCAAACAAGGACCTTTCACTAGTGAAAATCAGATCGGCCGATTCTTTCAAACTATGTACGACGGCCTTTCTAAAGATCAGCGAGCATGGATGCCTTATGAAGATCCAGAGACCAAATTTCCTCTCACCTTCCATCCTTCTGATAATGCCCTTAACAAAGATAATGATCTGATGATGGCAATCATCACCCCAAGAGCAATTCCAGTGAACAGCTTCGGCAGTGGAAAGAACATTAACACCACCTATGAGCTTTACAACCCATCAGCAATGGCTCTGTTGACACCGTGTTTTGACACGAGTCAGAAAAGTTAATGAAGCTTGGATCGGCAGACAGAGAAGTAATGACTGACCAATAAAAACATTGTCGATGGAGTATGATATTGATGATAAGTCCTCAGGAGGGAGGTATGGTTAAGTCTGGGAACAGTGGTTGATCGGTGCCGATGGCTGATGTTGATGGTTGCCGACGCTGATGGAGGATGATATGCCGATGATGGTAAAGGAAGACATGGGGGTTGTCGGGAGGACGATGGTGGTGTGCCGATCACCCAGGATAGATAAATTATTATTTTCCATAATTGTTAGAGTTTATTTTATGTATAATATTGTTATCTTATCGTGTGATTTATGTGTTTTTAATATAAAATGTTAGCTATCCCGTAGCAACGCACGGGCACGCTACCTAGTGAAAGTATAAGATTACAATAATGTTCTTCGGAACATCTCAAATACTCCTCTCCTTTGACACAACACAAACCTAGGGCAGCCAGCCAGCTCATGAGAGGCTCTATTACAACTTTGGCATCTAAAGACACTAAAAACTTAACAAATTTGATTCCACTAGGGATTTCAATTCCTCCACCAGACCTGCTACAAAAGAGTGTGACCATAGGTCCGTCTCTATATATAGCTTGCTGCACCATGATCATGTCATGTCTGTCTACAGGATGAGCCGGCCAATTCCTACGCTTATAGCATGACTTAAGGGCCTTCACTACTAGGATCGTGTTGATCCATGACGGTTCCGCGGTGACAATTTTTGAAAACGTCATTCCGCGATGCAATCTGTGACGATCTGAGAATTAGGTTGCATATTGGTGACGGTTTGGATGATTCATCATTGACATTGTTATTAGTGACGATTTAGACTGAACATCACAGTTTGCTGTGTGATGTGCAGAGTGAGGTAAGACGGTCGGCGGAAAATTCAAAAAAAAGGCCGACCCCAGGTTTCGAACCCGCAATCGGCCAAGCCAGAGTGGATTGTCTTACCACTAGGATACGAAGGGAGGTGTCATGGGTTTGGAACATTGTTTCTTTTATTCTTAAATAAAAATAATTGCATACCATTTTGTTGGGCCGGGCCTTTGCTCGTAGCCGAGCGACCAAATCAAACAGGGCGGCGAGCGGCGGCGCGCGGCTAGGGAGGCGAGCGGCGACTCGCGTCCAGGGCGGCGAGCGGCGGCGCGTGTCTAGGGCGGTGAGCGGCAGCGCGCATCCAGGGCGGCGAGCGGCGGCGCGCGGGCATCGAAGGCTTGGGTGCAGTGTCGAAGGCGGCGGGCGGCAGCATAGAAGGCCGGGTGCAGCAGCGCCAGTTTTTCCAGGTACTCTGCCGCTCTAAAGCTCAGCAGTCTCTAATCCACTTCGATTTGCAAGTAAGGTTTAGGGTTAGCAATTGAATGTGCCTGCATTTTGTATAACAGATGGATAGACGATGGATCCATGGCACACTCTTCACACCTGAATATATCAATGGTGTTAGTAATTTTATGAATTTTGTTGAAGAGAAATTTCCTACGGATGCTCCAATTTTGTGCCCATGTACTCGTTGTCTTAACCATAAATCCATGGATAAAAGTGATGTGAAGAGGCACATATTGCTCAGTGGTATGTCCAGTACATATACGAAGTGGATTCATCATGGAGAGTCCAGCGATGTTCATGTTTTGGAGCAACCAGCAGATGTGGATCCACATTCTAATCCTATGGAATATGGTGACAATGCTGCAGATAGACTTGATGATATGCTAGCAGACCTCACGGGGGCAGAACTACATTCTAATGATGTACAAGATGAAGATGAAGATGGCAACCCATCAGACAACCATGAGTCTGTTTTCAAAAAGCTGATGGAAGAGGCAAAGCAAGAGTTATATCCTGGCTGCTCTCAGTTTACAAAGTTCTCATTTTTAGTCAAAATGCTCCATGTGAAGTCATACTATAGGATCACCAACTCAGCATTTTCTGCACAGTTGGAAATCTTGAGCAGGGCATTCCCAGATCCCAATACTCTTCCAAAATCATATGAACAAGCAAAGAAAATGTTGCATTCAGTAGGACTGGGTTATGAGTCCATTCATGTTAGCCCAAACAATTGTGTGCTATTTAGAAAGCAGTATGCAGGATATGATAATTGTCCAGTTTGTGATGCATCCAGATGGAAAGATCCTGTGAATAAGAAGGTTCCAGAAAAAGTACTGCGGCATTTTTCGTTGAAACCTAGGCTTCAAAGGATTTTTGCTTCCAAGAAAACAGCAGAGGAAGCACAGTGGCATAAGTTGAAAAGGGTGCCCAAAGACAAGGAAATGTCACATCCTGCGGACGGAGAGGCATGGGAAGATTTTGACAAGTGTTGGCCAGATTTTGCTAAAGATGCAAGGAACCTTAGACTTGGCCTCGCTACAGACGGTTTCAATCCGTTTGGCAATATGAGATCATCTTATAGTATGTGGCCTGTTTTTGTGATTCCATACAACTTACCGCCTTGGGTATGTATGCAAGAATCAAATTTCATGATGGCTTTGTTGATTCCTGGTCCTAAATCACCTGGGAAGCAGTTCAATGTTTTCCTCCAACCTCTCATAGAGGATTTACTTGAACTTTGGACTGGGGTTTGGACAATTGATGCTCTAACAGGGAAAAAGTTTAAGCTTCGTGTTGCTGTGTTATGGTGCATTCATGACTATCCAGCACTTAGTACTCTTTCTGGTCGTACCACAAAAGGTTACTTTGCTTGTATCCATTGTGACAAACATCCTCTATCATATGCCATAAGGAACAAGATTTGTTATATTGGACACTGTCGTTTCCTTCCTAGTGATCATTGTCTGCGGGTGAACAATGAATATGCTGATCTACATGAAAGCCAAGAGAGGCCAGGTACATTCACAACAGAAGAGGTGTTAGCAGAATTACAGAAGTTAGAACATGCTAGCGCAGGTCAAAAAAGAAAGCGTTCTGATGGACCTGTGCGAAGACATGTGCCAATTTGGGGTATAAGGGTTAGTTTGTGGGGTTTACCATATTGGCCATCTTTGAAGCTTAGACACAATCTAGATGTGATGCACATTGAAAAGAATATTTGTGAAAACCTCCTGGGTACCATTCTTGGCATACGTAGCAAGTCAAAAGACAACACTAATGCCAGGCTTGATCTTGCTGATTTGAATATTAAACCAGAATTGCAGTTACAGCCAAATGGAGATGACTATGACATGCCTGCAGCTAGGTACACATTGAACAAGCAAAAAAAGACTAAATTCTGTGATTTTTTGAAGTTAGCAAAGTTTCCAGACGGCTATGCTGCAAATATCGAAAGATGCATAACTGCAGATGGAACCAGCTTGCATGGCCTCAAAACTCATGACTGCCACATTATGTTGCAAAGGATATTACCTGCTGGTATGAGAGGAATTTTAGATGATGATATATATGTGGCGATTGCAGAGCTTGGGAAATTCTTTAGGGAATTGTGCAGCCAAACACTGAACAAAGACATCTTGGTTCAAATGAAGAAAGACATACTAGTTATACTATGCAAGCTTGAAAAAATATTTCCACCTGCCTTTTTTGATGTAATGGTTCATCTTGCTGTCCATTTGCCTGATGAGGAAATGCTTAGAGGGCCAGTGCAATTTGGGTGGATGTATCCTGTTGAGCGACGATTGTACACTTCGAAGAGATCAGTTAGGAATAAGGCGCGGCCAGAAGGTTCAATTGCTGAGGCTTATGTTGCAGATGAAGCCCTCACATTCTCCTCTAGGTATCTGGATGATGTGGAGACTAGATTTAACCGAGCACCGAGAAATCCAGGATTCTCTGATCTATCAGCTTTTAATATTGATGTTTTCTGCCATGGTGTTAATCTGATTGGTGGCTGTAATTTTGGTTACTCAGAAGATTTTGAACAGATGGTTTGGTATGTCTTACACAATTCGGATCAGGCCCAGGATTATATACAGTAAGTTCTTTCCTCTGTATGTTGTATTGCATTTTTGCATTGTCATATAAATGCTGAAATTTTTTGGTTCACAGAAAGTTCAAAGTTGAATTGCGGGAAACGGGGGTGCAACGAGCTGACATTGATAGAAGGACTAGGATTGGATTTTCTACTTGGTTTAGGAACTATGTAAGTGCTGTTACAAAATGTTTTCGATATACAATGTGTTTTGGTTAATCCTTAATCCCTTTTGCAGATGTGGATGCAGAATAGTTCAGAAATGGTAGAGGATGATCTGTTTGCCTTAGCTTGTGGACCTGATCTGAGAGTGAGATCGTACTCTTCATGTGTTGTTAATGGAGTTCGGTTCTGTACTGTTGAGCGTGACAAATATAAGAAGACACAAAACTCTGGAGTGGCATGTGCTGGCGATCACCTTGCTCAAGAAATTGATTACTTTGGAAAGTTGATAGATATTGTTGAGTTGAGGTACAATAGCAAGTATGGTGGGAATGCAAGAACAGTGGTTCTTTTTAAATGTGAATGGTACAAGCTGGATGGCAAGAAGACTGCAGTAAAAGATGATGGTTTTTTTAGAAGCATCAGTACTGGAAGCCTTTGGTATAAGAAAGATTGTTTCATAATGGCGACTCAAGCTAAGTAGGTTTTTTATTCAACACATCGCATTTCATTTCAATTCAAGCTCAGAACCATACAACAAAAGCAATGCCACACTAGCATACATATAGTAGCTGTTCACTGTAAGAAACACTGGCACACTAGCATACATGTAGTAGTTGCTCACTTCCACAAACCAACAACAACGAGAGAAATGAAAACACCTACAAAGAAAGCAACTGTGGCCTGGGATGAACAATCAAGCACAATTTGCCAGTTCTTGGTCTCCCCCTCAGGCTTCACCTCACCAGTCTTCACCTTCTTCAATTTCCACAAATCAAGAACAACGCTTTCCACAATTTGCTTCAGTTCTTGCAGTTCTTCCTTCATTTCGACGGAAGACTCTACTGATGCCTCCATAGTCTTGAGGACACCATGATGCACTGCCACTTGGGCTTCAGGACGAATGTAGCCACAGGTAGTTGGATCACCCTGCATAAAACTTATCATATTTAATTTGAAACCATGAACACACCACCGGCAGATGAATGTCAAGATTTAGAATTGGCACACAATGGAAACCTTAATGTTGTACGGGCACTTGACAAACCACACATCATTGGTCGCCGGCTGCTTGCTCTGGATTCGGACCAAAGGGACATGGCAAAAGGGGCACTCCATTTTGCCGTTGGCCGAAGCGCTCGAGGCCGTGGAAGGTGACTGCATCGGGCGTGGGAGGAGGGGTCGACAGTGGAGTAGGGCACGTGCGTAGATTAGGGCGTGGGCTCCGGCTTGAGGACTCCGGCGGCTAGGGTTAGGGTTTGGGCCGTCGCCGCCACTGTTGGGGGAGAGAGTGAGCTAGAGGAGGAAGAAGAAATTGTGCCGTCGTTGGGTCACGATTGATGAGGGCTAAGTAAGAACGATGTAAAAAAATTTGGGCAAGAGAGGGTTCGAACCCGAGACCTCCATTGGGCCTTTCGCATCTACAATGGCTAGTGGGCCTTTCGTATTCACTCTCAGCCTACATCGAGCCCTTGACCTCCACTGCTCCACTATTTACAGTTTTTGTTTTTAATCCTTGCATTAAACTTCTACATAGTGTTTCTCCCTCATACAAACTTCAAATTAGATGATTTTTTTCTAAATAAATATAAAATCATGTTGTATCAACTTATTGTGATGTGACTGTTATTTTGTTACTAAATTTTAATGTGATAACGAAAACTATGTATTTCAACAATTAATAGAACTACAAGTATAAAATTGAGACACTAAATGGCTTCAAATAAGAAAGTCATGAATACCAAGATTGAATAACTCATCAAGATGTACAAAAGGTGTTTTGGTCATTTCTTCATCCGAGAAATTGATAATAACATGCTTCTCAAATGTGACACATCCGTCTTATACTTCACTAAGAAGGATGTATCACATTTGTGAATAATGTTTGTATCAATTTTTGGAATGAAGAAAAGACCAAAACAACTTTTGTACATCTTGATGAGTTATTCAATCTTCGTATTCATGACTTTCTCATTCGAAGCCATTTAATGCTTCAATTTTGTACTTGTAGTTCTATTAATTGTTGAAATACATAGTTTTCGTTGCCACATGAAAATTTAGTAACAAAATAACAGTCACATCACAATAAGTTGATACAACATGATTTTATATTTATTTAGAAAAAAAATCATCTAATTTGAAGTTTGTATGAGGGAGAAACACTATGTAGAAGTTTAATGCAAGGATTAAAACAAAAATTGTAAACAGTTTATATCCTTAACTGGACCTGATTTTATTAATTGGCGCCAACATTTGGGCCGCCGAGCAAAGGGGGTGCCAAAATTTTAGCCGCCGAGCATGGGGGCGCCAAAATTTTGCCTGTCAAATTATTCTTCTGCCCTCCCTTGCAATGAGCGAGGCAGTTAAAAACGAGGGTATGTAGGTAATTTAGGCAAGCACAACTATGTGGTATAAATACGCTATTCTCCTCGATCTCAATCCCTAATTCCCCGCCGCATCAGAAATGAGTCCCGTAGCTCCACAGCGCTCCGCCGTCCCCCAGCGCAACAACCGTAGCATCCCTAGCTCCGCCGCACCAACGCCATCCACAAACCTCCGCTGTCGCAATGGTACGCAGTCCCATATCTCCGCCGCCACTTCCGACAGGAGTCTCCCGGCCAAGGCGAACCATAGCGGCCCCAACTACGCCGCACCACAGCAGGAACGACTTCTCCGCCAACGCAAGACATCATCGCCTCACATATTGGCTGACGCTGCTGCACTGGCTATGAACCAAAGCCGCCGTGCTGCCGCACTACTGCAGGCACCAAATCTCCGCCATCCCAGGTCAATGACGTCGCAGATCTCCGCCACATCCGCTGCACAAGGCACGAAGCCAAAGCAGACAGCACCCTCGAATACGGCAACCAAAGGCCAACTAGGGTGCGACACCACCATGCCGCTGAAGAGCAAAGGCCATTCAAAGAGGCCACGGTCACCGACCAAGATTGCAGGTAAAACATTTGTTCTTGGTCCGGCAGTAGGTTAATCGTGCAATGTTTTGTTTGTTCGGGCACTAGAAAATTGGAGTTGCCCTATCATGCTTTTAATTTCATTGTACACATGCTTAAATTAGCTGTCGGTACTCATTTCATTTCATTAAATAAAGAAGTATGTCAAATATATATTGTTAGCTGTTGGTACTGTAATATATTAAGCATCCCATGATTGCATATTGTGCATGTATTGGTATTGGTTCTTACAAATTGTAGGTTGTACTTGTCCTTGTTAATGCAGAACCCCCAGTTAATGCCTATGAGATGCAAAAGAGAACAAAATGTCTTATGAACAATGCTATGATGCGACAACTAGGACTGCATACATTATCTAGTATTGTGTTTGGCCATTCAGTTGCGCAGAAAGAACTAGAAAAGGATAAGAATATTGATGACCCTGACTTTGATTGCAATGGTGAAGATGAGGTTGACAGTGAGGGTGATGACAGTGATGGTAGCCTACTCCCTGAGGCTGAAGTCTTGGAGAACAATGAGAACATTGAGTCTGGACATGGAAGCTGCAAACATAAGGTATTACATCTCTCTATTCAGTAAAGCTTTACCACCTGTTACAATGATTCACTACATCTGGATTATTTATAGATTCATTTATTTCATTCCTTGCAGCCTACTAACAAGAAATCCAAGAAGAGTACTGAGAATGTTACCTCTGTCAGTTATCATCCCATTGGGGGCAAAAGAGTTGTTGCAACAATGCAACCTAGTGTACCGGTAAGGTCTAGAAAGCATGTGCAAGCAGATGTTCATGTCACTACTCAAAATGAAATCCCAATTCATGCTGTGAGTGGGGTTCTTCCTGCTACTAATCAAGATGAAATCATAGCTCAGCATACAACAAGTCAGGATAGTACTGCATTCACAGCCAATACCCACGAAGGTTTGTGCAAGCTATTTCAATTTGTCTTTGGTATAGGTACCTAGTATTCATAGCAGTGCCATACCTTGATACATATCACTAACTCTATCATGCATTATTGGAGGTGATGGATTACACAATGATTGCCACATGGATGCTATCTCCAACCTGCATGAAAACAATCTTGATGACATGTCCTTTAATGAGAACACAGGGGGTGATCCTGAAGGTATCTTAGGCAAATCCTGACACTTTGAACACTTTGTAAAATAAATACTCCACACTTGTTAATTGCATCCTTTGCAGCTGAAGAAGCATTAGAGGATGAATGGGTAAGGGGACCTAATGTCGGAAAAGGTCTTGAAAGGATGTCTCGCTCGAGGAAGGGCAAACTTCCTGTGGTCATTGAACCAGGTATGAAAAGGCCAAACTCTGTGAAGATTGCTGCAAAATTTGCCACTGAGTGCAATATTGCAGTCAGGGACTCTGTGCCCATATTCCCAAGATGGAAGGATTACAAGAATCAAGACAACCTCATAAAGGCCTACATTGAAAGAGTTGGAGTGAGTGTCTGAACTTTTGTGCTGTACTAGATGCACTTCAAAATAATGAAATCTGTTGTTAATGTCAACTTTGAACTGTGATGTAATGTTTAACTAAGAAAAAATAGCATATGTTGCCAGATTAATTGAGTCCAGAAATTTGAACTATCAAAAGCTAGCCTGATACTTGTTTTTAGTTTGTGTATAGGGCAATACTGAATGTATTGTTTCAGTTCCACAGTCTTCTAGTTGACTCTAGTGTTAATTATTTGCAGGCATCCTTTGAGATGGACACAACTGCTGTTCCTGTGAAAAGGGCATGTGTGGCAATGCTGAAGACAGCTGTTCGCCAGCAACGACACAGGCTCAAGAAGCAGTATTTTACTCCTTATCCACTGCATCTGGTGTCCAAAACATCTCCTATAGACTTCATGACTAATGTTCAGTGGCTTCAACTTGTTGAATACTGGAAGGATGAAGATAAAATGGTAAGCTATTGGCGAGTCTTGATCATTTGAAGTTTACCATGTGGATGTCATAGGTGCCTAAGTTCACAACTTTGTTCCTGTAGTTGACTGCTGAGAAGAACAGAGATAACAGATCTAAAGTGCAGTTCCACTAGACAACTGGTTCTCGCAGCTATGACATGCATGTCATCGACTTGGTAAGTCCAGTTTAGTTAACTTATGTTTAATACATTTTGCTTTGTTATCATCTTCTATAGATTGTTGATGCATGAAGTAACAAGCTCAATTTTCTGGTTTTGTTTCATTGTTTAGGAGGAGAAGTACAAAGATGCTTCACCAAATGCCCTTGACTTGTTTAAAGAGACACACTGCAGCAAGAAGGAAGCCTTCACTCCTATTGTACAATCAGTTATTGTAAGCAAATCTTCAATTTGTTCAATAACAAAATGATACATTAAATTGGCTATGCATGGCTGTCAATGATACATATAAACTGCTAGGCTGAAATGGAGATGAAGCTTGCTGAACCTGTTGAGGATGGCTGTCAGCCAAAGTCTGCTGATGATGTTGTTGCTCAAGTTCTTGCTGCAAAAACAAAGAAGAACAAATTCCTTGTCAATGTGGGCATCAACAAGAGCTCAGCTGCTGATTCTAGTGCTGGAAGTCGCCGCGAGCTACAAGAAGCACTGGTTTCGGAGCAGCAGACATCAGCAGACCTTAGGGACCTGGTGAACATTCAGCGCCAACAGCTGGATGAGATGGTGAAGAAAATGCAGGCACAGGAGGAAGAAAGAGCCAAGAAGGATGAGGAGGCGAAGCAGAGGCAAGCTGAGACTGATACTCTACTTAGGCGTTTGATGGCCATGATTCCATCTAATCAGCCTTGAAGGTAACGCTGTGTGGCGTGGTTGCTTCTTTAGATTGCTGGAATAGTCTGAACTTATGAAATGGAGAAATGGTAGTGTCCAGTCCTGCTTTTGTGGTGGTGCACACTGTTCTGGTGGTGCACACTTGTGCAGGCTGCATTATTTTGAGTCATTTGCTATTGACTTCAGTAAACTAAGCACTCTGTGGTGCTGGCAGCTACTGTGTTGTAATATTTTGGAGATTGAATTCTGTGGTGATGGCACCCTGGTTTGAATTTAAATCTGTGGCTTGAATTTGAATCGATGGTTGAATTTGAAATTGTGGATTGAATTTGATTCCATTGTTGAATGTGGTACAGAATAAGTATATGGGCTCATTATTTACCAGTACTGGACCAATATAAAGTGGGCTGAGACAGAAATTGGCCCAGCAAATAAAACAAGTCGGCGCACTGTGAAAAAATAAAATTGGCCTAGCCCACTAAATCGGCCCACCTCCTGTAACAACAAGTCGGCCCAGTTTAGCCCACCAAAATGGCCCGAGTTCTACTAAAAACAAAAGGCCCGGCCCAGTTCCTTAAAAAAAGCAGCCCGCCTTCTGCTCAAAAGCGGCCTAGCTTCCGCAAAAAAACAGGTCGGCCCACCTAGTCGGCCCATCTTCTACTTAAAAAAATTGGCCCAGCCCATTAAAATTTAGTGTATCGATGACGTCCGGTTTCGTCACTGTTGCTGCCGATAAAACCAAACGTACACCTTGTTCGTGACGGTTATGATCGTCACCGATCCAATGCATCTGTGACGGCTTTTGCATCGGCCGAGATCTATGACGGTGATTCTGCGACGAACCTATGGACCATCACGAATGGTCACCTGTGACGGTTTTGAGGACCTCTATGAGGAACATGAACCATCATGGATCAACACGATCGTAGTAGTGCTTCCTAGGTGAAATAATTTTGGGCTTCAAACGTCTCCTAAAGACAGTGTAGGAGAGGTCATGCTAATAGGGCCTTAATTTTCTCAACTTTGTGCTAAAACAAAACACGTCGAAATTGATCGTCAGGCGAAGAGAAAGCAAACACCTTTGGCACTCTGGTACGTGTTGCCAAAAACAAATTTTTTGTTTGTTCAAGCTTTTGCTCTATGGTTCTATATTACTGGACCTGTGCTCAGCTAAATCGCAAGCCAGACAAATGTTTACACAATCCAGGAGACATCCCGTCCACATTTGAGCACTCGTACAGAGAAGCTCTATACCTCGGTTCGTAACCTATTTGAATAGGCGTTTCTCACAATCGCCAGGGCTACCGCCTGTGGAAAACGATTTGTATTGGTGGTTCAATTAAGACAACCGCTTGTGAAAATCTTTTTTCCTAGGAGGTTCACTTAAGCCAATCGCTAGTGGAAATCGATTTCCACTTGAGTTTGTCTTAAGTCAACCGGCAGTGATAGTTTTAAAAAAAATTCTGCTTACCAACCCTATATATATATATATATATTGATATTGAAACTAATAAACCCTATTGGATCATGTTCACATATAGCAACATGTAATTTAATTATATCATGCATTTATATACATCAAAGTTTTGTGCTCACGATTATAAAGTTACACGTATAAACATCACACATTATATATATCAAAGTTTTTACCTATGCTCTAATAATCATCTTGACTAAGTTTTAGCCTACTAATCTCCGTTAGCACTCTAAACTCTGGTTTTGCTAAGACGCTGGTAGCATCATGATATTTTCCTTTGCATGGAATGACTTATTTCAAGATGAATGCGCACAGGTCCTCAACTATGTTGTATAAAGCACTTTTGGTCACCTTTTTCAGTTTATATGCCTGCAAAGGAAGATTGTAAACATCATATACTTTAATGACAAAAATACATACAAGATTATTGCTTATATTACCTTCTCAGGGTTCTTGATGTATCATCTGTTCTCTTTCATGAACTCGCACATGTACAATCCACAGTGCACCGATCCGGGTGGATGCTTGTGGCATTATATAATTGGCAAGTGGTTATTTAGTTGCACCATCATCCTATGTATAGTATATATATGATATGTATTCATATATTTATATACGTACCAGCTATTTATAAAATACATCCAAATGGTTGCCTTTGTTTAGATTGGTCATACCTTCCACTATTAAGCTTATACCACCTATATGCCCTATGATCTCGAATAGAATCATCAAGTTATTATCAAACTCTCATTAATAAAAGTATTCATGCATATCTCAGTTTACCGCTCTAAGATGGACACAAATGGTGCATAAGTGCAAGACTCGTAATCTGCGGAGTCTAGGACCAGCACCTTTCCATCCCTAGGATAAATGATGAAATAGATCTAGTTGTCTCTGCACGAATAAAATTTGTGATGCAGAATCCAGATGGGACTTCTAAATTCTTCAGCCACACACACACCCATCGCATGTTTTTCATCTTTCTTGAGGATGTGGCTTGCTACCAAGAGATGGTACTTTCCATTTTCTTGAAGAACAGGGTGAAGTTCTTTTTTATGCCTAGATTTACCATGTCCATATGTGAATTGAGTCCTTCTTTTGTCTTACACTTTATATCTAGCAAGGTACCAATTATACTTTAAAATACATTCTTCTGAACATACATACCAACGATCACGTGATGTACGTCTAACTCTTTCCAGTATGGCAAATACTTGAATAAAATAGACTTCTTCTTGAATGTAGCCCCTGGAGTTTGGTTGGTATCCTTTCTTGGTTTTTCATTTTTTGTCTTCTTTCTAAAAAAAATTATTTTGCTAACTATTTGGAAAACTCTTTTGCCTTTACTGTTACTTGATGGAGCAGTAGAATATAGTTTATTATTGTTGTCAAAGTACTTATCTATCTTTCATAGGCGGTACCTATGCCATTTTTATAAGAAGGGGTTGTGCCTCATGTAAACTACCTTCTTAGACGCATCAAGGTACATGTAAGTTGTTCCATTTATGCATACTATGCTAGCAATCTTTCCCTTGAACTGCCCTAATAATTTGAAGAGAGTATGGTAATCGTTGATCGTAACAAAAATAATTGCTCTCAGCATGTATAGATCTTTGTAATACTCATCCAACATTTGAACACCAATTTCCCACAATATTTTCATGTCCTTCATTAAGGGCTCCAAAAATACATTCATATCAACTCCAGGTTGTGTAAGTCTAGAAATAAAGATAGTTAACAAAAGGTACTTTCACTTCTGTATCAACCACGGAGGATGGTTGTAGATGGTGAGGATCACCGGCCATGTGCGGTGCTTGCTGCTCCTATCGACAAATGGATTCATTCCATTAGTACTCAATGTGAATCTAACATTTCTTGGTTCATTGGCAAAGTCTTGGTGATTGTCATTAAAATCTTGCCACTGCTTACCATCAGCTAGATGTCGATCCCATCGTTCTTGTGCTCATCAGAAGCATGTCAACTCATATGTTTGGCTTCCTTAGGGTTAGGGAACAAACACCTCAATCGATCAACCACAAGAAGGTACCACATCACCAAAGTCGGAATCTTTTTATGCACATAATAGTCTACTTCTTTTACTTTGTTGGTGGGTTTTGAACTCTCTTCTTCTGTTGGGTCTTCTTTCACTTCTTCCCTTTAGATACGAAGGCAACACACTCTTCCTCTTAATAGTTTTTTTATCCATCTTGTACCTACTTGCACCACACTTTGTACAACTCTCCAAGTCTTTATAATCATCACCCCAATATAGGATACAATGATTTCTACACACGTGGATCTTCTCGACACCCATAGTAAGCGAACTTATTAGCTTCTTTGCATAATACATGTTAGCAGGCACTTTATTCTCCTTTGGAAGCTTGCCTACGTTAATACTCAACAACACATCGAAGCCAGCATCAGATAGACCATATCTACCTTTTAACATCAATAACTTTAGCACAGACCATAATGTCATGAACTCTTTGGTACAACCCTTAGACTCATCGTATAAAGGCTCTTCTGCTGCCTTCTTCAGGGCCTCCATACCTCTCATGAAGAACATTGATGGATCCATATGATGACACAATATTGCCTCTAAGAATTCTACATCTGTATCATTTGGCAGAACATGAGTTCTAACACCTTCATTTCCTCCAATGAAACCACGATCAGTAACATTTGGCACAACATGTTCACTCTGGGGAAAAGGTTGTTGTGTCTCATGTATGAATTGAAATCCATAAACAAGCATATCTGCACCATTAGCTTTGTTGAAAACCCTATGTTTTAGGTACAGAGCTACCTTCTTCATGCTTTGACCAAATACTTCATAAATCCTCGATAGACCAAATGAGAAATGATTGATTCTATGTCACCAAAAACAATAATATATTTGCAGTCTATGCATGGACAATATATGTGCTTCATTTTTGTTCTCCAAGCATGGTTCTTAGCAGCATCAAAAAACCTATGAACATTGAGTATGTATGACGGATCTAGTTTTGATAAGTTATACATCTTGAATGACCTGTCCATCTCATTACCTATTAAAACTTTAATGAGTTAATTGAAATCAGTGTAAAACAAATATGATTTTCTAGAGATATTAATTAACTAACCTTTTGATCAGCAACATCCTTTGAAAAAATGAAGATGAATACCTTTCGGCCACTTGTATATTTTTTCCAATTTGTAGACCTCGAACCTAAGTTCGCCAAAAGTTAGAAGAATAAAACCATACTAAGTAACCCTAGTCAACAACATAATGGTGAACAAACAAAACCACTATTGGGTATTTTAAACGCAAACAGAAAAATCCACAAGCGCACGGATACCAATGTAGCTTTCACTCGGGAGTATTCCAGAGTATCGATTTTCCACAGGGAACGTGAGTGTACTATTAAGATTCAAGATCGCCCAAGGATAACTATATAATTATTTTTGGTGGGAAGAGAGGAAGTTTCCTAAGAGTTCTCTAGCTGATCTAAGAATTAAGAATTACTTCAAAGATTATTTATTTCCTGACATCAGAACACTAACCATAGAAAGAGGTGAGAAGGGGGCTAGGAAGCTCTGACTACGATCCTACAAACACCAATCCGAACGAGGTGGAATACGTCGACCGTTAGGGCTGTCACTACCCTAGGGCTACCACAACAATCCGCAGGATTGGGTGCAATTCCAGGTTATTGCAAGACTAAACACCACGTCTAATCTATTAATTACTACTCTAGCGTTATAAAGACTAGAGCACTTGATGCAAGCGGGAATCCAATGAATAACTTGAATGTAAATAAAAGTAATTAAAGAACTCAGGAATTATGAATTGAAGAACTTGGAAAACGATGAAGAACGAACCAGTTGCAGCAAAAGTATAATGTTGAGGAAGATCCGACAGATCCGGCTCCTTCTCCGCTCTCCTCTTCTCTCTCCCTATTTTCTAGATTACAACTAGAACTAACTAGAACTAGAACTAGAGGAACTAGAACTAGAACTAGA
>Ga0182004_10001938_pt1 | contig 15763 bp, 17 predicted proteins | sample Sormic07211540_1_FD_120479 | JGI IMG/M metagenome (GOLD analysis project Ga0182004, IMG submission 120479) | Endophyte microbial communities from Sorghum bicolor roots, Mead, Nebraska, USA - 072115-40_1 MetaG | ecosystem: Host-associated > Plants > Roots > Unclassified | place: USA: Nebraska...
CTAAGGTAGCACCTTCTTTGCTTGTTTAGGATCTTGTCAAGGTGCTAGAGAACTTAGATAGAGGGGTGTAGTCTTGGCTAGACCGATAGTTTTAATTCCGCATTTGTTTCGGTTAGCCGGCGCATTAAGTTTTAGAAAGGACTATTCACCCCCCCTCTAGTCCGCCATCTCGACCCTTCAGGGGGTCTGCTTATATAGTCCTTCCGAATGAATGTGGGCCGTCGGATCAAACCGACATTAATCGCACGGTTTTCCTTGATCCCATAGGTCGGTAAAGGATGATCCGCGAAGTTGAACGTGATTGGTTGCCTGGCCAGGGCGGGCGCCCTGCCCCCGGACCCGTTCGGTCTCCCATTCGTTCCCGTGGCTTCTGGACTCTTCTAGATGTTGGATAATTGCGCAGCATGTTAATATCTCTATGTAAACCCAACGTGTGGGTCTTTCCTCCATATTTCCTGATAATCCCCTGCAGAAATAGACAAACACCAAAACTCATGGAATTCTGTCAGATAAAACCCTAAGTATGGGTGTTGGTTGCATTTGGATCCTTTTCTTTGTTTATTTGTTGATTATATTTGATACTTAAGGACCGTCAACATGTATGTTTAGGAGATTCGGTTCGAGAAGTTGAGAGGTTCGAGGAGCATGCTGGAGAGCCGGGTTAAGGTTGTTTGGATTTGGTAATTAATTACTGACAGAAAGAGGTAATTGCAGAAAGGCATCATTACTGAGGAGAATTTCGAAGTATTAATGATTTTATACTCCGAAATTGGGGGGCATGTGTTGACACCGTTTTTGGACACGTATCTTTGGGTGCGTATCTGGAGTTAATAAGGTGTAGATCGGCAGGTAGAAAAGTGGTGACTAGTCTACAGAAGAGTTGCCGATGAGGGTTGGTGCGGATGAGAAAACGACAGGATATGGCGAAGTCCAGGGGTGCTGATGGTTGCCAAAGGCTATGAGAGGTGGTTTGCCGATAGTCATGGAGAAGGGCGCAGGGGTTGTCGATTGATTCATGGTGGTGTACCGATTGGTTGTGGAAGATGATTTAATGCTTTCCATAGTTATTAGAGTTTGCTTTGTATACAGATTCTGTTTAATTTAGAATTCGAGTTCTGGTCGTGTCTGGTTGTATCTCTTTTGGGCAGGGTATAAATGTAGACCCCGTGGCAATGTAATGGATATACACAATCAATCAAACATAAGTTTTTACATCTATTCCAGCATCTACTTTTTCGACGACTTCATCAATTTGCATATTTTACTTTTACTACGAGTTCTTTAGAATTATTCGAGTCAACCTCGGCGAGTTCTCGAGTTCCGCGTGAACACCTCTTGGCCATGGCATCCGGGTGCGTCGCTGTTGTCGGGACCAAAGTGTTCGAGTTACCACCTTTGTCGATTGTAAGGTCAAATCGGCTGGCACTCCTTAATGTTGGAATCGAATATTAGCCTTTTGTGTTTGCAAATCTACTTTTGCACCAACAGGTGCACTCGTTGTACGAGTATCAAGGAAGCCAAGACTCAACCAGGATGCACCAGGACAACCTGGAGAAGACGGAGATCCAGCGAAGGATCAATGAGCTATTCAACCTAGCCGACAGTAGCTTTGTGTGAAGTGACGACTAGATGCACGCCTACAAGCTGGGTCGACCAGCTCCCAAGGTAAATGATGACTTCAGTTGGTTTGTAATGTTGTAAAGTGTCATACCCTTATGCTGATAACTTGTTGCCTTTGCGTTGTAGAACAGAGACATTGACCAGGCGACGGTGTATGTATCACTGGCTCCCGATATGGAGCACCCGACCGGAGTGGACCCTCCGGTGGACAATGCTGCTCGGTGTTACTAGTACACCAGCAGTGACGAAGATGATGACCGACCGGCGCCGACCACCGATGATAGGGTGGCCGGCAAAAGACAGATGGCCATGGGGCCATCCCAAGTAGGAGCGACACCAGCGGGAGCAGCCCTAGGGCCTGAAGTTGGCCAAGGCTCGGCCTCATGAATCCGAGCACTCAAGTGCCGTCGACTCCTTCGAGTCGTTGACGATGATGATGAAGAGGAAGAAGCAGCCACAACCTTGGTCCACAAGCCCCGCAGACGCTCAGACGTTGCCCCAGCCCATGGTGGTCGGGTCGCCTAGGACCCGCCCACCACACACGTCGAGTAGGCGCACCCAAGCAAAGAAGAGCCAGCTGCGGCGGCTGGGCGTGCCAGGCGAAGGGTCTTCACGGCATCGCACAGGAGCTCCAACCTGTAAGACAAGAAAAAATAGCTACATTTTTTAGTGAAGTTTAAGTTCCGTTGTGGTAATTCTTGAGTTGAACTTTGCATCGCCGCCTCAGATGTTGACCCTAGCGCCATTTTGGGCTCGGGGCCAACCGAACCAGTGACCAGTGGGCAGACCACCATGGGGCAGGCTGCCGCAGAGCAGCCCATGGCGTAGCCTGCTGCTGCCCCGACGACGGAGAGGATCGCCGAGGACCTGGCACAACAAGGGGCCGACGTAAACGCCCCGATAAGGGATGAGGGGGCTGCGGTGACTCCCCCACCGAGCAGTGTTTGCGGAAGACGGGAACAGAGCTCCATCCACTGCTCAGGTGGAGGAGCCGCCTGTAGAGGCTGCCGCGCAGGAGGGTACTCTCGACCTCGGTAAGGGGCCCATGATGCCCTCGACCATGGTGGGGAGAAGCGCAGAAGGTGAGGGGACCTAGACGGTCTCTGATGACGAGGTGGAAGTGATCCAAGGGTGTCCCCACGATGGTCGCCAACATATCTATCTATGGCGCCAGCGTGGAGACCACTGGGCCGGCCATGAGGAGATCGCCGAGGTTGAGGAGGCGGAGAGGGTGGAGCGCGCAGCCAAGCTTCTTGTCAATGAGGTTAGGGTAAGTGATATCGTATTTCATTAAAGCATATAAGTCTTGGTACAATCACCCGTTTATGTACTTCAAAACCACAGGACGCGATGAAAATGGTGAAGTATCGTAAAAGATGCTTCGACTAGATTGAGGGTGTGGTCGCCGAGAACAAGGCCCTAACATCAGAGGTGGACCGCCTTCGGTTGGAGGCCGAGAAGGTGGTCAAGGAGAAGGCTGCTCAGGAAGAGCGTATGCTGGACCTGACTCAGCGGTTAGCCGATAAGGACCATGAGAAGAAGAGTAAGTCAGTGTACTGGCGCTAGTTGTAGTTGATGATGTGTTCAATTCCCTTGATGTACAGTCACTGTTGTAGGTATGGAGGAGGAAATAGAACGCCTCCGGAAAGAAAAGGACCAGCTCGACCAGGAGCGTGCTTGCGCGATGGAGAGCGAGCGAAAGGTCGGGGAAGAGCTAAAGACCAGAAACCAGGAGTTGTCTGGTAAGATCAGTTTTGACGCGCCAAACGTAAATTCTTTTAGTGTCGTAGCCTGAGATTGATTGCCCTTTTGTTTTAAAAGTTGTTGTAGTGCTCAAGGTTAAGACCAAGAAGCATGTCGAGGACTTGTTCAAAGACCAGGACTCAAGGAAAGCCAACTACATCAAGATTTGGAAGGGAGTCGCCTTGGTGCTAGACCTGATCAGTCCGGAACTCCCCGAGGACCAGCCCCGCGTGTAAAAGCAGACTCCAGCAGTTTGTGAAGGACGCGTGGGGCTGGCTCCAGCAGTTTGTGAAGGACGCTGGGGAGTTCGGCGGAGCCCATGTCCTCAGCATGGTACATGCTCACTACCCCCTGGTCGACCTGTCCCACCTAGAGGAGGGGTACCCCAAGGAGGTCGGTCCGAAGGAGGCGGATGACCTTTGTGTCAGCCTACTGGACTTGTCATCGACAGTGATCGGCGACATCAACCTTTGCATAACATCCACTCCCCCTAGTCAACCAGGGTCAGAAAGGTCGACCAGGGAGTGGTCGGAGGCGTCGGTTGTGGGAGATGGGCGGTCAGCATCTGCGGTCTCGACCAGCCATGCGCCAGTGGCCCCGACCTCATCGATGGCACCGAAGGCCCGCACGAGCAAGTAGGCCAAGCAGTAGGCCCCGGTTTAGTCTGTAGGCATAGACTAGGAACCGCCCAGAGGGGCTTTTATTGTAAACTTTGTTTGTAAAGTTTGTAGTAAAGTCTAGATTCAAAAACCATGGTTTTGGGCACTATAAATAATTTGTGAGAGTGGTGTATCACTGAATATCTTTGGGTACCCTTGTTTGATTTCATTGTGCGATGTGTCAAGGATAAACAGTGTCGTCCTTGTCGAGTAGTCTACATATAAAGAGATATAGGGCGAAAAACAAAACTTATTATTATGCATAAGGAAAAAGATACAAGTAAGATGTACTGCATCTAGGGGTAGAAACGTCTTAGTTTGTCTATGTGCCATGAGTTAGGTAGACTTGTTCCATTTGGGTAAGCCATCCTGTAAGAGGTGGGGCGTGTGACTTCGGTGACCATGAAAGGTCCCTCCCAGGGGGTGGATTGCTTGTGCATTCTGTCCTGGCTTGTTTTCCATTTGAGTACCAGATTACCGACCATGAAGGAGCATTCTTTGATGTTCTTGTTGTAGTATCATCGCATAGCTTCAAGGTACTTTGCTGTTCGGAAGCAAGAATCTTACTGTTTCTCCTCTGTGCAATTGATTTCAAGTTCTCTAGCGTGCTCTACTGAGGACTGGTCGAAATGCTCGACTCTTGGAGACCCAAACACTACATCGGAGGGGAGCACCGCCTCGGCCCCGTATATCATGAAATAGGGGGATACACCATTGTTCCGACTAGGTTGTGTTCAGAGACCCTAGACCACAGTTGGCAATTATTTCATCCACCTTCCTGGTGCTTTGTCATTTTCCTTGTACAACCTCTTTTTTAAGGCGTATACAATCATCCCATTAGCTCACTCGACTTGTCCATTGGCCCAAAGATAAGCTACAGACACGTACATTATGACTATGCCTCTGTCATCACAGAAGTCCCAAAATGTAGTGCCGGAGAACTGAGTACCCAAGTCGGTGATTATGCTGCTAGGAACCCTGAATCGGTGTATGATTTGATTGAGGAATTGTACAGCTTTTTCTAAAGTGGCTTTGACCAATGGCATGTACTCGATCCACTTGGAGAACTTGTCGCCCAGCATAGATACGAACTTGAAATTATTGGGAGCGGGTTTGAATGGCCCAATCGCGTCCAGTCCCCAGCACACGAATGTCCAAGATGATAGTATCGTCTAGATTTCGTGGGTGGGTATATGAGTTCTCTTGGCGAAGAACTGACAACCCTCACATCGTTGGACCAGCTTCTCGGTGTCGGCTATAGCGGATGACCAATAAAATCCTGCTTGGAAAGCTTTGCCGACCAACGTTCGAGAGGCTATGTGACTGTCGCAGGATCCAGCGTGTATGTCATCTAGCAGCTTGATGCCATCATCTTGGGTGATGCATTTTAACAAGACTTCTGAATTGGTGTTCTTGCACATAAGTCGACCATTGACTAGTATGTAGTTTCTAGATCGTCGAATGAGGCATTTGTTCTCAGTCTTGTCTTGAAAACCGGAACCGTTTGAAAGATACTTGATGAAAGGCGTGCGCCAGTCGCTGTTGCTGGTTGTCAGAGTGACGTCCTGGACGAGCAGTGCCTCATTGCTTGGCTTATCGACCAGGTCATTTCCGATGCTCGGTTTGTTGATGTCTTGGACAAAAACACCTTGTGAAATCTGGGCCTGGGATGATCCTATCTTTGACAGCACATCTGCTGCTTGATTCTTGTCCCGTACTATGTGTATGTACTCGATTCCATAAAAATTTGCTTCCAATTTGCGGATCTCCTTGCAGTATAGATCCATTTTCTCATGAGTCGTGTCCCACTCCTTATTTAGCTAGTTAATGACCAGGGCGGAGTCGCCGTGGACGTAAAGGCACTTGACTCCTAATTCCATGGCCAGTCGTATGCCATGTAAGCATGCTTCGTACTCGGCGACATGGTTAGACGCCAGGAAGAGGATTCTAAGGACGTAACGTAGCTTGTTCTTGTTTGGTGAAATGAAGAGGATCCTGGCACCAGCGCCATTTATGTTTAAGGACCCGTCGAAAAACATTAACCAGTGGTCAGAGATATCCGGAGCGTGTGGTGCGTTGAGATCTGTCCATTCTACGATGAAGTCGACTAGGGCTTGAGACTTGACTGTTGTACGGCTATGGAAATCCAACGAAAAGGGGCATAGCTCCATAGCCCATTTTACAATTCTGCCATTGGCATCATTATTACGCAAGATGTCTCCCAGAGGAATGCTTGTAGTTACTACAATGCGATGGCCGTCGAAGTAGTGTTTCAACTTCCTAGAAGTGATTAGAATGGCATAGATTAACTTTTGTATTTGAGGGTACCTAGTCTTGGATTCATTCAAAACTTCGCTATGAAGTATACTGGTCGCTGGACTTTGTAGACGTGGTCCGGTTCATCTCGCTCCACTGCGAGCACCGTAGAGACGACCCAATCGGTTGCCGCGGTGTAGAAGAGTAAGTCCTCATTAGGTTAAGGTGTAGTGAAGACAGGAGGTGAAGTGAGAAAAGCTTTGAGCTGTGTGAATGCGGCACCGGCTTCCTCTATCCATGCGATTTTTTGGATGCTTTAAGTAGTTTGAAGAAGGGGAGCCTTTCTCTCCTAGTATAGATATGAACCGGCTAAGAGCAACCATGCATCCTGTGAGTTTCTGGACGTCTTTTACATTTCTATTTGGTCGCATGTCGAGCACCGCCCTAACTTTTGAGGGGTTCGGTCGTATGCCGTCATGGCCGACAACGTTACCGAGCAGTATGCCGGAAGGGACCCCAAAGATGCACTTTTTGGGGTTAAGCTTCCACTTGTATCTGTTTTGCACTTTAAAGTTGCGGTCTAGGTTGTCAATCAGAGTGCTGGCATCTCTGGTTTTGACGCCAACATCGTCGACGTAGGCTTCGACAAGGTAGTCACGTATCTCGTCGCGGAGACATTGCTGAATAGCGCGTTGGTAAGTGGCTCCGACATTTTTTAGTCCAAAGTACATGGTGGTGTAGCAGTATGCTCCAAAGGGAGTGATAAAAGATGTTTTAATCTGGTCGTCTTCTTTTAATGAGATCTAGTGATAACCAGAGTAGCAGTCAAGAAAAGAGAATAATTCGCATCCAGCTGTTGAATCGACCACCTCGTCTATGCGGGGGAGACCGAAAGGATCTTTAGGACAGTGTTTATTGAGATTGGTGTAATCAACACACATTCTCCATTCATTATTCTTTTTTCTTACAAGGACCGGATTGGCGAGCCAATCGGGATGATACACTTCCTTCATAAACCCGGCTGCTAAAAGTCGTGTAATCTCTGTCCTAATAGCCTCCTTTTTGTTGCGAGCGAACCCTCGTAGCTTTTGCTTGATTGGTCTTGTGGTCTTCGAGACGTTTAAGGAGTGCTCGATCATGCTTCGTGGGACACCGGACATGTCTGCGGGTTTCCATGCGAAAACGCTTATGTTGTCCCTTAGAAACCTGACGAGCGTGTCTTCCTAATTGGCGTCCAAATTGGCTCCAATGAGAGCCGTTTTCTCTAGATCGCCATCGACCAGTTGGACCTCCCTGTGCTCTTGGGACTTGAAGTTCTTTCTTGGGGTCTGCTGCTCTGGTAGCTTGAGCTAGTCATATGAGACTTGTGCTACTTGGGACACCGTTTTTGCCATCCGAATTGAGAGGTCAATGGCTTCGGTGATCTTGAAGCTTTCCTCTTCGCAGGTGTATGCCGTGTAAACATTGCCTCTGACGGTCAGGACGCCCTTCTCAGTTGGCATATTGAGAACCAAGTATGAATAGTGTGGAACTACCATGAACTTGGTGAGAGAGACAACCCAGAATGGCGTGGTAAGTTCCATTGAAATCGGCAACCACGAAGTTTACAAATTCTGTGCGAAAGTGGTCTGGTGTTCCGAATTGGACGGGCAACATTATTTGGCCAAGAGGTATTGAGCTTTGGCCTGGTAGAACACCCCAGAACTAGGCTTCATATGGTTTTAGCTATTGCGAAATAGGATGTCGATGGAGCTGCCACCATCTACGAGTACACGCTCAAATCTAATGTTGTTGATGCACAGGTCCAGGATTAACAGGAAACGTCCTAGTTCTAGGATGGGAGCCCATTGATCTTGTCTACTGAAGGAGATCTCTCCGTGCGACCAGGGGGAAATTTTGGGTCGGTGATCAACCCATCAGAGCTATCCACATTTAGGCAAGCCCTTTTGAGGAGCTTCCTTTCACGCTTTGATTTGATCGAAACCTTCCCTCCAAAGATAGAGTGAACTACGTCGGTTGGATTGACGTATTGATGCTGTGGGTCCCTGTCCTGGTCGTCGTCTTCGTCCTCTTGGTTGCGCCTGTCGTGTTTCCCAGCAGTTTTGGTGGCATCCCCTTGAGCTGCCCGCTGCGTGTAGATGCTCTTAAGGACACGACATTCTTCCATCGTGTGGTTAGACTTGGGATGGAGTTGGCACGACCCTTTTAAGGTCTTGTTGTAATCTTCCTGTTAGTCTCATCGTCCATTAGAGCGCTTAACTGTGTTCACGTCGTGATCGTTGTCGTGAGGTCGCTTGCCTCTGAAGTCATCGTGGTTGTCGTGGCGCCTATCCCACCCCACTCGGTGGTCGCGGTTATCACCACACCAAGGGTTTCAGTTGTCGCAACGTCCACGGCTGTCGTCCCATCGAGGAGGCTGCTCGGTTCCTCAAACATCTTCTCGGATGAGCTTCTCCACGTCGTTGGCGTCGGCGTAATTTTTGGCTGTGGCGAGGAGTTCGGCGACCGTGGTCGGCCTCTTGCACAATAGCTTGCTTCTCAAAGCTTCGTGGAAGCGGAGACCTTTAATGAAAGCCGAAATAGCCTCATCGTGGGAAATCTTTGGGATCTTTAGGCGCATATCTGAGAAGCGTCGGATGTAGTCGCTTAAGGGCTCATTTTTTTAGTCCCTTATTCTCTCAAGATCGTACTTGTTTCTTGGCTGCTCGTAGGTAGCGATGAAGTTGTCGATGAATGCCTATCGCAATTCTTCCCATGAGTCAAATGAGTTTTCACGCAAGCCAAGGTGCCATTGGTGACCGACTTGGTCGAGGATGACCGGGAAATAATTTGCCATGACATGCTCGTCCCTTGTTGCCGACCGGACCGTGATCTCATAAAGGGTGATCCAGTTCTCAGGGTTTTCCTTGCCATCATATTTTTTTAGTTTCTCGAGCTTGAAATTGCGCGGCCAGACAACTTGCGGAAGATGTGAGGAAAACTATTTTTAGGCCAGGGGGGCCGTGAGCTGCATCGTATTCGATGCGGCGCACGTTTTCATGTGCCGCTCTATCATTGATGCGTCTATTGATGCGCTCGCGGGTGTCCTTGTGATAGAGGTTCTGCCGTAGATCACAGTTTCTTCCCTAGTCTCCCTCCTGGTCGTGTCCGCGTCTTTGCTCACGGTTGCTACCGGCATCCCGACCACGATCGTCGCGATGGGCTTGCCTCCTGCGGTCGTCGATGGGCAAAAGGCTACGACGATGTCCACCAGGTCATGGCGAGGTCCGACTGTGATGGGTCTGGTCGGAGGTGACTTCTGTGTAGGAGATGGCTTGGACCCTTCTAAGGAGATATGCAGTCTGTCCCATTGCAGCAATTAAGTGCGCTCGTATGTTAGTCCGAACACCCTGGTAGTCTGGGGTATCTGGGAGTCGGTCGAGGTTAGACAGCCACATTAGCACTTGGTGTTTTAAATACTTGCTGGTTCCCAACCATGTCAAAGGCGTCGTCAAGGTTATTCGGGACCAGCTGCCGATGTTCCTGATCTGCTCGTCGCTGGGCACAATTGGTGTTGCGCTGTGCGCTGCTGCCTTTGCTCATCGGTTTCTCCATCGATGACCAGTTCATCATTGCTGACATTAAAAACCAAATATCCTCGTCGAGGTGGAAAACTAGGAAATGAGAAAAACATGGGGGGTAAGGCGGGAGATCTAAGTCGTAAACTTCGTCCTCAGGGTGTAAAACATTGGTAGGGACAGAGCTTGTACTTGAGCTTGTGCTGGCGGTCTTGTCTTCTGGCAAAGTATGGATAGAAACCATATTGACGAAGTGGCGTGCTAGGCGCATGGGTCGTCTTGACGATAGATCCTTCTTCCTGAGTAGAGATCGAGTATGGCACGAGACCTGGTCGGCCGCGTTACTCAGACCATGAGGAAGACTCCCGTTTGGAGAGGTTGTCTTGAGCTGGACAGTTCGCCCTTCAGGAGTTGCTGTTATTGTTAAGGACGTCCCAAGCCGTTCGTGCGTGGTGGCGCGAGTTGGACGACGAGAGTCGAAAAAATCTGGTGCCGGTGCTTGAGCAGTCTGGCACGAGATCGAATCCACCAGAATGGTGACCTCAAGAAGCCTGTGATCGGCGCGATCGATGGCTTCAAGTAGGTCGAAATTGTCAACTTGTTTCCCCTTGTAACGAGGAAGCGGAGGTCAGGTTGTCGTAGTCGTAGTGGTCGTGGTCAGCGTGATCGAGGCCACTACCTCCATCCTTTTAGATCGGATCTGATTCTCTTCCAAGGTGGTGGTCGTAAGGCCACCGGCGTGAGTCGTCCAGGTGATCTGTCTGACGGTGAACATGAGGCCTTCTGCCACGGCCGCGGAAGTGGGGATGATGACCATCTTGTTCATCTGGAGAACTGTACACACACCCCCTACCTGGCGCGCCACTGTCGACGAAAGGTAGTCGGCAGTCTGCCTTGGGGTATACCCATGGTAGTAGTTTTTTGGAACACAGGTGCGCAAGCTACGAACTTGATGGTGACGCAAGACACAGACAAGGATTTAATCCAGGTTCGGCCGTCGTGTGGGCGTAATACCTACGTCCTCTGTCTAATTGTATTACTATGAGTTGAATTAAATTGTCTAAGTGGGGTTCCTTGCCTCTCTTAATATAGTCCAGAGGGCAAGGTTACAGATCTAGAAACTATTCCTAGTCGGTTAAAATTGCCATAGATAATATGATATCAATCCCTACTCTAACGGACTAGAATCCTGCTTGATCTCCTTGTCTTGTTTCCTTGCGTGAAACTCCAGGCAGTTGGATCAAGCCTCGAGCTATCTCGTAATGGGCCAAATCTCCTGGCCCAAGTCTAGCCGTAAGGGTATAGGGGTTTATACCCCCATAGTCAGCCATTCACCACTCCTTAGCACCAGGTATCTCAGGGTGCTATCTCCTTTGACTTTGAGCAGACACCGTAGTTTACACCTCTGCATACTAGATTCACACCACAGTCCGCCTCAGCTTCACACTTGGTTTAGGACTCTTCAGCTGGGCAGGACTTGTCCTTTTCGTACAGTGCTCTGACAAGCATGCTGACACCACCACCTCAGCAGGCTCCTACAGCTTTCACACTACCTGTCACCACTACTCACCGTCTATCCTCGTCCGTGGCTTCATCTGAGCAGCTTGTTCCTTCCTCTACAGTGCCAGAGACGTTAGCAACAGCCACCGAGTCCATGCCAGCCACTTCTATAGGGTTTGAGACTGACGTTGAGACACAAACAGCTACAAAGCACATAGAGCCGACCTAGACTGCTTCACTAGCACATGCTTCTTCCAAGGGTCAGGCAGCTTCTTCAGAGTCCACCAATGACGCCACAAATGATGATGCAGATCAGTTTGAGGCTGTGCCACATGACTCCTCCGCTCCATCTCCACCTACAGATTCTATGGTTTTTGGCGTTTGATGCCAAAGGGGGAGAGGGAGAGTATGTTAAACTTAGGGGAAGCTAGTGAGTGGGTTTTGCTTCCTTGCGTGCTACTTCTACATGCATCATGTTTACCTTACGCATTTGTGAGATACTTCGTTTGATGGATTGTGTGACATGACACTTGTGCTTCAATGATGATATATCAATGTCATGTGGTTTTGGCTCATATTATTTTGCATACGCATTTTTGTATCCTACTGTACACATGTCACATATTTGGATGCAGGATGTTGGGCTTGGTTGATATAAGCATGACTAATCCCTTTTGATCTTATTGACACATGCTTATATAAACCAAGTCATTTGAAAACCTCACTCCAAACATACTCGAGGTTGTTGTCATCAATCACCAAAAAGGGGGAGATTGAAAGCATCTAGGCTCCTAATGAGTTTCGGGGATTAATGACAATGTTGATTACTATGACTAACGTATGTTTTGTAGAGGCAAAGTCATTTGTGTTAGGTCATGGTAATGATGATCGATGGACTAGGACGTTCACACTGACTTAATGGTGGAAATCGTTTCGGTTTTCAAAGGATGGTTGGACATCATCAAGACTACACTAGGTCTAGGTGCCGTATGGTGCTGAAGGGCACTTAGAGTAGTTTAGGACTTTGTTTTTCCTTTGACCGTACCAGTAAGGGGGCATTGAGTGAGTAGCTTGACCTAGACAAGGCATTAGGTTTAGTTGTGGTGCACACTTGGTAAACCTAGCACTAGGCAGCTTTGAGAGAGTCCTTACATCGAGAGAACCAAACTTCAATTTGGAAAGTTCATGATTCGATGAAGTTTAGGTGCTTGAACAACACCGGACGTAGGCACCAGACATTGTGTTGGTGCGTCCGATGGGTGCTGACTGGGGTCAGCACTTCCAAGTGCCCAGGGTGAGGCACCGGAAGCATGCACCGGACCCGCCAGGGTGCGTCCGGTCCCATACCTAGAGAGGTTTGCAACTTGCACTCTCACCGGGCGCGGTCTCGGTGGGCCACCGGACCCTATGCTATGCGTCCGGTGTGTGGTAGTTGCAAGTACAAGTAGCCGTTAATGAGGCATCGAAAGCTCTATGGAGTGCGTCCGGTGCAACATTGAGCGTGTCAGATGCTCCCATTTTTTGAGGAGTTCAGGTTGCCGGCCCTTAGACTTAATGGGGAGTATTTATACTCCTCCACCTCATCCATAGGAGGTCTCTTGCCCATTTGTTCAGCCGAGAAACACCTTGTGGTGCAAGAGAGAAGCAAGAGCATAGAGAGGATTGAGAATTGAGAGATTTCTCGAGTGAATCTTCTCTAGTGAGTTCCAAGAGTTCAACTCTACATCCACCACTCTCTAGAGCCTTGTTTGGGTCAAGTGAGAGTTCTTTCCTTGTTACTCTTTGTGATCACCATCACCTAGACCGTTCGTTGGTTATTGGAGGCACAAAGACCGCCCGGAGTTCTTGTGTGTGGCTCGTGTCAAGCTTGTGAGTGGTTTTAGGCGATCCATCACGATGGAGTGTCAAAAAATCAGCCTGTGGGGAGCACTTGGTCCTTGCACGGACCAAGGGGGAGCAAGGCCCTTACGCAGGTGCTCCAATGAGGACTAGTGGAGAGTGGCGACTCTCCGGTACCTTGGAAAAACATCACCGCGTTCTTCTTGCTCTCATCCTTTTACATTCTAGCATTTACTTTGAGCACTTTACATTCCTAGAATTGCCATGCTAGAATAGGATTGGAACTAGGTTGCAAAACTTTTATCGAGTAGCTCTCTAGAACACACTTAGGCACAAGGGATTGAATTGGAGCTTGTAGGTTGCTTAAATTTTTAGAGAAGCCTGATTCACCCCTCCTCTTGGGCATCTCGATCCTTTCAACTGGTTCCACTAGTTCGGCCCTTCACCACTGGTCACGCCCGGACCTACATTGGAAGCCGCCCTATGAACATTTTACATTGCATTAATTATAACTGGCTAAATATTTCTATTTTCGCAAGAGATTTTTAACTTATAGGTCAGAAGCATGATGGGATGTAGAAAACACTCTACGCCTGGCACATCCAGCCGCAGCCGCTGGCTGTGCCTGTTCTTGATGCGCCTGATCGCTTGCAGTTCTGGCTGTGGTGTTAATGGTAGATAAGTACTCTTTTTAACCGTCAACATATCATGAGAAAGGATTAAAATGAGAATATTATTTAGCTATAGGGTTATCACTAACAGAATTCCACAAGTTTTTGTGTTTATCTATTTCTTTAGGGGGTTATTGGAATAACAACCAAAGGAGGTCAACATGTCAGATTTACATAGAGAGAACGCATGAAACGTCAACTCAGGAATACTCCTGAAGGCTCAGGAAGACACCACCTGAAAGGTGGGGGCCACCTACCATAGGGCAGGGGCGGGCGCCCCACCTATCAAGGGCGGCCACCCAGGGGAAGAAGCTAATCAGCTTCCACGTCACAGATCCTACCACCACCGACTTTGAGGATTAATCTTAAGCGCATATTTAAGTCGGTTTGATCGAAGGACTGTGGTGATTCATAGGGGGCTATAAATAAAGATACTGCCCCCTACCAAGAGGAGGAGTTCATTATTCTCTGAGAAGATCAAGGGAAGAACTAGACAGAGAGGGGTCCCTCGAATGGATCTGTCTCTAAAGGATTCTTAGCCACCATCTCAATTAGATGTCTTTAGTTCTTTAGCATAGCTACATAGGATTAGATCTAGAAGGAGTCAAGTTAATCTTGGAGTCTGGATCTATCTTCAGTTCTTGGTAAACTCTTATTCTCTTTGTTATATTTATATTAGTTCTTGCTATGATGAAGATGATGAGGATTGTAAGGATTGTAGAGCACCATTATTATTGTTGACACCGTTTTTAGACACGTACCTAGAGACCAGTAGAGTATAGATCGACAGGTGGAGCAACGGTAACTAACCTGCAGAAGAGTTGCCGATGAGGATAGTTGCCGATGAAGAGACGATTGAATATGACTAAGTCCAGAGGTGGTGATGTATTCTTGCCGATGATTAATATTGGTGTTTGTCGATGGCTATAACAGAAACACTGCCGATGACTCTGAAGGGAAGCGTGGAGGTTGCCGATTGATCTGTGGCGGTGTTCCGGTCGGTTACGAAGTGGTGGTTTTATGTTTTCCTTAGTTATTTAAATTCGTTTTGTATACGGATTCTGTTTAATTTGGAATTCGAGTCCTAGTCGTGTCTGATTGTAGCTCTTTGAGCAGCACACTGTTTTTGGACACGTACCCAGAGACCAGTAGAGTATAGATCGGCAGGTGGAGCAACGGTAACTAACCTGCAGAAGAGTTGCCGATGAGGATAGTTGCCGACGAAGAGACGATTGAATATGACTAAGTCCAGAGGTGGTGACGTGTTCTTGCCGATTATTAATATTGGTGTTTGCCGATGGCTATAACAAGAAGACTGCCGATGACTCTGAAGGGAAGCGTGGAGGTTGCCGATTGTTCTGTGGCGGTGTTCCGGTCGGTTACGAAGTGGTGGTTTTATGTTTTCCTTAGTTATTTAAATTCGTTTTGTATACGGATTCTGTTTAATTTGGAAATCGAGTCCTAGTCGTGTCTGATTGTAGCTCTTTGAGCAGGGTATAAATGTAGACCCTAGGGCCTTGTAATGAGACATCTATCAATCAATCAAACACAAGTTTTTAGAGTTCCGCGTGAATACCTCTTGGCCGTGACATCCGGGCGCATCGTTGTTGTCAGGACCAAAGTATTCGAGTTATCACCTTTGCCGATAGTAAGGTCAAATCGGCTCGCACGCCTTAACGTTTGAATCGGGTATTAGCCCTTTATGTTTGCAGATCAACTTTTGCACCAACATGATAGGGTACCGATATGGAATCGGTACGAGGGTGGTCCGATCTTCACGACAGTAGATCAAAAAAACAAGGATAACTTGCTGCGAACAGCGGGTAACTAGCTTTATACCTGACAAAGGTTGGATGCGACCAAGCGATGGGGAGAGAGGCACCGAAACCACGAAGACTTCGACTCGATCTCCGAACGA
>Ga0182004_10001939_pt1 | contig 15761 bp, 12 predicted proteins | sample Sormic07211540_1_FD_120479 | JGI IMG/M metagenome (GOLD analysis project Ga0182004, IMG submission 120479) | Endophyte microbial communities from Sorghum bicolor roots, Mead, Nebraska, USA - 072115-40_1 MetaG | ecosystem: Host-associated > Plants > Roots > Unclassified | place: USA: Nebraska...
CTCACACACACACACACACACACACACATATATATATATATATATATATGGAGGAAATGATAGCAGACACAATTGGTTCCGTTGCAACTGATCGCAACAACACTAACAGCAGTCGCAACTAGTTGTAGCAGGATACTTCCAACTACACTTGTAACTAGTTGCAGCCACACTCATAGCAATAACAATAAACCAGATTTAACGTGAAAAATCCCTAAACCGGGGTAAAAATAACAGGACCAAGCCAATCAAATCTTTTTCTACTATATGCTTATGGGATTACAACAAGTTCATCTCTAGATAGCACTATAGATAACCATACATCAAGATACACAGATCTTGGCAACCATACATCAAGATACGTAGATCTTGGATAACAACAATAAGATTTGGGGCTGCTGCTTAGGGAGTGAAAAGACCTTAGCTAAAGATAATGGAACTCAGCCTGCTCACCAGGAGCAATTACTCTCCTCACTGGCCACTCATGTGGAGGATTTCTCAACAGGCTCTAACTAGTTGTTAGCTAACTAGCTGGCTAATTCTATCTAATTTATGTTATTTTTTAGCTATTGCTAATAACTAGCCCTAGCTAATGCAAAGAGGTCCTATATATATGTTTAATCACTAGTACTCCCAAATTATAAGACTTTGACTTTTTAGATCCCAATTTTGACCACTTGTCTTATTCAAAAAGTTTGGGTAAATGTAGTCAAATTTAAGTTATTTTTTAAGAACTTTTATTAATAAACCAAGACACGAGAAAAGAAGTGATATTTTTGCATAATTTTTTGAATAAGACGAGTGGTTAAATTTGATGTCAAAAAAGTCAAACGTCTTATAATTTGGAATGAATTGACTACAAGTGACTCGGTCTGGGCATTTAACAACCCTACTCCAACTAACTTTTAAAATATTTTAAAACTAGTCTTTTAAGAATTAAACTAAAAACTAAAAAGCTAGATTTTGATTGATCTGAGAGGCTAAAAACTTATTTAAAAATAAATAGCAAAAATGCCAATGTGAAGAAAACAAAAGCTATAACGCCAGTTTTCAAGTCAAAATAAAAAGGCAAAACTCAAACAAACAACGAAACTAAACTACTCAGGTCGATCGCAAACAGAACAGGCCAGCCAGCTCATCTAGATGCTGTCCACCGATCTACTGGCCAGGTGATTAAAACATGAGCTGAAAACAAAACACAGCGAGAGACGCCTCAATATAATTTGTCCCATCTAGAAATTAAAAGGAAATAAGTTTCTTCTTGCTAAGATTAAAATATTTATGCGGTTGTTACAAAAACAATGTTGCCCTAACCAAAGATAACATGAAAAGGGGACATTATTATGTCCCAAATTAAATGTTGTAATCAAGATGAAAACAGGCATCCCACATATTTATTTTGTTATTTACTTGCCCAATTGCAAGGGTGGTGTGGCTAGGAAATGGTTGCCCTATGGGACATACTTTGGAATTGCACCTATCTGTTGTTGGGCTACTTAAAACAAGAAACAAATAGTAGTGTTTATAAGAGTTGAGCTGTATTATGTTCACGTTGGAACAATAAATTAGTGTTTAATTTCAGACGCGACTACGTATACTCTAGATCGACTAGTAGCTGTTGGATCCGATTATACGCACATTCATGAGCTACATCTTGTCTTGATCTTGTACGTACGACGTCTTCTTTTCCAATGATAGATAGAGATAGATAGGCGATCCTGCAAGTACCTCCTGGGTACGTCAATCACGTAGGCATATATATAGATAACTATAACTAATCCACTGCATGCGTGTTCAAGTTGTGCATGTGTAAGCAATTGGGAGATGGACGTGGATAGCGCAACAGGAGATGATGGATATATAGATCGAGGTTGGCCCTGTTTAGATTGAAGATGAAATTTTTTTGGGTGTCACATCGGATGTGTCGGAAGGATGTCGAGAGAGGTTTTTAGAAACTAATAAAAAAACAAATTACATAGCTCGTCTGGAAACTGCAAGACAAATCTATTAAGCATAATTAATCTATCATTAGCACATATGAATTACTGTAACACTTAAAGCTAATCATGAACCAACTAGGCTTAAAAGATTCGTCTCGCAATTTTCAACTAAACTGTGTAATTATTTTATTTTTTATTTACAGTTAATGTTCCATGCATGTGTCAAAGATTCGATAGGAGACGATGTCACCCCTAGGCATTTTTATATAAATGCACCGGTTCTGCACACACGAGGAATTATTATCTAAGGTTCAGACGTCCCCTCACTGGGTCACGAGTATTAGCTACGTAAGTAAAGTACCCTATATTGTTCCAGATCGATCGACTAACATTATTTATTATGCAGTAGTTGAAGTTGGAAATGCCTGTCTGTCCTCTCGTGGCCAACAGCGCAACTGCACAAGTCTGCGTCCATCGATTTCTGCTTACTCCGTCAAATTGGAAGGCGTTTGACTTTTTTTACTCCAAGTTTGACCACTCGTCTTATTCAAAAAATTTGTACAAATATAGTCAAATTTAAATCATTCTTGAAGAACTTTTATTAATAAACCAATACACAACAAAAAAGTAATATTTTGTACAAAACTTTGAATAAAACGAGTAGTCAAACTTGATATTAAAAAAGTTAAACGACTTACAATTTGGAATGAATTGAGTAGATACACGCATCGAGGTAATGGTTTTCAGGTGGCACATTCGGACATTCCTGTTTCCTGTAAGGGGCTGTTTGAATCATTTCATTTGGTTGAATTCACCTACAGTAGAAATGCAACACATTTGTACATCTCTCGTATAACCAACAATAATATACAAATACAATCCATATATAACTATGTTAGTTTAAAATGATTATTAAATAATATGTGTTTAAATATGAATTCAATGCAACACATAAGAGAAGGTAAGGTGTAAGCCTAAGGACATGCTTTACTACTGAATGAAAGCTGTTCTCTCTTGCTACGACCTAGCAAATGCAATAATGCAATTGGAACATAGTCCTAACAGTAACTAGTTCTCCGCCGTACTCCGTAGCGTTGAAGCATGGAGGCAACAATCAACAACACTTTGGACTTGATGCGCTAGCTGGTCATAAATTGCAGTTAGGACATGGTACTACATGCTTGCATTGCATGACGGTAGTAGCCACAGATCCAACTGTTCAAAGTACCGTAGTCCAATCAAAGGAGCCAGCAGGAGCCTCAGGCCTTGTTTAGTTCCGAAAAATGAAAAGTTTTCGGTACTGTAGTTTTTTTGTTTGTTTGTGACAAATATTATCTAATCATGGACTAACTAGGATCAGAAGATTCGTCTCGTGATTTACAGCTAAACTGTATAATTTTTTTGTTTTCGTCTATATTTAATATTTTATGCATGTATCACAAGATTCGATGTGACGAGAAATCTTGAAAACTTTTTAGTTTTCAGGTGAACTAAACAAGGCCTCACCAACGAACCAACCACCAACCGGCTTGAAGAACTCACAACGCACGGAACTGAACCGAAATGCTCGGCATTGAATGGAATGGTGCCCATCGAAGAAAAGCTGCGTGCTAGCACAAGATAGGGCTAGCCTCCTTCCCTCTATTCACCATTCATGATGAATGAATAAATTGCTTGTTTCAAAAAAAAAATGAATGGATGAATGGGTTATATGGAAGTTGAACTGTCATTCAGATATAAATCCTGTTTGTTGATATCAACTGACAGCCAGAATAATGACCTCGTGTACTACTTGACAAAGGAAAAGTGAGAGGCTCCATTGAGCGTTTAGAGTTTTATTAGATGAGGGGTGTTAGCTCCAAAAGTTTTTATGGCCGCCGAGAAGCGACAACAGAGGGCAGAGGTTATAATTCAGTTGTGTCCACAGACAGGCCATCACAATCAATAAACATTCATAGCAAATAGCATGCCTACGTCAACATATACATATATACATAAATCTTTGACAACTGTAGAAATTACTAGCTCCTTAAGATAAATTCACTGAACATAAAACCTAGAACAAAGCCATGGCCATCAGGCCATGATATATATGATGAAAAGATTTCAAACCAACTCATGGACAATACGTTTAGCCCGGCCCAAGTAGAGACAATACATTTAGCTCGGCCCAAGTAGGGAACAATATGTTTCGACCGGCCCAAATAGAGAGCCCACACAGCCCATGCAACAGGCCACACAACCCAAACTGACTTTTCTCAGCTCTAGAGTCTGGACTTCGTCCATTCCCTTTTGCTCGCGCACGCGCTCGTCGTCTCTCGAGACCCCGAACCTCACCGCCGGCGACGACCAAGAGGAACGCGACGATGGCGACGGCGCTCGGCCGCGGCGCGCGCTCTGGACTCCGACTCCTCGCCGCAGGCGCCGAGTCCTGCTCAGCACCCGGTAAGACCCGTGCACCCTTACCCTCCGCCCGCTCACCTGCGCCGCCGCGATCCAATCGGGGGCGCTGTCATGCGATTCGATTGCCTCATTGCCCTATTGTTAGATCTGACACGTTCGTCGCATTCGAAAGAATCCATTTCGCGCGGTGCTAGATTTGAGAAATTGGCTATTATAGAACTCCAAACATTGGGTTTATCTGTAATAGGATTCCTAACGTTTGTTTCTCCAAATAGAACTCCAAACAATTACAATCAGCCCTAATGACATTTTTTTCATTTTTAATCTCTTTTGTCATCTAAAAATATATGTATTTTTCGTATTGACCCTATTACCCTTCAGCTATCCTATGGTATTCAATTCCATCGTTTCATCTTCGAGAGACGCCGCACGACGCTCCTCCAAACAATTTCTCATTGAAATACAGGTTGGAGGAGAAAGCGCTCAAACTTGGGTTTACTGATCAGTAGGCTAAAGATGGCCATGACACTGCACCTGATGTTAGTATCACCAAGGCCATCCTGAGGCTTCTGCCGATCTGGACAACACTTCTGATCTTCACCGTCATTTTTCAGCAACCAATGACGCTCTTCACCGAGCAAGGCATACTGATGAACCACAAGGTCGGCAGCACCTTCGTGATTCCTCCGGCGATGCTCTAGAGCTTGATGACGATGTCGGCGATACTGCTCATGCCGCTGTACGACAAGATATTCGTTCCTCTGATATGCATGTTCACCCGGGAGGAGAAGGGGATTACCGTGCTCCAGCGGCCGGATCGGCATCGGCATGGCCCTCTCAATCGTGGCCATGGTTACCGCCTCCAATGTCGAATCGAAGCGGCTCCATTTCGTCAGCGAAGTAGATGGCGCCACTCATCAGCTGAGCATATTCTGGCTGCTCCCACACTACATTCTACTGGGAGTAGCTGATGTGTTCACGGTCGTCGGAATGCAGGAGTTCTACACGCAGGTCCCCAGCACCATGAGGACCATTGGCATTGCGCTCTACCTCAGCGTCTTTGGCTTCAGAAACTTCCTCGGTGCCTTTTCTGATCGAGGTCCTCAAGACGACAACGGCGAGGATGGGAGAGAGACACGGCTGGTTCTCTGATGATCCACGGCAGGAACACCTGGACAAGTACTACTGGTTACTGGCTTTTGTTGGCGCCGTCGGCGCCGTCAGCTTTGTGTTCTTCACATATCTCGAAGATGAAACGATGGAATTGAGTACCATACAATAGCTGAAGGGTAATAGGGTCAATACGAAAAATACATGTATTTTTAGATGACAAAAGAGATTAAAAAAGAAAAAAATGTCATTAGGGCTGATTATAATTGTTTGGAGTCTTATTTGGGAGAAACAGACGTTACAAGTCCTATTATAGAGAAACCCAACGTTTGGAGTCCTATAATAGCCAATTTCTCGCTAGATTTGCGTGGCAAAGCTTTAAATGCTCGCTTCAACCATTTGCGAAGCGCGCAGCCATTTTGGTTAGCCTGTATTTTGATCTGGAGCAAATACGGAGCTCATGCAATTAGAAATTGCGCCAACGCTCCAGCCTCGGAGATGATTCTGGGGTGCATGTTTAATTCCCCTAGATTGCTGTAGATTGCAATTCGTTTCAGTCAGAATGGAACTCCATGAGCTCTGGTATTTTCTGGTTGCATTGTATGGGTGCCTAATTTGTGTCTTTGCCTGTTAAGACTTAACAATGGTGGCAAATGCTACTATTAAACTGAATATGTTGTCTTTCATTTGTTGAGCTCTAAAGCCTGTATAATTGTGCTGCCATTTTCTTATTCTCTTGCATGTTGGTAGTTGTAGTTTTCATTGGATTCCTTTGCAATGATAGTTATATTTTTCTGTGATTTGTGAGCCTATATAACACGCAAACTCCAGCTTTGATGCAGCTGCAATTATTCATTATCTGTGGATGTTCTAGTTATATGTTATCAAATTTGGTGCGGAGTAGTTATGGCAGTTATATTTTGTATGGATAAAGATCTTAACCCATTTAATGTGGAAAAGAAAATTACATTAAATTTGTAGTCTTCAAATGAAACGTTCAGTTTTGCATCACTTCAAATGTACTATTCATTGTCAATATTCTTGTTTCTCTGTCACAATGCCCACTTGGCACGTTATTGAGACCGACTGCCGTTCTTCTCCATGTAACTATTCTGGATTCTTGATCAGCCTTTCAATGCAATGAGCAGTATGAATCATATTACCTGTGTACAAAGTTTTCATGTTCACCAATCTGTATGCAATGGCCATCATTTTGTTAATCATATGGTATCGTTGGTTCATTACATTATCACTCTGAAAGTTGAAATGAATAACTTTGTCTAAAGCAACTTGCAGCATGAGTGTACTCTTTGGATATGGAATATTTTTTATGTGACATGCATTTTGATCAATACATTTATGAAGTTTCCATATTCTCAGTTTCAAACTTTTCATGCAGTACATTTACCTCCTATTCTTCTACTTCTCTGACTTCATGTCGTATTTCTCAGCTTCTCGTTCGTTCCATTCTACTGGCATAAGGAGGATGGGGGCGCACGCTCATGATGAGCCATACTACGTCCACGCCAAGCACATGTACAACCTGCACAGGATGAAGCACCAGCAACTTAAGGTGTCCCTCGCCGTGCTGGCTGCGGTAGGCACTGGTGTTGGAGTCCCTGTGTATGCAGTTGTTTTCCAGCAGAAGAAGACTGCATCTGCATAATCTGCAATGCCCGAGAAAGCACAACATCAAACATTACCTGTCCACGAAATTTGTTTCCCCATTTTCCCTATAGCATTTTGAGAAGTTCAGGCTGGAGCTTCAGTTTTGCTTGGCCATTTCTCTATTTTCTCTTGCTGCAGGTTTGCACTCTGCGCTCATTGGATTTTGATGTAGGAATACCGATATATCTGTTAATAATACGATGTCTTGAACTTTTCCAAGATGTGGAGCTGACAGAAAGTCTAACTTTGCTTAGCCGGTTTTCCGTTGAATGTATGGAATGTTACATCTGCTGCTGCGCAGTATGGTAAGCAGTTGTATGTTGCTGACAGCTGACAGTCGCCCTGTGAGCTCTCAGCTCTCAAATGTTAGTTTCGGTGGTGGGGAATGCTTTGCCTTGGAGTTGAAATACAATTGTCTGTAGCTTGCACTGTTGCAAGGTTCATTCCGTAACGCCTGAGAACATGCTCCTTCAAGGGGTTTTACGTCTTCTCTGGGCGTTTGCGGTTTACTTGTGCCATAATTTACGTCTTCTCCTGCCGGAGGCGTCTGCTGCGTGGCACAGTCAACTGCGTTGTATAGACCTTTTTAGGCCGCAGTTGAGTTCAAAAGGTGCGGCGGCGAGATCGAATCAAGCGGAGCGTGAGCGTAGCGTACCCATGGCGATGGCGCTGCGTCGTCGGCTGCTGCTGCTGCTTCCTCTCCTCTTCCTCGTCGTCTTAGTTCAGCGGCCGCATAACTGCGTGGCCAGTGGCGGAGGCGGAGGGGAGCCGGCGGAGTTCGAGATCCCTCGGGACGGGAGCGTGCTGGAGCTTGACGAGAGCAACTTCGAGGCGGCGGTGCGCGCCGCCGAATTCCTCTTCGTCGACTTCTACGCTCCCTGGTGCGGTCACTGCAAGCGCCTCGCCCCGCAGGTAACCGATGCCTCGTCTCTACCCAAGGCCTGCTTACTCAAGAGTAGCAAAGTGATGTAAATCGTCTCTCGACACCATTCGAATCTTGCGAGCTGATAGCAACGTTTTGGGATATCTTGGCAAGGTGTGATTAGAGCAGGGGAACGCAGATAATTGAACTATATTCCCCCTAAATAAGCGATTGATTCTTAGTGCCATCTGAAAATTCCTCCCCAGTGGATGCAGATCAAATCAGAGTCATCAGCGCATCCATCTGCTATCCTCTTTGTTTTTGTTAAATTGGAACATAGGGTAATGCAATCCATAGAGGCAGGGGAATGCTATCGGTCTGTCCTGTGGCCATTTCTGTTGAAATTGAGGTGAGCTGATCACCGTATGGTTGTCTTTCTGCAGTTGGATGAGGCTGCTGTAGTCCTAGCTGGACTGAGCACGCCTGTCGTTGTGGCTAAAGTAAATGCCGACAAGTACAGGAAGCTCGGCTCTAAGTACGGGGTAGAGTAAGTCACCTGATTCACTTGAGCATTTCAGTTACCAAACGGGGTTGTGCAAAGGGTGTCTTTACCTTTCTGTTTCTCTGGATGCAGTGGGTTCCCTACTTTGATGCTGTTTGACCATGGAGTACCCTCGGAGTACACGGGTTCAAGGAAGACTGATTTGCTTGTTGAGAACCTTAAGAAGCTTGTTGCACCTGATGTTTCTGTGCTTGAGTCAGACTCGTCAATCAAAGGCTTTGTTGAAGCCGCTGGCATCAATTTTCCATTGTTTATTGGGTTTGGAATGGATGAGTCATTGATTGTTGAATATGGAGCAAAGTATAAGAAGAAGGCATGGTTTTCAACAGCAAAGGATTTCTCCGAGGATATGATGGTTGTGTATGATTTTGACAAGTTTCCGGCGTTGGTTTCTGTTAACCCAAAATATAATGAGCAGAGTGTATTCTATGGTCCATTCGAAGGTACGGGATAATACTCTCTATGTGCTCCTGATGTGTGGATGGGTAGAGAAAATTTTCCTTTATTTCCCTAATCATCAATTGTCATTCCCTTTATTGACTTAATCATCAATTGTCATTCCCACTGTTTATCCTATACTCTTTGATTTTTCTAGTGATGCAACTATGTGATCCACTTTGTGTTACACAGTGTATATACTTATGTGATTTCCTATCATCAATTGCAGTGCGTAACTTTTCCAGCTTGATGGTAACACCAATAGTTGTTTTGGATACAGGAACTTTTCTGGAAGATTTTATCAGGCAATCCCTACTGCCTGTGACTGTGCCCGTAGATAGAGAGACAGTGAAGTTATTGAAAGATGATGGGAGGAAAGTTGTTCTTACAATTTTGGAGGATGAGTCCGATGAAAATTCTCCACAGCTAATAAAAGTGTTGAGGTCTGCAGCCAATGCAAACCATGATTTAGTGTTCGGATATGTGGGAGTCAAGCAGTGGGAGGAATTCTCTGAGACTTTTGATGTGAAGGTTCCGCAGCTGCCAAAGATTATTGTCTGGGATACAAAAGAGGAGTACGAAGTGGTAAGTAGATTTTCTTTTACTGTTTTTATTTAGTTTTTTTATCTACTGTATGTTTGACCACATATAGAAAAGCAATTTGTGTTGCAACATGCTACATTGTTATGTGTCAGTTCACACGCATCTCACATGCTACATTGGTATACATCTTCTTTTTTTTCACTTGCGAGTCGCGACTTACAGCTCAAAGGCCTAGTCATAGATAAACTTGACATCTCCATCTTGCTTTTGTAATTTACTGCAGATTGAAATGTAATTGATTAAAATGTTATTTTTTTCCTTTTAGGTTGAGGGTTCAGAGAGTCTCAGAGAAGGTGACTATGGATCCCAAGTTAGTCGTTTTCTAGAGGGATATAGGGAAGGAAGAACAATAAAGAAGAAAGTGGGTCGTGGTTCCCCAACACTGCTCGGCCTTAATGCCATATACATTCTCATCTTCCTGGTCGCCGTTCTTGTTGTTTTGATGTATTTTTCTGCGCAAGGCGAGGAGGATCATCAGCCAAGAAGAGGAAGAGCCCATGAGGACTGAGACTGACAGTATAGCAGCAATCTGAGACAACTTTATATTCAAGGCATTGATACCGAGGCTGCGAGTTATTTTTGAGGAGATAACATCTGATGAGAAAAATTTCCTGATCTTCATTTCACGTTCCCTAGGGTCAGAGTTTTAGTTTTTGTTGCAGAGCTATGTATGACCTCCCCACATTTCTCTTGAATCCTTGAAATTTTTGGACTTGCACTTGAGAATCGGGTTTCCTCAAGTTTGTACCATTGTAATTATTCGGCACTTTGTAATATAACATTCATGTGTTATATCTGAGACCTTTGGAGCAACGAGTTCTACAGATTGAACAGCTTATATCTGTAAAATATTACATCTATGGGCCAGGAAGGCGCTAGCACAGGTTGATGAGCCAATCATCGTCACGTCCCTGTTCCCCGCTGCCGCTGGGTCTGTTAATGTCATCAAAAAATTACCTTCCAGTGCGTTTAACGATCGAGAAGGTACAGAACGAGAGATTCATCTTGTGAGGCACAAGAAAAGGATGCAGCTGTTGATGCTTTGCTGCTGCAAGAAAATTTATACTGGTTCTAAAGCTGAGCCTCCGTCTGGGCGTTTGGCTGCCACCTGGTTGCTCGTGACTGCTGATCGTTGTATGCATTTCAAGTCACCACTGTTTCTCTAGAGGGAAACACAAGGAGTTGTTAAAGTTCAATACTGAATGCTAAAGTTCAATACTGAATGTGCAGTACGAGTTGTTTCAGTATGGCAATATATGCACGTGTAATGGCCATCAGCTGATGACGCGATTAACTGCTACTCTAGGAGTGACTCTACACTTTTGAGGTTCCTGGTGAAGTATTAGAAGGCTATGGAGGTGGAATCAGTTGGTTGATTTTGTTTCAGTTAGCTGATTGGATGTGGCTTAAGGTCCCAGCTGGTCACTGTTTTTGTTTTGTTAGGCTTCCGTTTAGTTTGATCACTGAGCTGAACTTTGGGCTGTGTCCCATCTTTATTGTAAGGTTCCAGGTGCTTAAACTGAACTCCCTGCTTAGCGGGCTCGGGGCTATGCCCCACTCTTGTAAGGTTTGGTCTTAAGCAATCACTTGTGATTGTGAAGGCCGGAATGTTTTGATTTCTTTATTAAAAAAAACTGCTACTCTAGCTTTTAAAATTTTTTTGCTATTATAGCAATTGATCCCCTTGCAAATTGCAAGTGTGCATCCTGCGCACAACTTCTATCCAAACCTAAATGACAAAACTAGTACAGGATCAAAGCAGGAGGACAAACAGAACACCAGTTTTTTTTTTTTGGAAAGAAAACAGAGCACCAGAAATTTAAAAACAATGACACAAATGGAGACATTCGCCTAAAACATTCTTCTGAACTCAGATTAGTTTGTTTGTGCGCTTAAAATAGATGCGAGCTATAAACGAAGGACGGACTACGCACTCAGGTTTAGCTGGGTATAAATTTGAACCGATGAATTGATAAGCTAAATATTAGCTTAAAAAAGGTCCCACCGGGATTCGAACCCAGGTCGCCAGATTCAAAGTCTGGAGTGCTAACCACTACACTATGGAACCATTTCTGCTTAAATTCTTTCTTAAATTACTTAAGTAGGAGAACTCAAGAAGGAGCATCATGAACCAATATTCTCTCTTATTGGTGATTAACATACTTTTTACGGGAGAACGTGACTCCAATTCAAACATCATGTTACAAATTCCTTTGAAAGTTTCAGGTTATTCTCACTCTCCTTACTCTCTTGCTAATGAAAATTAACATGCAACATTATTTCTTTTTTTTTTGAAATTAGGCACATCATTGCTTAGTAATCAGCAAGATTACAATCCAAAAGTATCGGTAGAGGTGCCTCAAAAAGCCACGTGCCTTTAACCACGGTACTAGAGCCTAGGGGTCTGTCTTGCACAAGAAATCCAGTTTCAACCTTATTTTTGGCTGTGCTTCTTGACGGGCTTCAGCTTTCAGCTTTGGTGTTCCCCTGCCTTCTTACTTGAAGCACAGCCCACACTAAAGAATGCCTTTATGAGAGAGGCATTAGAGAACATAAGCCATTTTTTTACTAAGGGGTGAAGCCAAGTAAATATTGTTTTCTCAAATTTTTTGGGTGAACTCAGTTATAAGGAGGTTCTCCAAATAGGACCTTCATCAAATCGGCCCATTTGTGCGTGACGGCTCTTAGGCATAGCTAGTGTCCTTTGCCTTTTCTTTCTTCTTTTCTCTTTCCCCCTTTTCTACATCACATTTTTTTCAAGATTAATTTAACCAAAAAAACTTATTCAAAATGGTATCCGGGATTTTGTTAGAAGTTCTTTGGTAAGTTTTTCTAGGAAAATCAGTTGCTTGAGTTGTAATATTTTTTAAAGGAAATGAATTCTCTGCAAAATTCTACACAAGTTTGTTTATGTCAAAAACCAAATAACCTCTGAGTAATAGCTTGTCCTGGCATCCTAGATGTGGTCGAATAACAAAAAAACTTATGTAAGTTATTTTTAAAGCTAAGAAGTTTGTCCATAAAAGGTTATTCGTAAAGTTGTGCATATAAATTTATAACTTTTGAGAAATGCAAGGCCACGGGAAGAGAATTTCCAAATGAAGGAAAGGAACGACAAATGGCTTGTGAATGGTAAATGAGCTATCAATGAATGAAGGGGACGAGTAATGATGCATGAATCAAATTTGGCATGGATTACTGTATGTTTATTACAAAAAAATTAAAATCCTAGGGGTGGCCATGGCCTAGGTTGGCCTAGCCTATCCTCCGCCCCTGATGACTTGTATGGGCCGGCCTGAGCTGATACACCTCTAGCTATCAAAGCCAAACCTTTTTTCTATTTCTCATTATTATAAATACCATGAATGTTTACTGACTAATGATACCCTCTCCTGGTGTAATATCACAATTCACAAGTACAAAGAGAGGAAACATAATGGACGGGAAATTGATAGTTCATTTCAGTCCTAGAGCATGATTGTTTATTTTATTATGTGCAAATGTGCACTACCATATTACACAAACAACTTGCCAATTGACTGAAACCAACAAAATTCCCACTAAATTCCTTAATATCATCTAAGGGTGACAAAACCCACAATATTTACTTGGCGTGTGTACGTCCTTATTGGAGGCAACACACGCATGAGAGTGCTACACCAGAATTAAGGGAGGGAGGAAGCGGACAGTGGGTGGAGCAGCCGGCAACAAGGCCGAGGTTGTGGACAAAGGGTAATTGAGGGTTAAGATTTTAGGTTTCAGAGAGACTACATGGCTAGCGCCTTATAAGAGGAAGGGACCTAGCAGCGGTGACCGTCTTGCTAGTAGTGGTAGGTTGAGTGGTGTTGAGCGAGACCGTGGGGACGCCGCCAAGCAAGTAGTGGGGAACAACTAGTTTAACGGAGCCAACAACGAGGCAAGGAGTCACCGACAAGGAAGCTTGATTAAAGTAATGTTATGGAAGGGCGAGGAAGGAACAAGTAAGCAGCTGGCAAGGAGGTCATTAGTGAGATGATCTGTAGCCAAGCCAAAGAGATGGAGGTCAAGAGGAGAGAAAAAAATCAAGGTTGGTAAGCTAAAAAAATTCTAACTAAACCTCTAACTTACACTATTTAGGTTGTAGATAAAGTAATTTTTAAACAAATATAGAGAGTAATGCCAAATGACACCCGAGTGTTTTTGTCTCCCTCTCAACACCTCCAACAAGGCTTAGAAGGGGCTCAGGGGAGTCAAGAAGGCCACGTGGTGGGGATAGTAGGAGGGTATAGTTAGGGTTGTGGCAGGGGTGGAGGCGGTCGGGCTATATTAGGGTAGGGGCGTCCATGGCCATGACAACAGCGGTGATAGAGAAGGAGGCCACCACGAGCACTGTAGGTATGGGGGTATAAACCCCTATACCCTCGTGGCTCGACATGGGCTACACCATTGGAGGTGGCCTGACCCACAAGATGAAGACGTGTGACACACGATGCTGGTCGACGTCACCGCAAAGCTACAAGAAGATATTATACCAAATAGGATACTTTACTTCTAACTATGTCCCTTCACAGTATATAAGGAGGGGCAAGGGTCCTCTAGATGATAGGTCATTGATATCTCTCATATACAGAATAATACAATCAGATGCAGGACATAGGTATTACGCCCTCATGGCGGCCGAACCTGGATAAAATCCTTATCTTTGTATTGTGTCATCATCTAGTTCGTAGCTTGCGCACCTGTCTGCCAACAATCTACTACCTTAGGCATACCTCTAGGTAGACTGTCGACCATATTTCTTGCGGGAGCTCCACCATCACTGTCGAGCTCCATCGAGACCCTACGACATGAATGGTGAGTGACGACGTTGTGTTGAGCTTGAGGAAGAAGAATAGATGTAGAAAAATCAAGTCTTTTCAGCCTCCAAAGCACTGTGTGCCCTGTCGATAGAGGAGATCATTTATTTGTGTGTTGGTGGAGATGTGTTGAAAGGTCCTAGTGGCTAGAGAGGGTTGAATAGCCTATAAAAATTCCACAACAACACTTAAACAAACTTGTTAGACAAACAAAAGACGAAGTGAGTGTTGCGGTAGCCTACTAAAAGAGCAAGCCACCTACCAACAATTCTAGTCAATTAAGATCACTAAGCACTCGAGCTAAGTCTCTACTCTCTACACTAGTTTAGCTAGCCTAAAACAAAGAGCGACTAGAAAGCTAAACTATGCAACTAGTTACAACTACCACAAGAGGAGGATGACTCTGAATTTTGTGTGATTATGATAGATGACTTGTTTCCTGAAGATGCAAAGTAGCCAGAAGTTGTCGATGCAAAGCCGCTAGGAGTTGTAGATGCAAAGCAACCAGAAACTATGGATACCAAGGCAAAGCAACCTGAAAACATGGGTCCCAAGGCAAAGTAGCCAGAAAATGTTGACCCCAACAACAAGAAACCATCGATCCCAAATCAAGGCAACCAAATATATTAGAGGTTCAGATGAAGGTTGAGATAGTAGATTCCAAATATAGAGACATGCTAGAGTTTGATCAATATGTTGCTTCTCAAGGAGGACACTTAAACACAAATGATCTGGATAAAAAACAAGTGTACCAACAGTGCTTCCCAAGCCCAAGGTCTTGTTGGCAGCCAGAAGAAGCCATAGAAACAGATTCCCGCAGATGGGAAAGGTAACACTCTAACTGTGGTTATGAAAGGTAAGCCTGTAATTACTGGAGTGGAAGCAACTAGGAAGAAGACTAAAATTCATGTCTCGCATTCGGTAGCCAGGACTCCACATAGCATTGTTGACACAGTGAATGCCAATGTCCCGAAATAAAACACTAGTAAGGAGGGAAACCACCCCTGTCCCTATCCCTACTGGTTGCCAAGTTCCTCCCCCTGAAGAAGGAGCTAAATGCAAAAGGTAACCAAATGACACCTAGCAATGCCATGGTTGTCAATTCTGGAGTTCCAGCCAGGAGTCAGACTAGCGTAGGAAAGGCCTAGCAAAGCAAGTCCACTATCTAGCAGCAGCTAGGCCAAGCCGAATAGTGTGGCGGTGAACGGTGCACCATCCAGCAGCACTCAGGCCAAGTCGAATAGTGTGGCGGTGAACGGTGCACCATCCAGCAGCAGCCAGGTCAAGCCAAATAGTGTGGTGGTGAACGGTGCTAACAGGGTGGTGAATCCACAGTCCAGCAG
>Ga0182004_10001940_pt1 | contig 15754 bp, 12 predicted proteins | sample Sormic07211540_1_FD_120479 | JGI IMG/M metagenome (GOLD analysis project Ga0182004, IMG submission 120479) | Endophyte microbial communities from Sorghum bicolor roots, Mead, Nebraska, USA - 072115-40_1 MetaG | ecosystem: Host-associated > Plants > Roots > Unclassified | place: USA: Nebraska...
TAGGTACCCTAGTGACATCCCTACAGGCTATCTTGAGTCTAACATAATCATACCTGTATCTAGACCCTTCATCAATTTCCAACACCTTACCCACCAATCCACCTATTTTGGCAAGGGTCTTTACAGACCTCTGATCAGCTGGAATCCCACTAACTCTGAACCAGGCAGTCTGCAGAATACCTTTAGCACCAACAGCAGGGGACCATGTCTCAATGGTAATTTGAGCATCATTTCTTAGAGTCAGATTCTTAATACGACTCCATTCAGTTACCATCTTAGCATTAGGAAATCTAAGCAGAAACTTTTTATTAGCTATTGGCCGTGCACGCCATCTCCAAGTATCAGCTCCAATGAGATTCATAAACTCAAACTCAATTTGTTTAGCATTGGCATTACCTTCTATCACTTTGATAACAGCAGTACTAGCTTTTTCAATTGCAACCCTAGAATCAATACATTCCTCTATAAAAAAGAAGCTCTGTTCTTCTACTTGAGTGGCACAAAGTTTAGGACCATAATTCTAGGGAAGACATCTCTTACAATCAAAAGTATTATGATTGGTAAAGCCACAAATCTCACATAACATCCTACAACAATCATGAGAAGCATGATTAAAGAGACCACAGAACTCACAAGCCACATTCACAGATTTACCCATAGCCAGAGAAGAATCATCAGTATCAAGAGTTTTTGGCTTACTGTCTTTCTTGGAGGGCTCCTCCTTTTGCAGATCAGCATCTTTACAGCTTTCCTCCCCTTGTTTGTTCCCAATAGGATTACTCTTTCCTTCCCATATGTTCCTGAGTTCTTCTGAATCTTGAGTTTGAGCATCCTTACCAACAAAAGTATCTCCATTCTTCTCCTCCTTCCCAGGTTCCTCATCCTTGCGTCTCCAAGAATTAAATCTCCCCCCACCTCTGTTCCCACCCAGACCATGACCTGGTCCAAATCTCCCACGATCCTGAGTGAAACCACCACGCGTCTGCCCAAAGCCACCACGCTCATGCCCAAAACCACCACGACTCTGACCAAAACCAGCCCGACCATGGCCAAAGCCTCCACGATCTTGACTAAAGTTACCTCTCCCCGAGCCGAACCCGCCTTGTCTGCCTCCACCTCGCGGCTGCATCTCGACTACTACAGTGGGGGCTGGATTAGCACGCACCACCACAGCAAACGATCTTGGTTTGGCTCCAGACCATAAATGACCCACAAATCTGGATAGATTCACTCGAGAAGGGGCACTAGGGTTTCTCGGATTTGGGGGAGCCCCTCCGACTCGGATGGGGTTTTTAGAGTCCTGAAGTGGAGAGTACCCCGACTCGGGATCTCTCTCACCGCTATTCTCACCCCCTTCTGTATGCGTGCCACGTGTATATTCGATCGGACATACTCCCAGAATCCCCGGTACAACTTGCACTTTGGGGGGTTTTCGGAACCACCTCTGATTCCCCTGTTTCTGAAATCCCCATGGCAGATTAAACTGAGTGGAATTTCTATTCCTAGGATGAACATCCACGGGATGTTCATACGAATTCCATTGCAAATGAATCGGGGTGGATTTAATTCTCACAGTCTCACCGTCAACCTCCTCAAAGGGAAATTCCCCTTTCTGAATCGCCAATTGGTACCTCAGATCATCCTTCAAAGTAGGACTAAAACCTTTTTTCTTCGAAATAATACGAGCTGAATCACAAAGGGAAGGGAACTCAGAAAACCTGAATCTCGATGGAGATGAAGCAGAGTATCGATGTCGCGGACCCGACACCGGAACCGGCGTGGACGAAGACACCGAAAGCTGTTCCCGCCCGCGATGATCCTCCGGCCGAGCCTCTCCATCTCCGCCCCCAACCTGTCGTTCCGTCGCGAGGTGTCCCCGTCGGCGGGACTCTGGTGAAGGACCGCCCAACACCCTCCCCACCCCTAACCTTTGCTCCGCTGCGAGGTGTCCCCGTCGGCGGAACTCTGGTGAGGGGCCACCAAACACCCTCTCGCCCCCTAACCTTCGCTCCGTCGCGAGATGTCCCCGTCAGCGAAACTCCGGTGAGGACCCACACCGCCGCCTTCTCGACCGCCCTCGAAAGCGCTCCCGGATGCCCATATTATACATGTGTAGATCTACACCTTGAACATAAATATATGATATGTTTTAGTATAAAGTTTTTGTTGTAACTTTAGGTCTATGTTTTTCTATAATTAATTAGAATAATTTATAGATCTAAAGCTATAACAAAAAATTTATACTAAAGCATATCATATTATATAATCACCATGTAGATCTACTCATGTGAAACGTAAAAAATAGATTTTTGATTTTATGATTTTTTTATTTACTGTGATTTAAGATTCAATGGAAATAAATAAAAACGAAAAACAAAAAACCACTATCACAATAGCAAAATCATCGTACGCAACCACTTGAGGGGTTATTTCAACGCAGAAAGTTCAAGGGGTAATAAATATAGTTTTATAGTTTAGGGATAAAATAAAGTTCTATATAGCGTAGTTGAGTTATGTAATTTTTTTTTCTTATATAGATATAGATATAAGTAGCTTATGTGTGGGCGGACTTTATTTATTTATTTATTTTTAGCAGCGCAGTCTCAAACCTCCCTACGGCCAAAACCGCGTCTCCGTTTCCCTTTCCTCGCATGCCCCGCCTCGATCCGATCGGGAACGGTTCGAGGGGCAGGGGAATGTCGTCGTCGTCAGGGTCGTCTTCGGCGGCGGCGCACCACCAGCAGCATTACCGGCACCAGACAGGAGGGAGTGGTCTCGTGCCGCTCGCCGCGCTCATCAAGGAGGAGGCCCGCACGGAGCGCCACTCCGTAGCCAGCGGCGAAAGCAGGATCTCCGCGCGCGACGAGGACGCGGCGGGAGTAGGAAACTCAGGCGTAGGAGGGGAGGTGGCGGCGGAGACGCGGCTGGAGCGCCCGCTGCTGCGCTATGGGTGCGCCGCGCAGTGCAAAAAGGGCGAGGACTTCTTCTTGCTCAGAACGGACTGCCCGCGTCCCGCCATCTCCGTCTCCTTCCCAGACTCCCCGCACCCTACCTTCGCCGTCTTCGCCGTGAGTACCTATCCAGACATCTCGAATCTCCGCTCTCTATGCATCCATTGCCATCTTCGCCGTGATTGGGATAGTAGTACTAGTGCCGCGCTATTCTACATCTGTTGAGGATTGAGGTGGAGGTCGGGAGTATCAGAGTACCAACCTAGACAACATGGATTTGCTGACCCTGGGAACTTTGCTGCATTGGTAGCTTGGAGTTTGCTTTGCATCTGTGGGAGATGGTTGCTAAATTTGTTTGTGTGCCATGCTGCCTGTCCCTAGTTTTGGAACCAGGGCACTGGAATTTGAAGTTCACAATTATACATTTAGCTGTTCTTGGAGTGGCTATAAAGTGGAATGCATGTATGACGCAGCAATTGACAAGGATAGACTGGAGTGGTGCCAAGTGCTAATTGTACACTTCCCATCTTCAGGTACTTGATGGCCATAATGGTAACGCTGCCGCAATATACACAAGAGACAATTTGCTCAACCATGTCCTTAGTGCTATGCCAAGGGGGCTGTCCAGGGATGAGTGGTTGCACATGTTGCCCATAGCACTGGTCGCAGGGTTTGTTAAGACTGACAAGGAGTTCCAGAGCAAAGGTATGATTCTGCAATCAGCGTCTTGTAATTACTGTCGTGTGTTATCATGAATGCTGATGTCTTTTTTCTAATGTTTATCAGGGCAAACTTCTGGCACAACCGCTACATTTGTGATAATTGATGGATGGACTATCACTGTTGCATCTGTTGGTGATTCTCGCTGTATTTTAGATGCCCAGGGTGGGGCTGTTTCTTTGCTTACTGTGGATCACAGACTAGAAGAAAACATTGAGGAGTGAGTATTAATTACTTTCTAAGTAATGTGTTGTCCTATTTTGCTGGTAATGTTACATGTCAACAAGCTTTTCTATTGCTTTCTTACCTAGGAATTAGTATTGCATACATGTGTGATTTGTTTTGTCAACTAAATCAGCTGTAGTAGTCAATTGCTAGTCGCTGAAATGTTTACCACCACCATTTTATAATACAACCATATTTCCATTTCTGCAACTTGACTATGCCATCACTATTAATAAATGTTGAATTACTATATTAATTACGATTGGTAGTTAATATTAAAAAAGTAGAAAGCTTTTGTTTTCTATAGCCTTGGTCTTGGTTCCTGTCTTGTTACCTGTAATTGGTAGCAGTTGCTAATATTCTTTCCTCAAGTACCAGTGTGGACATTATTGCTGCGTGTAAGAATATATTAGTAATTTTTGCTTTACCAAAACTATCATGTGAAATTATGGTAGGAGGGAGCGCGTTACAGCAAGTGGAGGTGAAGTTGGAAGGCTCAGTGTTGTTGGCGGAGCAGAGGTGTGCTCTCACTTGCTGTCAGAAGAATATGATTTTACATGCTAGCTTTCTATGCTATATCTATGATACCATGCATTAAATACTAGTAGCTTAACATTTGAAGGACTACAAAACAACATAACAATTGTCCTACTCTGTTACAAGATTGGTCCGCTACGATGCTGGCCAGGAGGTCTATGCTTATCAAGATCCATTGGAGATATTGATGTTGGCGAATTTATTGTCCCTGTTCCATATGTGAAGCAAGTGAAGGTATTACTCTGTTATTTTCAAAAATAGATGTCAGAAATTCTTCTGTTTGTGATCTGTAGGCTTTCCATTATTCATGGACATGTAATCTGCCAGTATGCTAATTGTTTTATTTGACTTGGTTCATTTTTTCTTTCTCCTAGTTGTCAAATGCTGGAGGAAGACTTATTATTGCTTCAGATGGCATTTGGGATGCATTATCCTCAGAAGCAGCTGCTAAGTCTTGCAGAGGTTTGCCTGCTGAGCTTGCCGCAAAGCAAGTTGTTAAGGTAAATAGTTTACCACTTGGTTATATATTCTTGTTTAACCTTGATGATACTTCTTATGGTTGCCAATTACTATTATTGCATCAGCAGACATCAACTATGATGCATCAGCAAGTTGACTATGCTTCTTACCCAAGTACTTTTATGCAATAATCTTTTAGGAGGCACTCAGGACTAGAGGGCTAAAGGATGATACAACTTGCATTGTTGTTGACATAATCCCACCTGGTCAAACAATACAGCCTCTGTCTCCTCCGAAAAAGATGAGCAAGCTGAAGTCTTTAATCTTTAGAAAGAAAGCAAAGGACCCTTCTCAGAAGTTGACTAAACAACATTCAGCTGTTGGTATCGTTGAAGAGATATTTGAAGAAGGTTCGGCCATGCTATCAGAAAGGTCAGTTCTATTCTTTCTCCAAATGTTTTCTTGATCAGAATTTTCTAGTGTTATTCCACTAGCTCACTGTTGGCATGACTCGATCAGAGTGATCATAAACCTAAACCTGGTCATCCAATTAATCATTGACTAGTCATGATTAATCATTTGACTAGGTACCCTGACCAACTAGACATCAGATAGGAAGATGGGCTGCTTCAGCTTACTGGACTAGCTCTGTTTGGGCCAAGCCCATTAGGATTTCTCTCCTATATCTCTCGCACTCTTTTTCTCACCTCTGATGGATAAGTCTCTGTACTATGGTCTTTGTGGGGATACAGCACATGGTCCTTGTGACCCTGCTGCATGGTCTTTGCTGCCCCATCTAGGACAGCATCTTGGACTAGCTTTAGGACAGCGTTTCAGAACAGCAACTTAGGACAACATCTTAGACTAGCATCTCGGACTAGCATCTTGGTATATGCTTGGCTGATTGGCAGCCTATAAATATGTATCCTCAACCCCTATGTGAGGAATAAACCAGAAAATTGTCCCAACTTCTAGTGTCATCCTCTCCCTCGATGAGAGTAAGAATTCTGCTACTACTAAGAGTAAGAATTTAGAGACTAACAACTGGTATCGGAGCCATACTATCCTGTATCCTGAACATCTCCTTCTCATCTCCTTTCCTAGCCTCGCAGCAGCCCCAGCCGGTAGCAGCAGCAGCTCCGGCTGTCCCTGCTCACTCCTCTCCCTTTGCGCAGACGAGCAGCAGCTTGTCAGAAACAGCCCTCTCTCCATGCAGCAGCCCCCGGTAACGCGCCATGTCCGCAGGGCAGTCTCAGCGCTCGGTCGCCTCGAGCACGCGGCATCGACAGGAGACTGAGCTCGCCACGGTAGAGAACTGCGAGCGAGCGGCGTCAGAGACCGCTGCGGCGGCGGCAAGGGCGTCGAGGCTGGCAGCAACTAGAGCGGAGGTGGAAGCAATGGTGGCAGCAGATGCAGCGTGTGCGGCCGCAGCGGAGGTCAAGGTTTTGCGCGGCAGCGTTAGCAGCTCCATTTCTGTTGATAGCGCTGTTGCTGACCTCGACCTGCTGGCAAGGGAGGCTGCGCCAGAGCGGGCGGCACAGTGGGCAGCCGCGTGCGCCCACGAACGTGGCGGCAGCCAACGGCGCTCCTGGAGGAGGCGCGCACGGCGATGGCGCTCCTAGAGGCATGCACGACAACGGCGGCAGATGGATCGATGGACAGCGTAGCCTTCATAGGCCCCGGCGGTGGGTGGCCTACTCTCACCAAGACCAACTACGTTGAGTGGGCCGCGGTGATGAAGGTGAGGCTCTAGGTGCAGCACATGTGGGAGGCAGTCCGGTATGGTGACGTCGACTACGACTAGGATCGATGGGCGCTGGATGCCCTCATCGCTGCAGTCCTGCCCGAGATGCAGTTCTCGCTTTCCAACAAGCGGACTACCAAGGAGGCTTGGGACGCCATTGCTGTGGCACGCATTGGCAGTGACCGCGCCCGCAAGTCCACACTACAGGTGCTTCGCAAGCAGTGGGAGAACCTAGCCTTCAAGCCAGGTGAGGATGTTGATGACTTCACTCTCCATCTCAACACTTTGCTGCAGAAGTCGGTGTAGTTCAGCGACGACACATACAGCGAGGAGAGAGCTATCGAGAAGCTCTTTCGCTATATCGCTGAGAAGTACAAGCAGATGGCTCCCTCGATCTACTCTCTGCTGGACCTCTCCACGATGTCAATCGAGGAGGCGAGAGGTCACCTCAAGGTTGTCGACAGTGATGAGCCACAGTCTCTCTCGGGGCCCATCAACATTGGCGGGAAGCTCCTTCTCACTCGGGAGTAGTGGGAGTAGTGGGATGCCTGCCAAGGTGACAGGAAGAAGGGGGAGTCCTCTTCCATGATAGGTGGCCGCAAGCATGGCAAGCTGCGCAAGGCGCCCAGGCTAGGGTGCAAGGACGTGCCGAGGGTGATGGCTGTGGAAGCACCCAGGGCGGTGCTGCTGGCCAGCACAAGCCACGAGACGACACCTGCCACAACTGCGGCCAGCTTGGCCATTGGTCCAAGGGTTGGCCAGATTTAGTCGCACAGGCGGAGGAGCTGGCTCTATTCATAGCACATGCTAGCATCCAGCTACCTCCAGTGGCACCGGTCGCAGCGGCTCTCCACCTTTGTCGAGCCAAAAGCACGCCCTCCTCGGCTACGGCTCCGGCAATGACAAGACTGACGGGTGGTGCCTCGACAACGGCGCCACCCATCACATGACTGGTCGACAGGAGTTCGCCGAGCTTGACTCTAGCGTTTGAGGTTTTGTCAAGTTTGGGGATGCCTCCGGCGTGGAGATCCAGGGTGTCAGCTCATTCACCTTCACCACCGTGTCTAGTGAGCACAGGCTGCTCACCGGAGTCTACTACATCCCTGTAGGGACAGCTGGATGAGAACGGTTCGCATGCGGAGATAGAGCACGGGGTCATGAGGATTTGGGATTGCAGTCGTTGCCTTCTTGCCAAGGTAACCAGAGGCGCAAATCGACTATATATCCTTAATGTGCAGGTGGCACAACCCCTCTGTCTCGCTGCTCGTTGGGACGACGAGGCATGGCAGTGGCAAGAGTGCTTCAGACACCTTCACTTTGAGGCCCTGAAGCGGCTCAATGCCACAGAGATGGTGCGAGGCCTGCCGTGTCTTGACCATGTGGAGTAGTTATGCGACGTCTGCATGTTGACAAAGCAGAGGCGACTCCCCTTTCCCTAGTGGGCGAGCTTGTGAGCCAAGGAGAGGCTCGAGCTCGTGCATGGGGACTTGTGTGGCCCGGTGACACCGGCCACACCGGGAGGACGACGCTACGTTTTGCTGCTTGTCGACGACCTCTCCTGCTACATGTGGGTGACGGTCCTCGGCAGCAAGGGAGAGGCTGTGGACGCCATCAGGTGCACACAGGCTGCTGTGGAGGCGGAGTGCGGCCGCAAGCTGCGCGTGCTGCGCACCGACAACGACGGCGAATTCACGGCGGCTGAATTCGCGTCGTACTGTGGTGATTGGGGCATTCAGTGCCACTACTCCGCGCCATACAGCCCGCGGCAGAATGGCGTCATCGAGCAGCGCAACCAGACGGTTGTGGGGATGGCTTGGCCCCTTCTCAAGCAGAGGGGGATGTTGGCTGTCTTCTGGGGAGAGGCAGTGGTGACAGCTGTCTACATCTTGAACCGCTCACCATCGAGGTCTGTTGTCAATGAGCAATAGATACTTGTGCCTAAATAGCCATTTGCCAGTGACCTCATTAGTACCGGGCCATCAAGGTCTGTTGTCGATGAGCGCTCGGTACTCGTCCTCCATAGCAGGGGAGATGTCGACTTGGCAGAGAACCCTGTAGTTAAGAGGATGCACAACAACAATCAAGTCAGTGGCCACTGTAGGGGGGAGGCAGCAACGTCGTGCCCTGCATGGGCTGTGGAGCTGGCGCAGGCGGCTGCAATGTCCCAGAAGTGACCCTTCGAGGGCAGGGACACATGAACCGCGGGGGCTGCAGTGTCGTGGCAGTGGACGACCTAACCCCATCCGTCGCTGGCGACAATGAGCAAGATGGATGGTGCTGGTAAACCTTGCCGCTGAAGCGATGTTTGGTTGGAGGCGGCGGCGAGGTGACCCCAACCCAGGACCTCCTGCCCAGAGCTGCCGTAGGGGCAGGGCTGGGCAGCAGCGCTGGCCGGCTAGGTGAGGCTGGGCAGCTAACCGGATAGGGCCAGCCATGATGATGGTCAGGTGTCGAGCAACGGCTGCTCTACCTTCGAGGACGAGGGAGCAGCCGAAGAGGAGGGCAGCTGCTTGACAACCGAAGGTGAAGCGACTGACGTAGTTTAGAATCCATAGTGGATTGAGGATCTAGATAGTCACTTTTTTAGTTTGTGGACCCTAGTCAGAATCTATGAAAAGTTTAAGTTCCCATGGTGCATTTTACTCAAAAATCATTGTATAGAAAAGCAAAATGACTAATAATTTGAAATACACGGAATAATATGGATTGTATGGTTAATTTTTTGATTTTGAAGATCTCTTTAATATCGGTAATATAGCTAAAATTACATAGTGCCGCAAGACCCTGATCCATTTGATGGTTAACCTGGTACGAGCACTGTTGTAGGGCTAGTGTTACAATACCATGATTATATGTCTGAGTTTAAGGTGAGTTGTGCACACTATGGCTCAGCATAGAGATAACATTTTTCATTGTTTTTCATGTTCATCTTGTTGCATACTATTTCCTTCATTTCAACTTAGATGTACTCATGTACATTATATCTAGTCTAGATACATAGTAAAAGGAAATGTATCTAGAAAAGCCAAAACCTCTTACAATTTGGAACGGATGAAGTACCTATTATTCCATATATACTTGTTTTTGACTTTGAAATGCTATGATTGTATTGTAACCTGTCAATTTGGGTTCTTCTACACAACAATGCTCATTTCATGCATATAATGTACACTCAGGTTAGGTCCTCATTCGGATGGCAGAAGAACCTCAAGCTTGTTTACATGTGCAATCTGCCAATTAGACCTGGAGCCAAGTGAAGGCATTTCGGTGCATGCTGGATCGATCTTCTCTTCCAGCTCCAGGCCATGGGAAGGCCCATTCCTATGCTCGGACTGCCGTGACAAGAAGGATGCCATGGAAGGCAAACGACCTAGTGGTGTCAAGGTTCTGTAGTATACAGCAACCAATTACCATTGTAGCTACCTGAAAAATCCCACCTTCCTTTCCTTTCTTCATGAGGATCCTTTCAGGGTTTTACAAATTTTTCTTTAATTCTGGGAATTCGGATGATTTAGGGTGCATCTTATTTTGTTCTATCTTGCGAGGAACTAGCCAACTATGTAAGTAGCTGTTGGCAAAAGGAAATGTGAAGCGAGTGAATAGGGTATGCCTTCATTTTCCTTTCTCTTTTCCAGTCGGAATGGGCTGACTGTAACTCGCTGCTCGCGAGTAATGATAGCTAACCTATTCTTTATTTGTAACTATCTTGCCTTCCCCCTGCACCCCCACCCCCCGTAGAAAATGCACACGCATTTATAGGTGTTCATTTTTTCCGTTCTTGTTCGAGGCATTCTTGGTCGGTTAGGGTCTTGTCAGCAAAAGACTTATCTCTCACCTGTAAACTTTTGTAGTGTAATTTCTTGTGCGCAAGGACAATTTTTTTATTTTCATATCTGAATGATATTTAATTAAAATGTTTTCAGCCTTTGTTAGAGCATCTACAGGAGTCTTTTTATTCACTCTAAAGTTTTATTTGGATGATTACTTTAAAATATTTTTTTTTGTATCTTTCTATTCTCTAACTTCTCTATATCTTTTGGAATCAAACACCAAAAAGGAAGACATTAGTGTCCACGTAGAAATTTAGTTATTGCGCAGGACACACGACAAGCCTAGAAGATCTACTTAACTTCAGTGCAGGTCCTGTGGATTTTGAGGATCGTGGCTATGTCAGTCAGTTTGACGTAGGAAAGACAATTAGTTATTTAAGGTGGAACATGTCGTTGTGATCTAGACAGTTCCATGATCTAGTAGTTAGCCGATAAAGCAACTCATCGGCTAAGCTGATACTTAGCAATTTGAGAAGATGAAACAGTTGAAATGAGCTCCATCGGCTAGAAAGCTGATGACAGTAAAGTAGAGTCCATACAAAGATACTTCCTCATCCATACAAAGATACTTCCTCATCCCAAATTGTAAGTCATTCTAAGAATCTTGAAGATTCAAAACATGCCAAGTGTGACCAAAACTATAGAAAAAAATTACAGAGTTTTGTGGCATGAAATAGATATACTATGAAAATATAATTAATGAAAAACCTAATGATATTTAGTTAATATTATAAATGTTATTATTCTACCATATAAATTTGGTCAAACTTGAGATATTTTGACTCTCCAAGATTCTTGAAATGACTTATAATTTGGGATGGAGGGAGTATTAAATAAATTCAGGGATAAACTGATGCAAAAAAATAAGAATGAAAGCACAAATCATGGCATAGAATAAACATGATAGTCGTCGACTATAGAGCCGATGATAACTGAATATATCCATGTTCAAAAACAAAAGAATATATCCATGTATATGATAAATAAAGTATAAATTGATGGATATAAGGTATAACATACGATAAAACATGAAAGCATGGCTATCTGCTACAAAGCCGACACATTATAGTATGCAAACCATCCTCTGTTCTTCTATGAATAAATCAATAAACTAATTAGATCTAATCTAGCATCACTACCAATTGGATTAAACTGAGACAACATTGGCGGTCGGGTGATAAGTTAAAGCTTGAACATCTCCAATGGTTTGCCATTTGCACTTGCTATCCTTGTTTATTTGGCAAAAACTACAAATTTGATTCTCCAATAGTTTGCTAAAGGATTTGCCAAATTTTGAGGAGTTGCTATGCAGGGGTGCTCCATGCGTAAATTTGCACACACTCCGCGACTTGCCATCGCGCGAGGAAGCCCGAGCCGCCCCTTCTCCCGCGCTGCCTCGGAATTTTCCTAACTCCTTCCTGCTTGTGTTGCGATGGCTGGACGCGGAGGAGGAGGCAGCAAGAGCAGCAGCCTGTACGCGGTGCTGGGCGTGGCTAGCGACTGCTCTGATGCCGACCTGCGCAACACCTACCGCAAGCTCGCCATGGTCAGTGACCTCCTCCGTTTTATCTGCTTCCCTTTGTCCTGTCAGGCTGCTCTGTTTCGCTCAAAGATCCCAACTCTGCTGCTCTGCTCACTGGTGTGTAATAGTCCATGTTGGTGTTGGTGGGCAGAAATGGCACCCAGACAAGTGCGCTGGGAGCTCCGTCGGCAGCACGAACGTGGGCAAGGCCAGGTTTCGGAAGATCCAGGGAGCCTACGCCGGTAACCAATCTGCTTCACAAGTTGCGACAGTTCCAAATGGCAAACTATTGGAGATACAAGATTATTTCACTTATTACCATTTGTTTTAGCCACTTGCCAAAACACAAGATTTGGCAAGTGCAATTTGGCAAACTATTGGAGATGCTCTAAGCCAACAGATCTATTTATAGTTAAATAGACGGTTGAAAACACATAGACCAAGATTAAGATATAGTCGGCTGGTAAACTTAATCTAACGTCAAAATAGAGATAAACATGATGAGATAAACATGTCTACCAAGAAGTAGCTGAGATCTACATTACTCTTACTCCCAAGGATTGGAGTTGAGCCGGAAAGAGGTTGTATTGATTGTGTCTGTTTACAATAGCTGAGGTTTATATTTATACCATGGGCTGATACATAGTCCTAGTCAAATAAGACTAAACAATTCTTGTGCTTAAAATAAAATAATTTAATTTACATAAACTGGAATTCACAATTTTTCCTTCTAGTGGAGTCTGATTCCATTACGCCTTAGGTCGATGCTACTAACATTATGGCCTTCTGGATGCTTCTAAATTTCTCATGGCAGAGCCCAACTTCACGCTTGAGCTGATGTTGCTTGGCGCAGTAATTTCCGTGACTGAATCCAAAATTTGGCGTAAACTTGTGCCACCCAATTTCAGAATAAAATGTTTGTTTAGAAATTCTCTCCACTAATTATTATGCTCGCCAACCGCTCCTCTTGGCATGCGCATGTCACCTCGTTTTTTGAGCCAAATTACCTTTATATTCATCCTCACGCCTTCTTCTTCTTCTTCTTCTTATTCTTCTTCTTCACTTAGCCATTTTGTCCTTATCGCCGGCACCGCTATTCCTTGCACCGCCACACTGTCACTTCTCGCAAGGAGTATCATTAAGAGGGATTCAACCTCGACCAGATGTGATCTTGGAGTTCTTCATCTTCAATCTTCCATCAATGGCAACCTCGACCAATGTCCTAGAGGTATGTTCTTCTGACCCCTTTTCATGTCATTTTAATCTTTCTTCCAGGAATCTGAGATTCACAATCCCATTTCTCTTTTTACACTTTAGATTTAGATTCAATCCCATATTTTCCTCTAGGAACTAAGGGCAAACATCATGATTCTAACCGAAGCCAAATCAAATCTATATTTTTAGGCCCCAAGGACCCTATTGAGTTCATTAATTTAGAGACCCAGAGACTCGCCTTCAAAAGTCATCTGGTGGACTTAGCAGATTGGTCTGACCCAAAGACTAGTTTTTGTTCATGGCCCTCCTAGGTCAAAGGCTGGAGAAATTGGTACCGCCGTATAAATCAATGCGGCATAGATCAATGCATTAGTGGTAGATGTACAATATAATATAGGTATTACATACATCTGTATTTAAGGGGCGTCGCAACCACAACTTCACAGCCCTTCTGAATCCGTTCATTCTGCTCCGCGATCGTTTTGGGATTCTGGGAGCGACAACGAGTCCGATGACGACACTAATTCCGCATCGTCGCATTCAACTCCGGAGTTCATCAGGGATGCTTTGGAGGCGGGTTTCACAGTTCAACAGCTCGCTAAAGCGGAGCAAGCGTTGGCATCAGGTAATTCTCCATCCTTGGTTGATACAATTCTCCCCAAAATTATTGTGTCAACAATGACAAAGAAGAAAATGGTGGGAACTCCATGGGAGGGTTCCTTACCATTACCTAGAGTTTCTCCACCTTGCACCTTGGGAGATTGTTTAGCTTCGGCAACCTACCGGAATACCACTCGCGATGGTGCGTCCAGGTCACCGGCGAGACATGATCCATCAGGGCCGGGGAAGAGGTCAAATAGTTTTGAAATTCCGAGTAATCCAGCCAATTCAAAAAATAGTAATTTCGAATCCTAAGGCAACCAATCCTACTTTCTCTCCTCTCTCTGGTGCGCTGCCTCCGACTGGTAAAGCCACGGACGTGCCCACGAGTTCTGTGGAGGAGGTGTATCGGAGTAAGTCTATGCATCCTAAAAAATTAGATCGGATCTCTCTTGGGCTAGGCAAATTATTCGGGCCCACGAAAGGACTGTGTTCCCTATTCCAGCGCACAGGCACCAGAATCCATACTCGTACCTCACCTAAGCCACCGCCACAGTCTATTCCCTCAACTCCCCGTCGTTCGTTTGCCGACGTGGTGAGGGAGGGAAAACCTATGGTGATGCAAGGTGGGGGCAACGGTGGAGGCGGTGGGTATTGAGGAGATGAAAGAGGGGGTGCAGGTTTCAACTATGAGTTCCTCTCGGGTTTTGATCTAGGAATCGGGGTACATGGGGGTCGCGGGCGTAGATTTAGCCATCGTCCTTATGGTGGTGGCCGGCGAAATGGCTATGGTGGGGGGCATCACGGATACGGTGGAGGCTATAGAGGGTATGGAGGCTAGTGTTGACGGTCCTTAAATGCCAAATTCAACCGTCAACTAAACATGGAAAAGGATCAATATACACCAAACACCTAGAATTAGGGTTTTATGTGACAGAATTCTATGAGTTTTGGTGTTTCTCTATTTCTGCAGAGGGTTATCAGAAAATATGGAAGGAAGGCCCACACGTCGGGTTTACATCAAGATAATTACGTGTGCGGCAATTTTCCTTAACCTAGAAGAGTCCAGAAGCCACGGGAACGAACGGAACGAAAGGTCGGTTTGATCCGACCACCCACGTTCATTTGAGGGGGCTATATAAGCAAGACCTCTCCACCCCAGGAGAGGAGGAAAAATCATTATCAGAGGAAGCCATCAAAGTTAGGGTTTAGGAACTTCTCTCCCACAGAGAATTAGAATTAGCAACTCCTAATTCCTTCAAGTTCTATAGGATTGATTAGATAGAATTAGAGAAGTAGAGCCTAGCGCTCTGGATTTCGGATCTTCGTCAATAAAGATTTGTATTATTTCAAATCTTTCTCTACGACTTTATTCTAATTGCATTATGTCTATTTATTATGTTCTTAGTTTGCTCTAGTTCTATATTTGATATAGTTATGATTGATAATGACTTTATGTATAAGTTTGCAAAGCGCTTAGCTCTTGACACGTGGGAGCTAAGTGGTAGATCACATGTGGGCGTGGTGCTTAGATGTTATTTACCTGAAAATGTATCCTATTGGCCGGGTTGCGTGGTAGTTCGCGATGCTGACAAATTTGTTGATTCTTATATAGTTTGCCCTTCGTTAGTAGGACAGGCAGAATTTGTATTGCGAAGTAAGTCTTGCTATGTTCTGATTTACTTTAACAATGTTCCTTATACATGAATGAAGAGTCTTTTGTGCTATATATGATCTTGTAGATGCCTAAAGTAGATTGTGACTTAGTAGATAATAGATACTTAGAATCCATTCTCTTGCTAGTCTGACGTCACCTTACATTTTATGAGGAGTAGTCTATTTCTAATCGCTGTGTTATTTACCCATGAGCTTATATTTCATTATCTTTATTTTTATGGCTTACCCCCTGCCAAAGCAAGTGACTGTGTGATGAGTTTCTCATTAGTAATCA
>Ga0182004_10001941_pt1 | contig 15753 bp, 9 predicted proteins | sample Sormic07211540_1_FD_120479 | JGI IMG/M metagenome (GOLD analysis project Ga0182004, IMG submission 120479) | Endophyte microbial communities from Sorghum bicolor roots, Mead, Nebraska, USA - 072115-40_1 MetaG | ecosystem: Host-associated > Plants > Roots > Unclassified | place: USA: Nebraska...
CTATATTTACCGATTCACTGTCTGACGCGATAGATATCCATATTTAACGTCATAATATCTGACGCTAAAACCCTGCACAGCGTCACTCCATCTGACGCAAAAAACTTAAGTGGGTCCCACCTAGTCCATGAGCGCGCCCAGGCAGCTTTGAGTCCCACGCAAATTTTACGAGTGGCCCACAAAAATTGAGACCTAGCCCACTTTAGTATAGAAACCCTAGATAATTTTTACTGTCCCGCCGCTGGCCGCCCCATTCTCCCTCCCAATTCGCCTCAATCTACCCCCAAATCGTGTTCGTCTCCTCCCTCCTTCCAAATCGCACCGCCACATCTCCTTGCCCGACGCCCTCCCACCCCACGCCACCCACTGCCCACCCGACGTGGTGGATGCCCGCCGGCCATCCCTCCTCCCGCGACATCTCCGCTCGTGACTTGCCCGTGCGGCACTCGCGGCCTATCCTTGCTGCGTCGTCTGTGCGAGAGGGAGACCAGCTGCCGCCGTTGTCTGTGTTCATCCCACACTTACTACGCCTGCAGAAGTCTGACGCTATATGTTTTTAATGTCAGACCGCATGATGTTGTAGCGGCTTTCAGCGTCAGATCAGCCGACGCCAAATCTGGTGTTGTGGGCTAGTGTACTCCACAAGCATAGCATGAGAATTCATGAAGCTCAAAAGGCTAGACCAGGTTTACTGCATAAGCATTTTAGTAGGTCAATATTTTATCATTAATCATTATCAAGTTATGCTTAAGCTCTCAAATAACCCACATGATTACATAATAATAACAACGTTAACCATCACGGTTAACACCATTACCATCACGGCTTAACCACATTAATCATCATGATTAATGCGTCATCAATTCATAAGTCATCCCCCATAACCATTAGTGCCCAACTATTCTATAAGGGTCCAAGGCCACTCATGTTCGAGAGCACGACTAGTATACTAGTTTGATCAAACTCTACACAGAGATGTGCACTTTTCACGCAAGTCGTGTTACCCATATGCCTGGGGTTTGCAAGACCCACTAACACTCCCAAGGTGAGCAAACAGGGTACACTATGAAGCCTTTCATAAGCCTCGTCTAACTAGTTAGGGCCACGAGGTTTCCTCAGTAGGCAGATATAGATATTCTATGGCACATTTCCATCATGGCTATACTCATAGGAACAGAAGTGGCTCTATACCCAAAGTGGCAAGCCCCTCTTGTGCCCTTTCGGGTAACCTCTAACCAATTAGATGAGGTCCTACTACTAAGCTAAAGTCAGAGCTATATAACCCTCACAGTTGCACTGTATGTCCCGGATGGTCGCTTACAGAGAAATCCTTACGGAGGGCCTAGGACAACATGACCAACAGTCATTTGTACCATAGCCCTAAGTTCCATTAATTATAATCATGTTATATCAGTTAAACCATGGTTCCGTAACTAGAGTATAGATCATATATGTAACGTTAGAGCACTAGCATGTCTACCCATATGCAATAAAACCATTAGGTAACAAGGTGATTGTCATCAACAACTAGGATGTCCTTATAGTTTACAATATTAAACACATGCAGTGCGAAATGCTTAAAATGAGTAGGACATCAAGGTAAGCTCATGCTATACTTCCCTTAGTTCACGAACTCCTACTGGTCTTGCTGGTCCACATAGAACTCCGACTCCCAAAAACTCCTCACCTGCTGAACTCGATCAACACATCAAAATCAACACGCATTCCAAGATAGACATGTAAGAAAGCAATTCCTAAGGTTAGAACAGTACACCAGAAGTAAAAAAATTTTAATAAAAGTTTTCTAAAATCATCTACGTGTTGTTACGATCACGTCAACGCGAAATTCACATAAAACCGAGTTACGACGCGAAATCTACGCCTTAAATGGGACATTAAAAGCAATCTACGGACACGTAATTATCTAGGGAATCTAACAATGGTGAACCTAGACAACAGTGGCACCAACACGAAGCTTATAAATTTACAAAACTAACGCAACTTGAACAGGTCAAATCAGAGCTAAAACAATGATTTTATAAGCAAAATAGTGCAGTGGCAGAACTATAATTACTTCAAAGATTAAATGATTTTAAATAAATAAAGAAAATTTAGGAAATCCTCTGACCGGGGACTGCGTGCACGATTTTGAAATACTTTAGGGACTCTGTAGCAAAAATACCCGCGAAGGGGTATCAGGCGATTCTGGCCATCGGATTAGAGATGGACGGCCAGGATTACAAGATGAAGAATAGAGAGAGATGGAAAGGCACGGGCATCGCAGGAGGAAGAGGAGACGGCGGCCAGCATGTCGGCGATGTGAAGCACTCCAGCCTGACTCGATAGGGTGCTACGGTGTACGGTTTTCAAATCCAAGAGCACCGAGAGAGAGAGAGAGAGAGAGAGAGAGAAGAGATGGTGAGTCCATCCCTAACCCTTTTGCGGACAGGGGTGAGCCCGCGCGGCATGCTCCTTGGCTGGTGGCCATGGAGCTCGTCGAAGCTCGCGGCTAGGACGCTAGGAGGCGGGGAAGGTGTGGAGCTCACCAGCGCAAAGAATGGGAGCGTAAATGGCTCGATTCGACAGCATGGTGCGCGGTAGGGTCAGTGGCGGTTCTAGTGGTGGTTGTTGTGCACGCAGCAAGCGGGAGTAGAGGCAAACTGAGAGCAAAATGGGGTGGTGTTGACACTTGTTAACTTACAAAATTTGTTAGCATATATTTCTCCACCAGATATAAATATCTACTAGAATAGGGTTACCACTGACAATTTCCACAAGTTTTGCATATTCTGTGTTTTCCAGAAATTATTTCAGAAAGAGCTGAAAAGAGGGATTTAAGTGCTAATCAGCCACGAAACTTATCCGCGATGGAAGGATGACACCAGAGGAATTAGAAACACTCTAGAAGACAACCGACGCAATGAGGGAGCTAGTAGCCGCCAGGTGGGGCCGGCCAGCCCCACCCTAGCGCCGGCTGGCCCCCTATGGTTAGGGTTTGCTCCCCCCTTCCGAAAGCTTCCTCCACCACCTTTGAGGAGCCATCTCGACCACTTGTTAAGTCGGTTTGATCCAACGGTGCGTGTCCATCTCACTAGGCTATAAATAGAAGGCTAGACCCCCTGGAGGAGGCTAGATCAAGAGATGAAGAGTCAAAGCATTAGATAGAGATCCACTAGATCTAGGCTAGCAATCAAGATAGAGATTAGAGAGATAGAGTAGAGGAGTAGAGATTCAAAGGAGTCTCAGCCTGTCGGAGCTTCCTCAGGAGCTGTAGTCGTCTGGATTTGGCTCCCTCGCTCGGAGCTACGTTCTGAGGTACCCTTCTAATTCTAGTATGCAACTTGTTTGTATTGATTATTTGGTTTGCAACTCATATTATATTGAGTACTACGATTTGGGTAGCTCCTAGGTCGTAGAAGTGATCATTTTCCTCTACCTTTCATTGTTGAGATGCTAGAGCGTTTAGCCAATCATTCTTTCTTTTGTTTCCTTGATGGTTATTGAGGATATCACCAAATCTCTATCCACCCTGATGATCAAAGCAAAACCACATTTACATGTCCTTATGGAACTTACGCTTATCGTAGAATGTCTTTTGGATTATGTAATGCACCCGCTTTTTTTTAAAGATACATGATGTCTATATTTTCTAATATGATAGAAAAAATTGTTGAAGTTTTTATAGATGGCTTTTTAGTTTATGGAAAAACTTTTGATGACTGTTTAGAAAATTTAGATAAGGTTTTGCAAAGATGTGAAGAAAAACACTTAGTCCTCAATTGGGAGAAATATCATTTTATGGTTAGAGAAGGAATAGTGTTAGGACACTTAGTGTCAGAAAGAGGTATAGAGGTAGATAAAGCTAAAATTGAAGTAACTAAACAGCTACCTCCACCCGTTAATATAAAAGGAATTCGAAGCTTTCTTGGTCATTGTGGTTTTTATCGTAGATTTCTAAGAAATTTCTCACAAATTGCTAGGCCAATGACTAGATTGTTAGCTAAGGATGTACCTTTTGAATTTGATGATGAATGCTTAGAATCATTTAATATTCTTAAAGAAGCACTTACATCAGCACCAATCATTCAACCCCTGATTGGTCTTTACCTTTCGAAATTATATGTGATGCTACTGATTATGTTGTAGGCACAGTCTTATGACAAACAAAAGATAAAATACATCATGCAATTGCTTATGCTAGCAAAAACAATGACAGAAGCACAATTAAATTATGCAACTACTGAAAAAAAACTTTTAGCTATTGTTTTTGCTATTGATAAATTTAGGTCTTACTTAGTTGGAGCTAAAATAATTGTTTATTCTGACCATGCTGCTCTTAAATATTTGCTCACTAAGAAAGATGCTAAACCACGATTGATAAGATGGATTCTATTACTTCAAGAATTTGATTTGGAAATTAAAGATAGAAAAGGAATAAAAAATTCTGTTGCTGATCATTTGTCTAGGATGTATTTTAAAGAACCTCAGAAATTACCTGTTAATGACTCATTAATAGATGACATGCTGTTTAAAGTGACCAAGACAGATCCTTGGTACGTGAATATTGTCAATTTTATGGTTGTAGGATACGTACCACCAGGAGAAAATAAGAGAAAACTCATTTATGAAAGTCGTCTCCACATATGGGATCCACCCTATCTCTTTCGGGTATGCTCATATGGTTTGCTTAAAAGATGTGTACCAGTTGAGGAGGGCATGTAGATCATTCAAAAATGTCATTCATCACCATATGAAGGTCATTATGGGGTATTCCGTACTCATGCAAAAATTTGGCAGAGCGGTTTCTTCTGGCCAACGATGTACGAAGACACCAAAGATTTCATCCGAAGATGTGGGGCATGTCAGAGGCACGGAAATATCAATACTAGAGATGCTATGCCACTCACCAATAATCTTCAGATAGAGCTCTTTGATGTTTGGGGAACTGATTACATGGGACCATTTGTGAAATCACAGAATTATGAGTACATTTTGGTGGCGGTTGACTATGTATCCAAGTGGGTAGAAGCCATGCCATGCAAAAAGGTTGATTCAAGACACTTAGAGAGGATGTTTGAAGAGGTTATATTTTCGAGGTTTGGAACACCTAGGATGGTTATAAGTGATGGAGGGACACATTTCACTGATAAAAAGTTTCACTCATACCTACAAGCTCATGGAATACGACATAATGTCACTACTCCATATCATCCTCAGACAAGTGGCTAGGTAGAAACATCAAATAAACAAATCAAAAACATTCTCAAGAAGACAGTAAATGAGATGGGAACTTTATGGAAGGATCAGTTACCAAATGCACTATGGGCATATCGGACAGCTTATAAAACACCTTTGGGTATGTCACCATATCAATTGGTATATGGTAAGACCTGTCACTTGGCAGTTGAACTAGAACATAAAGCTCACTGGGCTATCAAAAGATGGAATATGGATTTCGAAGCCGCTGGAGAGAAAAGAAAGATGTAATTATCAGAACTGAAAGAATGGAGAGAAAAGGCATATCACAATTCGAAGATCTACAAAGAATGAACAAAGAGATGGCATGACAAAAGGATCAAGAAGAAGGAATTTGCACCAGGAAATAAGGTATTACTTTTTAATTCTAGGTTCAAATTGTTCGGGCTTGGAAAATTGAGGAGCAAGTGGAAAGGACACTTCACCGTCGTGAATTCACCACACGGAGCAGTAACTCTACAATCAAACGAAGGTACGTTATTCAAGGTAAATGGACACTGACTTAAGCTTTATTTAGAACCAATTGATTCAGGAGTAGTTGATGAAATAGATTTTATCCACTTACCAATATATTAAGCTTTATTTATTCCGGTACAAAAATTTATCCGAGAATGCATCTAACAGAAAATAAGAAGGTCTAAAGACACCATGCAGAAGGGCACCCGAAGTGGACCCCTGGTGGGGCCGGCCGGCGTCTATGTGGGGCCGGTCGGCGCCCCCATGTCGCCCCTCGTTCCGACTCTTGTTCCCTGTTCTTCTACACTCTTCCTACAAATATTTACGCATAATCCAATCGTAATCGGATATTCTTTCGTACGGATCCCGTAGAGCATAGAATCCGTCCTCATCCTGTCTCCTGAAAATCCATATAAATACATACCTAGACCCCCCCCTCAATAGTATCCCATAACCAGCCACCTCTTTCCCCAGAGAAGCTCTCCAATCTATATCTATTAGCAATGGCGGACAAGACAGTCGTCTCCTACGGCGTGGACTTCGACAACATCCCCAGCGATGACTCGAAGGCCCTCGTCCTCGCACAGCCGAAGCCTCTCGCCGTTGTGCCGCCGAAGCACGTCGCTACAGTACCCCAACATCATAAGCAAGCCTACTACGTACAAGAACCATCTGATCTTCCTCCTACAAGGCTACTGCTTCAAGGAAGTGCTAAGGGGAAGCAGATCGCTATCCCCAAGTGTACTCCGCTTTTTCAACCTACAGAGAATGAATGGCTCTTGTCGGTCCAAACCGACAAGAACGGGAAGCTGATATGTGCCAAGTACACCAGCGCTCGTCCGGTTATCCAAGGAGTACGTGCAAACCCTAATGAAGTGTTCTACACTGAGCATATTGCACCTAAGCCCAAGCCCAAGAGGAAGAGAGCAACATCAGCATTAGCACTGGAAAAAGTTCCCAAGCCGCCAGCTCCTACGCCTAGTTAGTTGGTTCGTGGCCATGGGCAACAGTAATGCGTTTCGTCGAACCACGATCCGCGCCAGTCATCTTACACTAGTGACGCGTTTTAATTCCAAGTCACTAATTAAGATGTCTTTTTTGCCATGTTTTGGCATAGTGATCTTGTAAGTAAATACTACAAGTACAACAAAAAGGGAAACGATCACATGTTCAGTTTAGTTCTGTTTTTAATCTTCCGTGCAGAATTCAATCTTGAATGGGTGATTGCAATCAGACAAGTGTGTATGGTCCAGAAATCTAGATACCAGTAACAAGGTAATTGACTAGCAAACTCTGTGCTCAATAATCAATGCAACAGCATGAAAATTTCTATTATCGCTGAAAAGTCGCAGTCGTCCCCTGTGTCCACAATTTAAGAAACCACATAAATACATTCCTATTTTTCTCAAGCCACAATTCAGAAGTCAGAAGTGTACCACAGACTACCTGGTATTTCATTGGCAAGCAAAAATGCACCCATAGCAGATAAAAAACAGAGCATGCAGAGGGCTGGTTTTATCCAGCTATTAGTTATTTAGGTAGTGCCACAACTGAATCACATGAACTAATAGCTGGAGCTATGTCCTTGCCTGCATCTACATGGATAACACCTATGAAATGAAACGATCACTCATATATAATTGCAGTTCAGTATACATCAAATCTGCATCTAAGGTACAAAGCAGCTAAGCATGGCCAGACATGAAGCCCTTTGTCATATGGGTAGATATGAGGTGACATGCTATCTCTTCATGGCCTCTAAGTTGTAAATAATAAGTACAATTTAAGCGCCTTTGAGTTGCAAGCCACAGGCTGAAGCACCGGTTACACTAAATTGAACGTTCAGTACACGAGATCTACGGCTACAGGTCGGTATGATTGCTTGATTTATTTGTCCAATGCAAAGGGTTTCTTTATAAATTATTGCATTCATTTGAGATGCTGTGTCAATATTTCAAGAAAAATCCATCGGTAGTTTCTTAACAACATTGTTTGAGGCCATGGGATAGACCCAACCGAAACTAGCAGAGCAAAGATATGTCTACTCAAGAAGAATGGAACCCATATTAGCCCATTCCATTAGTTCCTCTCAGCCCATACCTATGTGATTCTTCTGAGACTCCGCTCAATACAAACGGAGACCAAGTTTTTGGGCAGGGCCTAATTTCTGCTGCCTCTGTTAATTAGTGGCCAGCAAGCAAACGAGGCCCATGCATGGATCTCAAGCAAATTAGGCCCATCTATCGCCTCATCCATACCTATATACATACAATAAATAAAGTTCAGAAAGAGGTATCCTAGAACAAGGCAATGTGTGACTGACAGATTCAGAAATCAGATAAGAACAGTATATGTATGTATGCATGTATGAGCTAGCTAGCTTCACTTTAGCAAAAGACTAGTTTCTAAGTGCTGCCCAAACGTCTGGCCAAAGATTCCACTCGTGCATGTTCTTCCGACAAGCTTTGGAGCCGCTTGATTAGATTACATTTTTTTCTAGCACAGATTAAAGATGGCGACGGCTCCGTGTCACACCAAAAAGCGATCATACGTGCTCCTTCTGTACACGACAACAAGCAAACATAATTAAATCAAGCAGATATCACAATCATAATTGTGCAGCTACTTAGGCCAGGAATTTTAAAGTTCTACAACATAATCACTATATATATTGTAATATCTATCTAGCTAGTTTTACTAGCTAGGCACTCCTGGTCTGTGCCACATCTTTAAATGGTCTCTGAAAGCATCCACAATTGATATCTATACATATACACTGAAAAGTCTTCCAAAAAAAAATTCAACGGGAATTAGCTTAATTAACACTCGGGTAACATTCGAGTCAGCAAGGATTTGTCAGATACATACCATGTGAGACCATTCTTGTGCTCCCCTGTCCTTCCCTAGCCAATCACCAACTTTTCCTCCGGCACCGGTGGTGCCGTCACCACACCGCCCCATGCTTGCCTCGTCAGTCTGGTCGAGCTATCATTTATGCTACAAACATTAGTACAGATAACTTTAATTACAACTACCTTCAAAAACATATATTTATAGACAGCTAGAAATCTCAGCCGCCTCTAAAAATAACTTTAATTACAACTACCTTCAAAAACATATATTTATAGACAGCTAGAAATCTCAGCCGCCTCTAAAAATATGTGTCATCGTCTAGAAATTGGTTTCTTTAGAGGTGACGGGAAAAATAACTGTCTTTGAAAATGTATTTGTAAAGATGGCTTGATTAGTGGGAACCAATGAAGATCTCTATAAGAACGGTTGTTAATCGAGCCACCTCTGCCCTAAAAAGATTCCATTGCTGGAAATATGTGTTAGTGCTCCTCCCCAGAGTGGAAACCCTTTCACTCGTTATTTGAGAGCTCTTCAAGATTTCAGTAAGATGTGCATAAAGGTAATATTGATCTGAGTTAGGTGTACACGCGTGCATATTCTTTGTTTCGATCGATCGATCAAATTATAGGTTGGTGCTAGTAGGTAGGCGATGATATGCATGATCGTGCTGTTGTTCGCTTTGGACTGTTTGTCCCTCGACGTTGTCACTCACGGCCGCGCAGTCCGGACCCTGATTTGATTATATTAACTAACTAGGTAGGCACAGACGATGCTGCTACTTATAATTATATTTATTATATAGTTGTTTAGTTCACCCTAAAAACAAAAAAAAAATCAAGATTTCTTGTCACATCGAATCTTGCGGCACATGCATAGAGTATTAAATATAAATGTTACTCTATAATTGGATAATTTTTGTCAAATAAAAACGAAAGTACTATAGTGTCAAAATTCAAAAAATTTTGGATCTAAACAAGGCCAAGTTGGAGAGAGATTATTCAATGGATTTAGTCGCCCGTGTAATCGTGTTCAAGGACGAGGGATATGTGTAAATAAATCTGTAGCATCTTTCCCCGCTTGTCTCGTTGTGATGGATCCACTTCCAGACTGGCTGATTGAATTGAATAGCAGGTTCCACGCAATCATTACTTTCAACTGGTGCACGCTTGGGTTGGGTTTGGTTGGGCCATGTTTGTTTGTTTGTTTGGTTGTTTCATTCTTCGGCGCTCCTCATCGCTTCATAGAAAAAAAGCTATCATCTACTAGTACTGTATTAAAAATCCAAACACAACACACGGCTGGGGGGGTTTTCCGAGTTGGCCAGGTTGGGGATGATAGATGGCTCAAGCGTCGAGAGGCTGCGCTGTGTGTAGTGGACCACGGTAGCAACGGTCGCAGGGAAAACAGAGAAGCAGGTGAGGTAGAATGAAGCGGCAGCTAAATCACAGTTGTACACTGACTCACATATGCATGCTTGGGTCTACAGCTTCCCTTTGATGTGATTTAGGTTTAGGTATTGCATACATCTGTCCCATAAAAAGAGTCAACATAGGACTGTGGTACCGATCAAACTCCCTAAAGTTTAATTATGTTTCTAGAAAAATATTAGCAATATTTCTATCTACAAATAAGTTTATTATACAAATATATTCGTATTGATCCGATAATACTAAATTAAATATTAATATTTACTTATATATTTGGTTAAAGTTAAAAATAACAAACTTTTGGGAAAGCAAGAATGGCACTTTTTATGGGGCAGATGGAGTACGTCTTACTCCTTGTGGACAAATTTATAAGACGCATATGTTGAAATTTATATGGGCCCATTCCCCTAAGTTTTTGTATGCAGAAATTCTAATAAGTATGACAAATTTGTATAGGCTAGTTTCTCTTCCACCAATCATACATTCTAGTTTCGATCCCGGTATATGTAGTATGATCTGTTTTATTTATCTAGAACTATTTACTGTGTCATGCATTCTAGTTTATGAAAAATAGCATGCTTTATTTAAGTAGTACTGAATTATGCCTTTATTGCCTCTATCATGATTTGTATTTAGAATATAATTTTGCAAATGCCTAGTTTCTCCAACAATCAAAAAACTTAATAATAGGCTATGTGCTAGTTTAACAATAGATGGATTTGCCAATGCACGGAGGATGGAAAAGTTTTCCGCTGTCCAATTCAAGAGCTGACAAGTTAAGGCCATGCTCTATCTTATGGCTGTGTATTTGTTTGAATAGTATTGGCAGGCTAGAACATTACTAGAGAACTAACTTTCGGTTTTTGGCATTAGTCCCGGTTGGGCTGGGAACCACCAACCGGGACTAGAATTCTCTACTCAACGGATAGTGCAGCAGGAGACACCTATTCCCGGTCTGTGGTTCAAACCGAGACTAAATGTCGCCTTTCGATCCCGGTTGGAATCACCAAACCAAATGTTCCACTGGCCTTTTTGGATCCAACCGGGACTAGAGATTGATCCTTTAATCCCGGTAGGCTCCACCAACCAGGACTAAATGTCTCCACTATATATACACTTCCGCGTCCCCCCAACTTGAGACATCAGTTTTAATTATTTGGTCTGTATTAGTCCATATGTTGCATGGGGGTAGCAAGTTCTTGCTCTTGGACGCCGGCTGGCTCTTGAGAAGATTTTCAATCTTCCATCCATTCTACTTTCTAAAGATTCACAACTTTATCTTCTAATTTTTCATTACTAATAATGTAGATCATTTTATGGTTTAGTAACAAATAGAGAAATATATGGTTTTTTAATTAGGAATAACAATGGTGGATTTTATTTTTATTTATACATCACTTGTACACAGCCTTAAACACTTGTAGTTTTCTAGAACTTTGTTAGCAACAAGTAGGTTGTAAAATGGTTGTAAAATATTTAAGTTTATTTGGCATGCAAATATATATTTTGACACATTTTTATATGTTACTCTAATATATTGCATGGTACATTTATATAGGGAGTGTATATTTATTTAGCTGTTTTCAGTTTTTTTTAGTTACAGTGAATGGTGGCGGACTTCCCCAGCTACAGGAACCAAGTTTCCACAATGGCGATCTTTCATTCGTGCCACGGCCAGATGGTCATTCCGCGTCATCCAGACTCATCATTAGAAATATTTTAACTTTTGCATGATAATATAATTTTTGCAAATATACATTCATTCATAATATGATTGTTGCATATGTACAGACTATATCCTAGGTCAACTGGAATCAGCACTATGCCTTCTCGGGTTGTAGGATATCTTCGAGACGACAACATGTGATGTCGTGAATGATGAAGATAGTGAGCTATGGACGTGTAATCTTGCCCTTGACATCCACATTAGGTAGAATCAAGATGTGCGCCAAGATATCATGCAGAATGCATGACAGATGCCAACCATGAGAGGCTCCCAGATCGATATCGTGCTACTTTATTTACAAAATTATAGGCAATTGAGTGGATTGGCTACCATATGCCTGATTTCTCGTCCTTGAAGGTAGAAGCTAGCTTTGCCACGAGTAAGTGAAAGGCATGCAAGATTCAACAAAATGGATGTCGTAAGTCATGTATGATATTAGAGTCATGTTTATTTATTCTTATTATTATATGAGTGTTTTTCTGATATTTTTATTTGTTCAGTTGCAGAATTTGCTCTACGATTTCACGTATGCTGCAAGTGGCATTGTAGCCCATTCTTATGCTATTGAGTGATTGGGGTACAGTTGGGACTATGTGGAAGACCTAGGACAGAAGACAACAGCTGGTATCTAGCTTTGAAATCTTCTAAACCGGACAATGTATGTAGTGGGTTATGATTAGAAATATGCCGACGAATGGCCAACATTCGTTATGGAAGGATTTTAGGAAAAGCTGATTGTTGGCGGTAGTTATGACATAAATTTACACCTTCAAAACACCGTCAACAGCCTCCGTTTGGAAGGAACATAGGCATATAATAAATATATTTTATCCAATAACAAGTTCCACATGTCCATGAAGTATTTGATGCAGACATACAAGAAATGGTGACTAATGGGTCAGTGAGACCCACCTAGTGGGGTCGCCCAACCCCCTATAGGGCTCACCAGCCTCCTAAACTGGCCATGATCCATAGGAAACACTCCAGAGTTGTTCTTCACCCTTGGATGGAGTGTGTGTTTTCTCTCAACGCCTCATATTCAGCTCACATGGATCCATGAGCCCACAAAGGAAGCAAACAAGCCAACCCAAGGCCAAACCAAGTTCCACCACACTCTATGATAGGTGGGCCGTGCTTCTAGAAGGAGGGAGGCCCCACCTTCCATAGGGGGTCGGCCGACCCCTCCATGGTGGCCCAGGGGCGTCCTCCCCCTTCCACCGCTATTTGCATGCCTCCATGCAAAGAAGCACATGCTGAATTAAAGAAGCACATGCTGAATTCTTCTCCACCATTGATTTAAAGGAGGTTACGAAGGGCTCTCATCCGTCATCACGCAGATCGATGATGTGGCAGTGGAGTAGCCCCTACTCCACCTCCCCTATAAATACCCCCCATAGGCCTTCACTTTAGAGCATGTATCTTAGGAAGAAAAGACTATCTTAGTAGCTTTAGTGCAAGAGGAAGGGAAGGGAATGAGGAGCTTCCAAGGAGGAGTCCTGGCCTAATGCGAATCATCTTCAAGGTGCGCCTCAGCAGATGCGAATCTTAAGTTTTACATTTGAGTCCTTCTAGTACTTTATATTCTGGCTTAGTATTTTGGGTGCACTATTTTCTTACTTGGTGCATTGCTGTACTAGTTAGAGTGCTCGAGCTTTATCTAAGCTTCGAGTAGTGAGATTAGTTTAGACGTGGTGTCTAGACTATACCTCACCCTTGTGAGCTCCCTGTCGCACTATGTAGACGCCTAGCGAAGAGTGATATTCTTTGCTAGGATTTAGAGTTCCTCGCATATGTTGGAGGCAAGTTTCCAAATAATATCAAGGTGTGTATAGTAGCCGCCTTAGTAGGGGTTATTGAAAGGTCCTATTATGGCTAGAGGGGGGTGAATAGCCTATTAAAAATTCTACAAACTCACTAGAGCAAGAGGTTAGTAAACAACAAAGCGAAGCTTTTTGCTCTAGCTCTAATGGGGTGTTTGCAAGCCACCTATCCAACAATTCTAGTTGATATGATCACTAAGCACACAAGAGCTATGTCTCTACTTACACTAGAAAGCCACCTAAAGTTTCTATACAAGTAAGTAAGCTACTCTAGTTTGCAGGAATGTAAGAGAGAGAGTTTGACCTTTATACCGCCGCGTAGAGGGGATGAACCAATCACAATAGTATGAAGTCCAATCACCGGAAGAAATCCAATGAACAAACACAATGGAGACACACAATTTTCTCCCGAGGTTCACGTGCTTGCCGGCACGCTACGTCCCCATTGTGTTGACCAACACTTGGTGGTTCGGCGGCTAAGATGTGTAGCATGAACCTCATCCTCACTAGGACACCACAAGAACCTACCCACAAGTGAGGTAGCTCAATGATACGAGCAATACACTAGAGTTACCTTTTGGCTCTCCGCTAGGGAAGGTACAAGACCCCTCACAATCACCACGAGACGGCTACGAACAATCACCGACTCGTGCCAAAGCTCCTCCGCAGCTCCAAGCCGTCTAGGTGGCGGCAACCACCAAGAGTAACAAGCAAACCCGCTGCTCAACGATCAGTAGTGCCACTAGATGCTCAAACTCTAAGCAAATGCATCTAGGATCTCTCCCAATCTCACTTTGGATGATCAAAACTTGAACAAGATGAGTGGGATGTGTGGGAGTATGCTCACAAGATGTATCAACAAGTTAGAGAGTCAAGAGAGTGAGCATGAACCAGCCAAGACATATTTATAGAAACCCCCTCAAAGAAATAGCCGTTGGCCACTTTCATTGGGTTGCAGTCGTGCACACCGAACGCGTCCGGTATCAACCAGGACAGCGTCCGGTGCTCTCGACCGTTTGAAAACTGACCATTGCCGCCAACTGTGACAAGGCACCAGACTCTCAACTTTGAACACACCGGACGGTCTTGGGTGGGACCGGACGAAAACTCAGAGAGCTTCGCAAAGAGTCACAGCACCGGACTCACACCTCGGATGCGTCTGGTGTCACATCAGACGCGTCCGGTGTAGCACCGAACTTAAACCCAGAGAGCCCTACAAACTGAGCTCGCACTGGACACTCATCTCGGACACGTCCGGTGTCACATCGGACGCGTCCGGTGTAGCACCAGACGCGTCCGGTCCACACCGGACGCAAACTCAGAAACTTCTTGAGACAACGTTCTCACCTGACTCTCTACACCAGACTCTAAGATGTTACTATTCCTAAGTCTGATGCCTCATAGAAAACCTTCAAAGGTAGATTTAGCAGCTGAACTTCATCCTATCCTTTTTCAACTCATTCCCTTGCTTCCATGTGCCAACACAAGAGTGTCACAACACTTGTGCATGTGTGTGAGCTTTTCATAAACATTTTCAAGGGTTAATTGATTAGTTCACTAGGTCCTAATGCATATGCAAGGAATCCAATCACCTAGTGGCACTTAGATAACCGTTTTCACCACGAGATTATCCCACTTAATAGTACGGCTATCTATCCTAAATGTGATCACACCCTTATGGTGTCTTGATCACCAAAACCAAATCCCTAAGCAATACCTTTGCCTTGATCTCCATAGGGTTTTGTTTTTCTCTTTCTTCTTTTCAAAGTTGAGCACTTGATCATCTTGTGGTCATCACCATCATCGCTATGATCATTACTTACTCCATCACTTGGCATGTACTAACCTTATTAAGTGTACACACACTTAGTATAGAGTTAATACTAGGGTTTCATCAATTATCCAAAACAAAACTAGGGCTTTCAATCTCCCTATTTTTGGTAATTGATAACAACCCTTTTTACAAAGATTTTCAATAAAATTTTTCTTGGATTCATGTTGCTTGCCCAAGCATTTCACCATGTGCAAAGGTTATGAACAAGTTTCATAAACCCAAATTGGTAGCAATTGCTCTCCCTACATATGTGCTAAAAGTTTGGATTTGAAAGCTTGCACATATGTTTGAATAGGAAATATAGGAGTCAATTTCTACCAAATGATGCTAAGGTGTAAAGAATGGACCTTTGAAGCGTGATACCAATCGGAGTTGCCAATA
>Ga0182004_10001942_pt1 | contig 15752 bp, 17 predicted proteins | sample Sormic07211540_1_FD_120479 | JGI IMG/M metagenome (GOLD analysis project Ga0182004, IMG submission 120479) | Endophyte microbial communities from Sorghum bicolor roots, Mead, Nebraska, USA - 072115-40_1 MetaG | ecosystem: Host-associated > Plants > Roots > Unclassified | place: USA: Nebraska...
TAGATAAACACCAAAGCTCATGGAATTCTGTCAGATAAAACCCTAATTCTAGATGTTTGGTGCATATTGATCCTTTTCCATGTTTAGTTGATGGTTAAATTTAGTACTTAAGGACCATCAACAACAGCAGCCTGAACATCATTTACCTTGAGACTCTCGACCTCCTAGGAGTCAAGAGGTCGCAGCTCAAGCCGAGCGCATGGGGCTTCCATGGAGTCGTGCCCAGGAAGAAAGCCCTCCCCGTCGGCCGCATCGACCTCCCTGTCTACTTCGGCACAACCACGAACTTCATGAAGGAGATCCTCACTTTTGAGGTGGTTGGGTTTCATGGCACCTACAATGCTATCATCGGTCGACCTGGTTATGCCCAGTTCATGGCGGTCCCCAACTATACCTACCTGAAGCTCAAGATGTCGGGTCCTAAGGGCGTCATCACTATCGGCTCCTCCTACGAGCACGCATACGACCGCGACATCGAGCATGGAGAGGCCATCGAGGACTCCACCCAGCTGGCATAGACACCATGTCTATACTAAAGAATACTACTCTAATTACCATGAATAACTAGAGCACTCAATACGAGTGGAGATCCTATGCAAAGATATAACAACTACACTAATCATAAGTATAAAAGCATAAAGTAAATAGAGAAGATAATATATTAAAGCATAAGTCTTACAAAGAATAAATATAAAGACATAACCTAAGTCTGAAGAAGACTCTTCTAGAACCAAAGCATATCTTCGCTCTCTCTAACTCCTTGCTATAACTAATCTACTACATTGGAATATTTAGCCCTAATTCTCTAGAAAAGAGAGGTCATCCATTCAAGGGATGCCTCTACAACTCATAATGATGGTTCTCTCCAATAGGGGGGTCAGGCTTGTATTTATAGCACTTTAAGAAGAACCACAAGCCTTGGATCAAACTGACCTTGAGAGACGGCCAAGATTACTCCTCAAAGGCGGTGGAGGCAGGATCCGCGTGGTAGAACATGATTGGTGGAGATGCTTAGGCACCTGCCCCTATCCCTTGGGCGGCTGCCCCTGGTTAGCTTCCAGGTGGGCCCTCTTTGCAAGGTTGATAGATCTTTTCGTTACCTTTCCAAAAAGTCCTGGATCACTCAAAACGGATTCCGGATGAGGGAGACATGCCCAATTTACTCAGGAGTGCTCTAGAAGCCCATTTGCAATCTTCTGGAAGGCGTAACTTTGTCGTGTGGACTCCGATTTGGGTGAATCAAAACTCTATTTCATATGTCTCGATGAGCACTTCTCAATGGTGCACTCCAATTCATCACTTGAGATACTTCTATTAGGTGATTCTAGTCCTTTTCCAGTTTAACCCCTATTAAACATAGATTCACCAAAACTCGTGGAGCTTTTTAGTTTCAAACCCTACATTTATGCTCTGTGGTTCATATCATGTCATATCAAGCAATAACTAATGGATAGAAATGAACATTAGTGACCATCAGTAGTCATCTCCTAGCGATGGCGTGGTCCTTCAATGGAGAGACAGGACAGCGGTGGCAAAAGATGAAGTGTTGGCGTAGCATGAGCGTAGGACTAAGGATGGCTTGGCACAATCTCATTTGGTAGCATGACAATGAGATCCTTCACTGGGATGATGGCGAGAGGCTTTGGCTGGGCGACGACGATGGCCATCGAGTTGTCGAAGCGGAAAAGCTCGTTGGCATCAATCTCGGTGTGGCTAGCCATTGGAAGTTAGGCAAGAAGAGATTTGGTTGCTGCTAGAAAAGGTTTGAAGGTATGGCCTTGAGGTAGGTAGGGGGTCAAGTTTGATACCCTGGATCAATTTGCATGAGGGGTTGGATCTAGGCTCTATGGATCGTTATGGGAAAAATTTGATTCGCACGGAAAACATACGGAATGAGGACTAGAACGCTTCAGAAGGAATGTGGGAGGTGGTGCGAGGTAGCTTGCCATAGGGGCAGACTGGCTAGCCTAGTAGGTGGGGCCAGCTAGCCCCACCTATTGGCGGCTCATGGACAGGTTTCTCGTACCCCCCTAAGACTTTATTCTAACCCCAATTTTCCACTAGTTTTGTTATGAAATGAATTAGAGACACATGATAATTAAATTAGTGGAAAGGAATAAATTGAACTATTTCTAACTTAGTAGGACTTTTATCAGATTCTAGAAAGATCTTAAGGCGTTGTCCATTTACCTTGAATAACATGCCTTCGTCATTCTGAACAGTTACCGCTCCATGTGATGAAGAGTTAATCATCGTAAATGGTCCTTCCTACTTACTTCGTAGCTTCCCATGTTCGTATAGCTTGACCCTAGAATTAAAAAGTAATACCTTATCTCTAGGAGTGAAGTTCTTCATCTTGATCCTCTTGTCATGTCATCTTTTGTTCCTTTCCTTGTACATCTTGGCGTTGTGATAAGCTTTCTCACGCCATTCATCAAGTTCTAAGAGTTTCATTTGTCTTTTGACTCCAGCTGCTTCAAGATCCATATTCCATCTCTTAACTGCCCAGTGAGCTTTGAATTCTAGCTCAACAGGCAAGTGACATGTCTTCTCATAGATGAGTTGTTATGGAGACATCCCCAATGGTGTTTTGTAAGCCGTCTGGTAGGACCACAATGCATGGGGTAGTTTGTCTTTCCATTTGGTTCCCATCTTATTGACTATCTTTTGTGGAATATTCTTGATTTGCTTGTTTGATGTTTCTGCTTGACCACTTGTCTGAGGGTGATAAGGAGTAGCAATGTTGTGATGAATCCCATGTTGCAATAGATACTTGCGAAAGCTCTTGTTAATGAAGTGAGCGCTAAATCTTGGGAATATTATCTCATGAAACATCCTTTTGGAATTCTAGGAATTAGACTTTCTACATGGCATTGCTTCGACCCATTTGGAAACATAGTCGACTGCCACTAGAATGTACTCATAATTCTCAGATTTTTGAAATGGTCCCATGTAATCAATTCCCCAATAGTCAAAGAGCTCAATTTGGAGATTGTTAATTAGTGTCTTGACATCTCTCGAATTGATGTTACCATGTTTCTGACATGCTCCACATCTCTAAATAAGTTCTTTGGTGTCCTCATACATGGTTGGCCAAAAAATCCACTTTGCCAGATCTTTGAATGTGTACGGAATGCTCCATAGTGTTCTCCATAGGGTGATGAATGGCATCTTTCGATGTTCTTGATTCCTTGTTTGGATGGCACACATCTTCTGAGTAGCCTGTTTTAGCAAATCCTAAAGTGGTACAGATCATCCCATAGGTGAACACGGCTCTCATACATGAGCTTCATCCTCTTATTTCCTCCTAGTGGTACATACACTGTAACTATAAAATTGACATTATCTACATACCAGTTGTTAGACCTGGAGACTAGATAAAGCATATCATCCTTGAGTGAATCATTAATGGGTGAATCCTATGAGTTCTCAATCTGCACTCTTAACAAGTGATCGGCAACATAATTTTCTACTCCCATTTTATCTTTTATTTCTATGTCAAATTCTTGGAACAGCAAAATCCATCGTATCATGCAAGGTTTAGCATCTTTCTCAGTGAGTGTTGATGATAGATAAGTACTCTTTTTAACCATCAACATAGCATGAGTAATCACGTAAATCAGAATATTATCTAGCTATAGCGGTTATTATTAACAGAATTCTATGAGTTTTGCTGATTGTCTAATTCTACAGGAGGTTATCAAAATAAGAACAAAAGAATGTCCACATGTTGGATTTATATAGAGAGACCCATCGGTAACTCATGAATACTCTAGAAGACTTGGCAACCTTGCAAAGTGGGGCCCACTTGGTAGAGACCAAGGGGCAGGAGCCCACATGTTAGGGGTAGCCGCCTGGCCCCTGTGGCACTTCAACCTCGTGGATCCTACCTCCACCGCCTCTGAGGAGTAATCTTGGCTGTTTGTCAACATCGGTTTGATCCAAGGGCTGTGGTGCTTCCTAGGGGCAATAAATACAACCCTACCCCCCTAGAGAGGAGGAATTCATTATTATTCTCTGAGGAATTTAGGAGAGAATTCAAAGAAGCCTAGAGCCACCAGCCTCATAGTTTTATAGCATAGCTACATAGGAATAGATCTAGAAGGAGTCAAGCCTAGCTTGGAGTCTAGATCTTTCTTTGTTCATAATAATTTCTTATTCTTCATTATATTATTCATATTAGTCTTGCTATTATGGATATGACTTTGATCTATTTGATTATATCAAAATTGACTTTATTCTATTTGCCTATGTTATCAATTACTAGGTAAATGCCCGTGCGTTGCAACGAAAACACATACCGAGATAACATATATACGTGTGTGTTATACTATTGCCTAAAATAGATAATGCAATCTTGATGTTTCAACACATGTTTCATAATACATGTTTTAAAATATAGTGTATAACTAAGAATCTAATCTTTCAATAGTTCGACCAGGAGAATGTGCTTTGCATGGTCACTAAACTTGCAGCTGGTCACCAATCAAAGATGATCTAGAAGATTTTCAAGTCCAAGATGCAGCGTCTGGCTCCTTGCAACTGAAGCATGTAGATGGCTCAAGCTGTAGTTAGAAGTATCCTGCATATAAGTTGTCTGTTAATTTTAAAGTTAAAGTACTATTGATATCCAAAAAATATATATATCAACATGTGATGCATTACCTCTTTCATGGAGTCAAAACCTCTTTATATACGATATTCTTTGTGAATATATCCTTTGTCGGTTTCTTCTTTCCTTTCCCTTTCCCTTTTCCCTTATTCACATCCTTCTCAGCAGCTGACATAGCTAGGATTCTAATGTTTAATCTTGCTGTAGCTCTTGATAGCGCCACATACAATTGGCCGTGCGAGAATACTGGTTCCGGCAAGTATACCCCGACGTTAGGGATAGTCTGTCTCTGTGCCTTATTAACGGTCATTGCAAAGCTGAGCCGAATAGGGAATTGCTTTTGCTTAAATTGGAAAGGGAACATCTCGTCGTCTGACGGGCATAAGGGTATGCGAGGCAGAAAAACCCGCATTCCGGAGTGCTCTCCCAACACAATTTCTGCATCTATGATATTTTTTTGGAACCCCCGTATGATAAGCCTAGTTCCATTACAAAGTCCGTTCGCAGGGTCAATGTTCCTAAGCAATATGACCGGACAACCGATCTTCCACTTCAACACATGTGGCGGTAGACCATTGGGTGTCAAACTATTGAGGAATTCCTTAGGGTAGTAGTTGTGTGGATCATCGACTGCACAGTCAAAGCTATGGTACACCATCTCATATCCATGGAAACAACCTATCATCTTCATATTAATCATATCAACCCAGTCATTTCGTGTAGATAAGATCGCTCGAGAGGTGATATAATCTTTGCTTGACATATTCACATTGAGGTTAGGGAATATACAGTCAATTAGAGCATCAAGATCACTATCTTCCCCAGTGTGCGGTATGCATATATCACGAGGAAGATGGATTTCATCATCAATGCTCGCCTCCTCAGATCCTCCACCGACACGCAACAAGTATTCCGCAAACCATGGGTCGCTCTTTGCCCTCATGTAGCGCACCAATTTTAGATGTCGCATGGAATCCCAAAGGTATGACATCAGCGAGGCACCAACTATTTGAGCCCTCGATCCTCTCCGAACAACAGGAAGAACCTGTCTGAAATCTCCACCGAACACGATGGTCTTCCCTCCGAACGGTAACTCTGGTCGGTCCATTACATCACAGAGACTGTTGTCCAATGCCTCAACAGCCTGCCTCTTTGTCATGCTAGCCTCATCCCAAATAATGAGAGATGATGCTCGAAGCAGCTTGGCAGTACCACTCTGTTTTGTGAAGGTGCAGAAGGCCCCATTATCAATGGTGAGGGGAGTCTTGAAGCATGAGTGAGCAGTTCTACCACCAGGCATGATTGAGGCTGCGACACCAGATGTAGCTGTTGCCACAACAATCTTTTTCTGACTACGTATAGTAGCGATAAGTGCTCCGTACAGATAAGTCTTCCCGGTCCCGCCTGGACCATCCACAAAGAAGAGACCCCCATGTTCGGTATCAACTGAGGACATAATCTCATCATATATAGCCCGCTGCTCCACATTAAGGGTGTCTGACAGAGCCACATCATACTCGTTAGCCTCAATGCTAGCCTCCTCAAAAATCTCTCTAGGGATATCATGAGAGGCGTCGTATGTGTTGTCGATATCGGGAAGTGGGTACATCTTTATATCCTTCTGCATTGATTGTAGCAATTTTTGAATATCTATGAGGACCATCTACTCTACCATGAAGATGGATTGATTATTGCTCTTATAGTCCTCTGACATTGCCTCTTTGTGTTTCTCCCACAGTCCAAACACATCGCTAGGCTCACAAAATACCAATATTGTTGCAAAAAGCCTTCATAGTGCATATGGCATCATCCACCCGGTTGCCTCAGTAAGACTCTCATTTAGAGTGTTGTCCTCTTCAATTAGGCCTCTTCTTTCTACAGCTTCACGGAAGGTCGGTAGAATTTTGCCATCCACGGTCCTTAGGCACTCAAAGAAGGTTGCACCCGCCACGTGGTTCAGGAGAACTCTAAGATAGTAACGCTCCCCCTCGGCTGGATTGGCAGACACGATTCTTCCAATCTGTCGTAATGTATCACGACGTACCCTATTTTGCCAAACTTTGCCCTATGCTTGCCACGTATAGAACTCGGGGAAGTCCCGATACAATACACCTCGAGCTATTTCATCTGTCCTATTCTTCTCGAAGTATGCTGTAAGCATTGACTTGTTAGCACCTGGACGATCAAGCACTCGTTGAATCCCTTGGCGCTGGTGAAATGACACCATGTGCATGTCTAGAAGATGTAGCTGTAGGGACAAAATATAAGGGTATCTATCACTCAAATCGAACCCATATATCCTCCATAAGGCTTCTGGGGGGTTACCCATCTAGCATCCCTATACTGCTTGATCTCATCAACGTTAGCTTCACTATCCTCCTTGTCGGCCTCTCTCATAGCCACAGACGCCCGGTCATGACCCTTGTAAATGTACTTAAATAGATACTTGACTGCCTTGATGCTCCCACATGCCTCAACATTGATGTGGCAATTGAACAGACGGAGGAGATATGGGTTGTAAGGCACGACCCATCTGTTATCAAGCTCGTGTCCGCGAACTTTTTCTTTTTAGCCATCTTCACGCCGTTTATAAACTGGATATGAATCCTTGCCTTGTATTGTGACGTCGCAAAAAGGTCTAGGGTAACGGTTCTTGTAGGAATCACGACCCTTTGTGCATGGACAATTATGATTAAGCACTCCGCAAGGGCCATGCATCATATGTTTGGTAACCATCTTGTATAAGACTGGGTACTTCTTCTTGTTTGGGAGCTCGGCTAAGATGAGGCGATCATACTGCTCTGGGCACGTGATCTTGTACTTCCTATCCATGATTAGTAAAAAATGTGCATGTGGCAGACCCCTTTTTTGGAATTCCACAACATAAACGTGTGCTCGCACCTTTCCGAGGATATCCTTTTTTAGTAGCCTATCCTTTAGCTCTTGTAGTTTTGCTCTAAAGACTCGAACAACAAGATCTGGACGATCTTGTGGTGTCTGGCCAGGGTAGAGTTCATGCTTGATCTCATCCCAGTTTGGGTTACATGTCATAGTGAGGAAGATGTCCGGTTTACCAAACCTCCGTACCAGAGCCATGGCATCCATGTACCGACGCCTCATGTCACGTGGGCCTCCAATAAACGATGAAGGCATTACCGTCCGCTTTCCAACAGCTTCTGCTCTGCCTTCACCTGCATGTAGGCTATCAACCAATCCTTGGTAGAGGTCTGCCCTAATATCATCTTGATGGTTGCGTATATAATCTAATCGAGAACTCTCGATCTTGATGTATGTGTCAACTGCAAACTGCTGGAAAAGACGCTTGCCATACAGTATGGGATTAAATATTCCTAGGCGCATGTGAAACTTGTAGCAATAGTAGTCACGCACAGACACACATAATCTACCAGGGGAGTCTACAAAAAATAGCCATGAATTAGAGTAGTTTGTAAAATAACCACTAAGGTACATGTATGTGAAGTATGTAAGTAAGAAGAATAACATACCTGTTTCTTCTTCTAACCCACTACGAGCCTTCTGTAGGGCACGATACTCGATGACTTCTTCCATACTAATTCCTTTCTTTGGAATATCCATGTGCCACCCAAGCTCACCCTTAGGAAAGAATAGAGGGTATGAAAGAGCATCGTAACATCCATGATATGAGCGGATGCCGTGTCTACTTCTATCTTTCCCATGTAGGACAACACTATTTTGGAACTGACCAAGGAGTTCGCTTCCCTCGATCCAAACAGTAGCCACCTCTGAAGTTGATGGCACATTGTATGTTCTCTGGTCTAGCCTCTGGTCAAGGTTTAGCATGACATGGTAGTCCTCAAGGTGGTCAGTTTGGCCCACACTTCTAAGATGTTGTGAGTATGGGTTGTCACGAAGGATGGCCACCAGCCTCTCAATGACTTTCTTATCCTTTTGGCACTTCTCTTCACGACATCGTTGATAACGGTGCTCAAGGCTTGGATCATCATCGTAGAAGTAAAGCTCAAGATGTCTTGCCTCCTTACCATCTTCTCTACCAAATGACCTTATGTTGTGATAGATTTGTCCGTGTGCACGAAAAGTGTATATGCCACTGTTTTTCATGCTTGCAGTAGCGCTATCGAGGCGACAATATAGAGAAGTGAAAGAGAAATGTCCATTGAAAAACCTAATGCTATTACGAAAGTGCCTAGCATCTGCATCGTTACTTGACCAAAGCCTCATCAGCTCATTAGGTACATTCGGTTCATTGAGCTCGATCTTCCCGCTGCGACAACAAAACCCAGGTGATTCATGCTCAAACCTTTTCGCATTGCAGTGGTCACAATTTGCGATAGGTTTTAGCATATGGGTATCAGTAGGCATGTTACTATACACCTCGTCACATTGGTTAGGTACTTTAGGGATAGACGCCGTATCTTCCTCAAGGTCATTGTCTTGGACATCGTCATCATCTTCCTCATCTGAAATAACATTTAAAGACACAATAGTTTAGATGAAGCAATGGAAGATTTGATTTCTATTTGGTCTTTTGCACACATACCATGCCCAGCAAACAGGTATCCCTCATCCTCTTCAAATATATCTCCCTCATCATCATCTATGGTTGTCAAAGATACATGAATTAGTAGAACTATGGGTAAAAATAAACAAAGGAGTTCAAATAGTTTATAGATTGTTAGAAAACAATATAAATTACCACTATCATCAAATAGTGGTGTCATCAGTGTGTCTGGCCTAGGATGAAGGCTAGGCCCTATCCTTTCTGATAAGGGCATGTTGGTCACAACTGATTGAGGCAAGGGTGTGTTAACATCCACTTGCCCTTCAGCCATGCATTCACAATCATCAAACAATGGTGTCATCAGTGTGGATGATGTAGCTGATGTAGCTTGAATGTTGGGTCCTACATTTTCTGTTAATCATGAAATGACCAAGGATCATTAGGTTAATATGTTATATAGGTCACCTAGGGATAACAAGGCATTCATATTTACCGTTGTTGGTCACAGCTGAATGAGGCAAGAGTGTGTTAACATCCACGTTAACATCCACTTGGTCTTCAACTATGCAGTCACCATCTTTATTAGATGTCCTTGTGTTCGAACCAATACGACGCTCAAACCTCGTGTTATGATAGGTCAATAATGCATGTCTTTGCCCAGATGGAATATGTGATCTACGTGTCATATGTTCAGGTACTAACTCATCACATCCTTCATCCTCGACCATATGAGGTGGAGAAATATAAAGAGGTGTTGCACTGGACTCTGGGATAACCCAATCACTGGATTTTGTCATGGATCCATGAGCTCCAGATGTGCCCGTAGTGGGCCACACAAGCACAGGAGTAAATAATGGGTTCTCCATGGCGATAGACTCTGGGTGCAGGGTGTGCTTTCGTAGTTCTTTGAATTTTTTCTTAGACAGTTTCAATGCCTCCTTACGCTTGGGTTCACTATTGTATAGCCTTTGGCGCTCGCGCCTTGCTTCTCTTTGTTCAGGAGTCATATTTTTGTACCATTCACTCTTGTAGTTACTTTGTGATGTACTTTTTGTACCAATAGTACTATCCTTCTCTATAGTCTTCATTTCTAGCTCATCTATCAACAAAATCATATAAATACATTTATTAGCTATATTGTGTCATATCATTGCACAACATCATTTTCAGAGACCTAAAATATTTCAACATCTTTAATTACATGGTAATTGAGTGGACATGTTCTCATCAACTATATTGTTGGTATAATAGGAATCATTCCTATGGAGCCAATCATCTGTTTCACCAGGATCAACGTTTTCCTTATTTGATGCAGCATCGTCATCTACAAAATTTTACACATTATATATATTTATAAAAAATAAATGTCAATTTATCATGCCATGACAATAGTTAGGATTTCACATATTACAATTTGTAGTTACAAGAACATGTTGGTTTTTTCTCTGATGGTATTTTTCACGACGCCTCTTGTTAATTGCATCCTTTTGTTCACGCCATCGAGCTCTATCCCTTTCTCTCTTATGTTCTTTAGCATCAGCTGCAGTTAATTTAATAGTAATATAAGTTACCATACACAAGTACATGCTATATAATATTTGACACGATGTTATATTACCTTCTTTGGCAGCGTTAGTCTTGTCTCCCAATGGTGCACGAGAATTATTATCCATTATATGAATCTATAATAAAAATATTGGAATAATTAATATTATTTGCAATTAGCAATTAAGAGCTAGCAGTTAGTAGAAATGGTAGAAAAAAATAGAAACCAACAACCACTAATTCCAGAGTGAAATCACTTCATAGGATAGAATACAACGTAAAAAAATGGGATTTTCACCATATATACTGGTTTGAAAGTAACACTAAAAACACTACATTGGAAAATATTTGCTCGCACCCAATGAAGATATTTGGCTGCATGAGGATATGTTACATGGCACTTGCTTCAGGTTGTAATCAAATTTTCCTTTATATTAGATTCTCTTTCCCTTCAGTTTAGACTATCAGTTATTCATTAATCTTTGCTCGGAGGTTTCAAAATAAATTTGTTCCATATATGAATATTCAAGTTTGCTACTTATTATTGACAAAATTAGGAGTAAAATATTATACACATGGTGTTACCTTCCGGCAACAGGAGAATATTAGTCTATTTGAGTTTGAGAAGAGAAATATATAGAAGTAGCAGGTCTGAGAATAATCAGGATTGATCTCATATAGGGACTTACAATAAACTGCAAAGCTGCACAGTCTACGTGTTCCTTCAGAAATAAATTGGAACATGTCACCTCGATTAATTATTATATTATTGTTCACATAAAAAGTGGTCATTAGCCTTCACAATTTAAGTAAGCAACTTCCACTTCCAGCTTTGTGTCCTGACTGACTTACTGACAGAAGAAACCTCCATTGAGCAACTTACCGTGGGCTTGAATTTCTAACAGTATTTCTATTATCCCACCAAAACTCAAGTGCCTGTGTTTTTGCATGCTGTGCCTAATAGTGTACAGTACATGCTAAATTGACTCAAACAGTCCTATTGCTTATGTGTCAAAATAGAGGCTACAAGTGCTTGATTCTTTGTGTTTGGTTTTTTGAAGGACGTGCAAAGTGAAGCAATCCTGATGTTAGGCCCAATATATGGATTTTGCAATGGCAAAAGAATTACTGATTCACTTAAACCCGTACTCTGTAGTTACATATGTAAACATTTACCTAGCTTGACAGACGACAACAGCTTGTTTGGTATGCTCGTCCAGTAGCGTATTTCCTCTGAAATCGGTTGAAAACAAAATGCTCAACCTCCTTTTCTGCGAATAGGGAAGGTAAGTGGTTTTAGCTTTCCATCATCCAGCGATAGTTCATATTCAGTGAGAACAATTTGAAAATTGTACTGCGTATACATACCAGAAAGTTATCCGTGGATCGATCAAATAGTGATCTGTGCTTAATGGACCAACTATGTCAACAGTTAAGGTTGAATTCTCACAGACAAAACTATCTGTTGTGGCTAGTTGTTTCTTCTTCTTCTTATAAAAAATCTTTGCAAATTTCTGCATAGAAAACCAAAAGTTACTGATCTTCACTATGTGTATGATCAGTAAGCCACACAATGTAAGGAAACTAAAGGAATCACAACTAAGCATCATATTATGAGTACACACAAGCACTTTGTTTGATAATATGGTCTATATTGGAATATCTTTAATCTGTCACATGAAAAAGGAAACATAGAAAAACCATGTTGTTTCCCCTGGTGTTGAAGGCCATCTGATAAGATCATATGCAGAAAGGCGTGTATACCAAACAAAATTACAAGGAATCAAATCTCCTTTTTGCTACCATCCTGGAAGTTCAGATCTCTAAAAAAAGTGCTAACTGCTCAGACAATCCTTGAATTAGCAGGATACTACTATATAGGCTTAACAATTAACATACATGCTAACAATGTCTGCTTATCCTAAATTAGCAGTAGGCTTAATAATATAGGCTTAACATACATACTACTAATATTTTTTTAGGAATTAGCAATAGGCTTATCCTGATTTAGCAGGAGACTTAAGAATATAGGCTTATCATGGATACGGCCAATGTGTGCCTATCATAAATTAGCATAAAATAAATTAGCAAGAGACTTAAGAATATAGGCTTATCATAAAATAAATATGGAATCCCGGAGTAGCAAGCCCCAACCTGCCAACTGCTCAGGATAGAGCCTACTGCTACTTGCAGGCAACATAAGCTCATCAAGTCTGAGATATACGTACAAGATTAATAAAATAAAAAAACTATGATCAATATCAGTCGGAAAGAAATTTAACAAAGTTAATCTTGACTCAATGTTAGAGGTAAGAAATTCACAGACAAGAAATTTAGCCAAACATTCCAAAAAAATATAAGGGATCTGAGAATACAGCAACAAGCTGCTCCTCCTCAGGGAGAAAGCCACCAAGACTAACTGAATCCCAAAACTCACTGAATTCTCGTTGGTGACTGGGAATACGTAAAGCATGTTTAAGGAATTAAGCGGTGTAGTTGATTAATCAATAACTGAGGCTGATTAAGATAGTGTGCAAACGTGATATGTAATCTGAAAATTTCAGCAACATAACACAACAGCAAGCAAGCAGAGGCAAGCAATGTGAGTCATCGCACATATCAATCCATACATAGTGAGTAGACATATGCATACCATATGGAGAAACATAGAAAATAAGAAGAGGAAAAAGATCGATGAGCCTACCAGCTCTGGAGGGTCGATCCAAGGGAAGCCAGATGGCCTAAGTCGGGGGCGAGTTGCTGCTGCCGGGTTAGGCAGTGGCCGCGCTGTTGCTGCAGCGGTGGCGCGGCCGTTGCGCGCGGCGGCCGGAGGTCGCAGGTGGGCCGCAGCCAGCAAAGGGCGCAACGACGATGGGAGCGCCGAAGGCCGCAGGCGGGGTCAAAAACAGCAGAGGGCGGAGGGGTCGCGGATTCGCGTCGCTGCTAGTGGAGCAGCGCCTGGAGGCGATGCCTGAAGACGTGGCGAGTGCGTCGGCGGAGTAGCGCTGCAGCGTCGGCGTCGAGCGGCGGCGGCGGCGGCCCTAACCCTGGCAGCGATGTTGATGAGCGTGGGCAGCGTCGGGCGGGCGGCGGCAATAGCGCCGGGGAGCTGACGGAAGCTACAGCCTCGGCGTCATATGGTCGGGGCTCCAGGATAAGAGCGTGGTACCGTCGCTGCCGATTGGGAGCTGAGTGGCACCGCCGTTGCCCATTGGATTGGAACCGCCGCTGTTGATTGGGAAGGAAGGATGGGCAAACCGGCGCTGATTGGGGAGGTTGCTATGCCTTGGATCGATGACGTGGTGGGACCGTAGGAGTGAGGAGGTTTCGGGAACAGGAACCGGTGGAAGTGGAGACACCTTCGTAAAGCGACACGGCAAAGGGAGCGCCGGGCGGTCACGCGAGCGAGCGAGCGAGCGTGCGAAGCCGGTTCAACGATTCCCTTTTCAATTTTTTAGTTGTAGATAGATAGAGATGTTATTCATGTGCTTAAAGTCTATTGGCGTCTCAAATCAACTCGCTATGAGTTTTGTCCATGCCAAACGCGCATGGATATAAGCACAAACTCTTCCATGTTATTGGCAGCTCGCGTAGTGAAAATCAGAGGCCATAGGTTCATGGACATACTGATGTCGCAAAAAAATTTAGGCTGATGAACTGATGCCTACCGGCTGGACTGATGACCTGCCTGGCAGCGCCTAAAACATGAGATTGGCAAACAACAACATTTCACTGATTCTTCACCATCTTTTTAGATGAATATGACAAAAATGAATAGCAAATTATTGTGCACTTAAATTCCCAGCCGAAAAGCTCATTTTGGAGATAGATATTGTCTTAATCCAGTATTTAACAACCGTCACATATTATAGTAACAGAGGTAAATTCTTTACGCAATGCATACATAGAAGATCTGGAGGTAAAATCTATCATTTCAGTCACTACACAATATCAGGATATCCATCCCCTTCCACTTGGGTTGCTCTTTTGGAAGACTTAGAGGTAGATGGCTTTGCCTTCCTTGAAGATGCGGAGTTAGATGCTTTCATCTTCTTGGTTATTGCAGGCCTGCCTGCAACTGTGCTTGTATTCAGTGGAGTTAGCCTTTGCACATGCCGGTTAGATATGATAAAAGCTGGATCTATTAGAGGACTTGGGGTTGTGACAATGAGGTCTCTATAGTTTCCTATTACAAGGATAAAATATAGTTAGTGAAGGATTCTTGTCAATTATAGAGAGCAATAAATGTACGAATTAGAAATCAGACCTCTCCAAGCATTTGAGAAAGCATTGTGGTGCTATCTTGTGCCATGTCTACAAAAGCTATTGGTTGAGTGCTCGAGATGTTTAGTGGGTCTAGTGTCTCATTTCCAGTGACTTGCTCAATACGGACTTCATATGTAGGCACTTCATTAGCAGCTGCTCTCATTGCCCGTTCTTCTGCCTCTTGCTAAAGACCACTTGATTCACCTTCAGTGCATTTGAATTGGTGCATAGTCTTGTTCTGCAAATTAGTATAGAAAACTAGGATCTTTTCACCAACCTTCGTAGGCTCGTACTGCACTTTAGGAAGCTCAGCCATTTCATTAGCTACAATGTCATCCCAATTAATCCTAGCAGGAGTGTTAACATGCTTAAAGTACACTATGAAGTGTTTAACCTTGTGCACAATATCAACCATGGCATTGGTGTCTTGGTCTTTAAGGAGGATTCTAAGGCCATCCAGGAAGGGCAGCTCACGTAACAACCAGTGAAACCTAATACTGTCTTCTTTTTTTTAACCTAATTGCTGCACAAAATCATCAAACCATAGAAGGGACCAAGTCTCTGTCTCCAACTCATCAAAAAAATCAATCTTTTCATCCACATAGCTTCTCAGATTACCACTGCCAACAAAAATTCCACCATGGTGAACCTCTACAGCGAAACACCGTCACCTACATTGCCGAAACAAAAACATCACAGAAATAATCGATCAATAAGTCCACGATGACAATAAGTCCATAACATGGTAGATGCATAATAGTAGATCACTATATTTAGATCATGGAATCCGATTATAAACAACTATATTTAGATCGGCACTCTCCACAA